>Ga0208338_1000056_pt1 | contig 52608 bp, 23 predicted proteins | sample ForSoiNitrogNN91_FD_187858 | JGI IMG/M metagenome (GOLD analysis project Ga0208338, IMG submission 187858) | Forest soil microbial communities from Browns Valley, California, USA, that are Nitrogen fertilized - NN91 (SPAdes) | ecosystem: Environmental > Terrestrial > Soil > Temperate forest ...
GAACAACCTCAGAGCGGGGGCAAGCCCCTCTTCCTGACTTGTTCTTTTTCAGGTCTCTGAGGGAAGGTTAGTGATTTTCAGGAGCCTGAAAAAGAACAAGTCAGGAAGAGGGGCTTTGCCCCCGCCGAAGAGGGCGAGATTAAATTATGGACTCAATAATCAAAGACATCCGCTATGGATTTCGCAGCTTGATGAAGCGGCCGGCGTTCACGGCTGTGGCTGTGATCACGATCGCGCTAGGCATCGGTGTTAACACTGCGATCTTCAGTGTCATCAACGCCGTCTTGCTACGCCCGCTGCCTTACGACGATCCAGCGCGTTTGATCAGTTTCAGATCGAACCAGTCAGGGCTTGATCTCGCTGACGTTGAGTCGCAAAGCAAGACGTTCAGCCGGCTCGGCGGGATGGTCATGCAGCCCCTGGCCTACACCGGCGGCAGCGAACCGATTCAATTTCAGATCGGACAAGTCACCGGCGGATTCTTTGAAACGCTTGGAGTCAGACCTGAGCGCGGACGCTTCATCACGAACGAAGACGACAAGAACGGTGCTCAGTTCGTCGTCGTGTTGGGCCACGACCTCTGGGTCAAACAGTTCAACAGCGACGACCAGATCATCGGCAAAGCAATTCCGCTCAGCGGCGACACTTACACCGTCATCGGTGTGATGCCCGCAACGTTCGTCACACCACGCGACAGTACCGAAGCGTGGACGCCGGTACACGTCTCGAATCCCGTGGCCGCAAATTTCCGCGGCGTTCATTTTCTGAAAACGTATGGACGACTCGCGCCGGGTGTCACGATCGAGCAGGCACGCGCGGAGATGCAGATCGTCGATCAGAACCTTGCCGCACAATATCCCGCCGAGAACAAGAACCGCAACACGGTGCTCTTCGCCTTGCACGAGCGGATCGTCGGCGAGACGCGCCGCTCGTTGTTCATCCTCTTTGCCGCAGTCGGCTTTGTGCTGCTGATCGCGTGCGCCAACTTCGCCAATCTGTTGCTGGCACGTGCCGCCGAGCGCCAACGTGAGTTTGTAATTCGCGGGGCGCTCGGCGCTGGTCGGTGGCGATTGATGCGACAGTTGCTGATCGAGAGCCTGCTGTTATCACTTGCCGGTGGTGTCGCCGCGATTGTGTTTGCGTTCTGGGGTACCAGCCTGCTCGTGTCGTTCAAGCCGGAGAACCTGCCGCGTCTGACAGAGATCGGTGTTGACGGGCGCGTCCTTGGTTTCACTCTCGGCATTTCGATCTTGACCGGACTGATCTTCGGACTCGTGCCGGCTTGGGCCGCTTCGCGCGGTCGCGTTGGTGACGCGCTCAAGGAAGGTGGACGCAGCGCGACGGCCGGAAGTGCGCGGCAACGATTGCGCAGCGCATTCGTAGTTGCCGAGCTCGCAGTGGCGCTCGTGCTTCTCGTCGGCGCTGGTCTGCTTATCAAGACGTTCTGGAAACTGCGCTCAGTTGAGCCCGGTTTCAATCCCGATCACTTGATCACGATGCGAGTCGAATTGCCTGAGACTCGCTACAAAGAGGTTGCGCCGCAAACACGTTTCCGCAAACAAGTCCTCGCCGGCATGAATTCAGTGCCGGGTGTGCAGGCCGCGATGATCAGTGAGCTGCCACTTAGCGGCGATTCTCTCGATCACGATTTTCTAATCGAAAACCGGCCACCGATTGCGCCCGGTGACGAGCCGAGCCTCGAAACGCGCAGTGTGCTCGGCGACTACTTCAAGGTCATGCAGATCCCTCTGAAGCAGGGACGCGATTTTGGACCACAGGACTTCGATGAGCACGCGCCACGCGTCGGGATCGCGAACGACGCGCTCGTGCAACAGTATTTTCAAAACGAAGATCCGATCGGCAAGCGCGTGCGCTGGGCAAGGGATCCGGAGGTCCACTGGATAGAAATCGTTGGTGTTGTCGGCGACGTGAAGCACTTTGGTTTAGATCTGCCGGAGCAGCCGGCGCTCTACTCACCTTACACGCAAATCAATCCGTGGAAACGATGGATGTCGATTGCCGCGCGAACGCAGGGCGACTCCGCGGGCGCGGCTCAGGCGCTCAAACAGGAGATCTGGAAAGTCGATTCCCAGTTACCGGTAACGCGACTCGAAACGATGAGTGAAGTTGCGGCGAGCTCGTTTGCCGCGCGGCGATTCAACATGTCGCTGCTGTCGCTGTTTGCAGGTCTCGCCCTCGTGCTGGCCGCGATAGGAATCTACGGCGTGATGTCGAACGCCGTGACGCAACGAACACAGGAGATCGGAATCCGCCTCGCGCTGGGCGCAAGCACGATCGATGTGCTGGGGCTGATCGTTCGTAATGGACTCACGTTAGTAATTATCGGTGTCGCAGTTGGATTGGCGGGCGCTTTGGCGTTGACGCGTTTGATGACGACGTTGCTGTTCGGAGTGACGCCGACGGATGGGTTGACGATCGTAGTGGTGTCAGCGGTGTTGATTGGCGTGGCGCTGCTTGCGTGTTTGATACCGGCACGGAGGGCGACACGCGTCGATCCCTTAGTCGCGCTCCGGTACGAGTAAGACTAACCACGGATAACACGGATTATGCTGAAAGATTTTAGCCATAGTATTCGAAGTTTGGTGCGTCACCCGGGCTTTACGGTGGTGGCGGTTATCACGCTCATGCTCGCCATCGGTGTGAACACCACGATCTTCAGCGTCGTGAATGCAGTGCTCTTGAAAGCGCTGCCGTTCCGCGATCCACAGCAGCTCGTCTCCGTTGAGAGAGCACCTACTGAAGACGGATTGCCCGGCATCGCCGCGTATCAATACCTCGCCTGGAAAGATCGCAACACGAGCTTCAACGATCTTGCCGCATTCACCGACGACACTTTCAACCTCACCGGCATTGGCGAACCGGAACGCATCTCTTGCGCGCAGGTCACGTCGAGTCTCTTCACGACCCTCGGCGTTAAACCCGTGCGCGGTCGTTTCTTCGTGGTAGAAGAAGACAAGCCCGGCGCGAGCAACGTTGCAGTCGTCAGCGAAGCGTTCTGGCTGAAACGTTTCGGTCGCGACGAATCGATCCTGCAAAAGACACTCACGCTCGACAACAAGCCCTACACGATCGTCGGCGTGATGCCGAACAACTTTCGCTATCCCGGCGAGTTTGATGTTTGGCTTCCGCTCGCTCTCGATCCTGTAAAAGAGTTTCAGGGCGACTGGTTTCAGCTAGTTGACGTCGCCGGTCGTCTCAAACCAAACGCAACACTTGCGGGGGCGCAAACTGAGTTAAATCTGATTGCGAAACAAGCATCGGACCGGGGCAAGGCCGAACCTTTGCCGTTCGCTGCTGTCGACGTCGCCCCGCTGCACAAGCAACTCGTGGCCGGCATCCGCGTCACGGTGCTGGTGTTGTGGGGCGCAGTCGGACTCGTGATGTTACTCGCGTGCATCAACGTCGCGAGCCTGATGATCTCACGCACACTCGCGCGCCAGCGTGAGATGGCCGTGCGTGCGGCCGTGGGTGCGCGTCGCTGGCAACTGATTCGCCAGCTTCTCACCGAGAGCGTGCTCGTTGGTGTCGCGGGTGGCGCTTTGGGATTGCTGATCGCCGTGTGGGGCACGCGCGCGATTAGCAGCCTCGTTCCCAAAGGGTTCACCAGCTCTGTTTACGACCTCAACAACATTCGACTCGACTGGCGTGTGTTTGCGTTCACGCTTGGTCTGTCAGTTCTGACCGGAATCGTTTTCGGATTAGCACCGGCATTGACTGCTTCGCGGCCCGATCTGATCGTCGCGTTGCGGAACAGTCGCGCGCATGGATTGATGAGTTTCGGACTGCGCAGCTTTCGTGGCTGGCTGATCGTTTCGGAGCTCGCGCTGGCGGTGGTGTTGCTGCTCGCCGCCGGTTTGCTCGTCCGGAGCTTCAACAAACTCGTAAACGTCGATCTCGGCTTCGATCGCGAAAACGTACTCACAGCACGCATCGCATTGCCTCGTTCGAGCTATGCGAAACCGCAGCAAGTCCAGGTCTTCTACGATGACTTGTTGCAGCGTGTGAAGTCGTTGCCGGGAGTGCAATCAGCCGGAATCATCAACCACACGCCGCTCCAGGGTTTTGGATTGATTGCTTTTTTGGGGATCGAAGGTTATCCGCCAATCGACCAGAAGAGGGATCCGCCGGTAGGAATCGCCAGTGTCTCGCCTGATTATTTCCGGACGTTGAAGATACCGCTGTTGAGCGGTCGTTACTACGACGCGCGCGACGGCGCAGACGGGCAGAAAGTCGCCCTCGTCAACCAGGCGTTTGCGAATCGCTTCTCCGCTAACAGTGACCCGCTCGGGAAGCGCGTCGGGTATGGTTGCGAAAAGTCGGAAGGTTTGTGCCGCACGATTGTTGGTGTGGTTGGCAACATTCGCCAGGAGAGCATTACCGACGAGGTTGCGCCTGAGATTTACGTCCCCTTTGCGCAATCCAGCCTCAACAGTATGACGCTCCTCGTGCGCACTTCAGATCCGCTCGCGCTCGCGGCATCCGTGCGCAACGAAGTGCTCGCGATCGATAAGAACCAACCGATTTACGACGTGAAGACACTCGCGCAACGCGTCAATGAAGCGGTTGCGGTTTCGCGTGCGCTGATGGTGTTGTTTGCATCGTTTGCGTTGCTCGCCTTGATATTGGGCGCCGTTGGAATCTACGGCATCGTCTCTTACTCCGTTACCCAACGAACGCATGAGATTGGAATCCGCATGGCACTCGGTGCGAGAGCAGCGAACGTCCTGAGTTTGATCATGAAGAACGGTCTGACGCTAGTGTTGACCGGGATCGTGATCGGAGTTGGCAGTGCGTTTGGGTTGACGCGATTTCTGGCGACGCTGCTGTTTGGGATCGAGCCGACGGATAGCGTGACGTTCGTGGTTGTCTCGAGTGTGTTTTTCGTGATTGCGATGGTTGCTGCGTTGATACCGGCGCTCAGGGCGACGCGCGTCGATCCACTGATCGCATTGAGAGACGAATGAAAGGTCGTCCACAGATTTCACCGATTACACAGAAAAAGAATCTGTGAAATCTGTGGATGGATTGTTAATCATGAATTCAATAATCAGAGACGTTAAGTTTGCACTGCGTGGGTTGGCGAAACATCCCGCATTTACCGCGATCGCGGTGGTCACGCTTGCGCTCGGCATCGGTGGCAGCACGTCGATCTTTACCGTTGTGAATGCAGCGCTGGTGCGTGGGCTGCCTTACAAGTCGCCCGACCGCCTCTATCACATTTGGGAGCAGGTGCCGAAACAGGAGTTTCCGAAGCGTGAGTTCTCGTATCCCGACTACCAGGATTACCAGCAGAACAACGTCTTCGAAGGTCTTGCTGCTTACACGGGCGGCGGCGCGATTCTGAGTGGCCAGGGCGATCCGGAAAGTCTGAATGCGCCGCGCGTGAATGCCGCGTTCTTCTCCGTGCTCGGCGTCGATCCTCTCCTCGGACGAACGTTTCAGAGCGGGGAAGACACTCAGGGTGGTCCAAAACTAACAGTGCTGACTTACGCGTTGTGGCAACGCCACTTCGGTGCTGATCCAAACATCGTCGGCCGCGCGCTCACGCTCAATGGCGAAAGCTATACCGTGATCGGCGTGTTGCCGGCGAGTTTTCAATTCGCTCTGCGGCCGGCAGATCTTTTCCTGCCTTATCAACCGACGCAAAACCAGTTGACGCGTCGCTACATGCACGGCACGAACCTCATCGGCAGGCTCAAGCCTGGTAAAACTGCCGATGAAGCGCAATCGGAATTGAATTTGATCGCTGGTCGCATCGAGCAGCAATTCAACGATTCGCATGCCGGTGTAAAAGCGCGCGTCGTTCCGCTGCAGGAAGAAATCGTCGGAAACGTGCGGCCGATACTCTTAGTGTTGCTCGGCGCGGTTGGATTTGTACTGCTGATCGCGTGCGCGAACGTCGCGAGTTTGCTGCTGACGCGATCGCTTGCGCGACAGAAAGAAGTCGCGATTCGCTCAGCACTCGGCGCGAGTCGTTGGCGCGTGATTCGCCAATTACTGACTGAATCGATCTTGTTATCGCTCGCGGGTGGTGTTGCGGGTTTGTTGATTGCCTTCTGGGGCGTGCCTGCATTAGTTGCAGTCTTGCCGCAGAGCCAGTTGAACGCGATGCCGTTTTTGAAGTCGCTGAATATCGATGCGTCGATCCTCGCTTTTTCATTTGGACTTTCTTTATTGACTGGTTTGTTCTTCGGACTCGCCCCTGCGCTTCAGTCTTCGAAGCTCGATCTCAACGAAGCACTCAAAGAAGGCGGACGCCAGACGTCGGCGGGTTCGGGTCATCGTTTGCGCAGTGCGATGGTCGTGAGTGAGATTGCGCTCGCGGTCGTGTTGTTAATTGGCGCGGGATTGATGATGAAGAGTCTGCTGCGACTGTTGCAGACAAACATCGGCTTCCAGACTGAAAATCTTCTGACGATGACGGTGATTGTGCCGCCGTCGAAATACACCGAAGTCAATCAGCAGATCAACTTCAACGATCAGCTTCGACAGCGCGTGCAAGCGCTGCCGGGTGTTGCTGCTGCGGGGACAGTAAACATTCTGCCCGTTAATTCCGGTAATACGACGCGTTTCATCATCGACGGCGATCCGATTCCCGCGCCGGGCAAAGAAACAGAAGCCAACATTCGCACCGTTAGCGATGATTACTTCAAAACTCTCGGCGTGCCTCTGCTTGCTGGCCGCATGTTTGACGAACGCGACACTAATGACAAGCCAGGCGTTGTGATCATTGGTAAGACGATTGCGGACCGCATGTTTGCCGGTCGCGATCCGGTGGGGCGGCTGCTCAAGTACTCATCGATTCAGGGTCAGGGAGATCTGATCGTGGGCGTCGTTGGTGATGTGAAGATCACCGGAATCGATGAGGCGCTCAGGCCGGTGTTGTATTACCCGTTTCGCCAGAGCTCTTCAACGTTCGCCAATCTCGTTGCGCGCACTAACACCGATCCGAACGCGCTCGCGGCTGCGATTCGTAGTGAGGTTCGTAACCTCGAGCCTGATGCCGCGATCCTCAACGTGCGCACGATGGACGAGATGATCGCGCAGACGCCCGCGTCGTTCATGCGACGTTTTCCGGCGTTGGTGATCAGCATCTTCGCGGGCATCGCGTTGTTGCTGGCGTCGATCGGGATTTACGGCGTTGTCTCGTATTCCGTGAGCCAGCAGACGCACTACATCGGCGTGCGCATGGCACTCGGCGCGAGCCCGTCTGACATTCTCAAGATGATTTTGAAGCAAGGGTTGTTGTTGGCGCTTCTGGGTGTCGGCATTGGTGTCGGTGCAGCGTTCGGTCTGATGCGTCTGTTGAGCACACTGCTTTACCAGGTGAGCGCGACGGACGTGAGTACCTTTGCAATCGTCACCGGGACGTTGTTCGCCGTGGCGCTGCTGGCATGTTTCCTGCCGGCCCGACGCGCGACGAAAGTCGATCCACTCGTAGCGCTGCGGTATGAGTAAGCGAATGCTGAGGCATTTAGCTCGAGGCTTCGATTAGGCTCGGCGCTTCGATATTAAACGCCGAAGGCGTTCGCTAATTTGAGCCCAGGGTTCGAGGAACGAGAACTCTGGGTATGCAAAATAAAAATGGAATGAACCCTGAAGGGGGTTCGCCAATTGAAGAACCCTTTCAGGGTTGTGACGAATTTTTTTAATGCTGACCCAGGGTTCTCGTTCCTCGAACCCTGGGCTGAAATTAGCGAACGCCTTCGGCGTTCTGGAGCATTCGTTCGTGATGCTGAGATCGGTCCTATAGGACCAATAGGACTTATACAAGATGGAGAACTTGATCAGAGACATTCGTTTTGCGGTGCGTGGGTTGTTGAAGAAGCCTGCGTTTACGGTGATTGCGGTGCTGACGCTCGCGCTGGGCATCGGTGCCAACACCGCCATCTTCAGTGTTGTGAATGCGGTGTTGTTGAAACCGCTGGCGGTGAAGGATCCGGATCGGTTGATGACCCTCTGGCATTCCGCACCGGCCAAGGGGCTGAAACACGTTGATCTCAACGATGCGCTCGTTGCTTACTATCGCGAGCGCACGCGCACATTCCAGAGTTTTGCCGGTTATGAGACCGGTAAGTTCTCAATTACCGGCGCCGGTGAGCCTGAAGTTCTGCAGGGTGCGATAGTCACGTTCAACTATTTCGAAGTGCTCGGACGTGAGCCGTTGTATGGACGAACTTTCACGCCCCAGGAAGATACTCCGGGCAACAATCACGTGGCGCTACTCAGCTACGCTTTGTGGCAACGCCGCTTCGGTGGAAACCAAAACATTGTAGGCCAGTCGATCAATCTCGACGGCGAACCCACGACGATCGTCGGAATCATGCCCGCCGATTTTGATTTCCCCAATCCCGCTGAGCGCGCGACTATCTCAGGTCATGTCCAATTGTGGGTTCCGAAAGGTCTCGACCCACAAGATGCAAGCTCGTGGAACCTTCTGGCCGTGGGCCGCTTGCAGCCAGGCACAACTTCCGAAGACGCAATAAAAGAGATCGATGCTTTGTATGTAGCGTGGGCCACCGAAACAGGCAAGCAGCTTGGCGAGGGCGCTCGCGATTCATCTGTCTCCACGGTGATGGTGCCGTTGCAGCAAAACATCGTCGGTGAAGTGCGTCGACCATTGCTCGTATTGCTGGGCGCGATCGGGCTCGTACTGCTCATCGCGTGCGCGAATCTCACTAACCTTCTGCTCGCGCGTGCTTCAGCGCGCCGGCGCGAGATCGCAGTGCGACAGTGTCTCGGTGCGAGTGCAACAAAAATTGCGCGCCAGACACTTACTGAAAGCCTCCTGCTTTCGTTTTGCGGAGCGGCCCTAGGGGTGTTGCTGGCCGTCTGGATCGTGACTGCGCTCAAGAGCTTCGTGTCGTCACAAATTCCGTATATGGAAACCGTGCGCGTCGATGGAACTGTTCTGCTCTTCACAGTCGGCGTCATGTTGCTCACCGGTGTGCTGTGTGGCTTAGCCCCGGCACTACGGGCTTCCCGCATCAATTTGCAGGACGCGATTAAAGAAGGCGCACGCGGCTCCTCATCAGGATCCAACAAACGACTCAACAATATCTTCGTTGTCTCGCAGCTCGCGCTCTCGCTCGTGCTGCTGATCGGCGCGGCGTTGTTCCTGCAGAGTTTCCGCAATCTGCTTTCGGTCAATCCGGGCTTTCGCGCTGAGAACGTGTTGATGGCGCGACTCTCGCTCCCCGAAACGAAATACAAAGAGAAAACGCAGGTTGAGAGCTTCTACAACCAGGTTCGCGCAGGAGTGAGCAGTCTTCCGGGCGTGCAGGCCGTGGAGCTGAACCAGGTTGTGCCATTCAGCGGTGGTGGTGGTGGTGCGCCATTCAGCGTCGAGGGTTTCGAAGGCCAGCCGGCGAAAGTCGCGTGGATACGCAGCACGACGCCGGGATACTTCGCGGCGATGGGAATGCCGGTGCTCCACGGGCGCGCGTTCGCATCGTCTGATACCGACAAATCTCAGCCGGTGGCGATCGTCGATGAGTCGCTCGCGCGCAGGTATTCGCCCGACGGCGATCTCGTCGACAAGCGAATCCGCATCGGTGATGGACCATGGATGACAATCGTCGGCGTCGTCCCCAACGTCAAGAATCGCAAACTCGATGAAGAAGCGTGGCCCTACGTTTATCGACCGTACAGCCAGTGGGTGCGACGCGAAACGATGCTCGTCGTGCGCGGCGCGATCAATCCTCAATCCCTTGTTGGCCAGATCCGGCAGGAAGTTGCGAAACTCGATCCCGAACTACCGCTCTCCGATGTGAGCACGGTCCAGCAGGCAATGGATCGCTCGCTCATCACAACTCGACTTACCAATTCGCTGCTCGTTGGTTTTGCTGCGACGGCGCTGTTGCTGGCGTTGACCGGGATTTACGGAGTGATGTCGCTGAACGTCGCAAACCGCCGGAGTGAGTTGGGGATACGTCTTGCTCTTGGTGCGCAAACCTCGAATGTTTTGAAGTTGATCCTGGGACAGGGATTGAAACTCGCCGCGGTTGGGGTTGCGCTTGGACTACTGGCAGCGATCGCTTTCACGAGATTGTTGAAGGGATTGTTGTTTGGTATCAGCGCGAGCGATCCGCTGACGTTTGCATTGATTGCCGCGTTGCTCGTGGGTGTTGCTCTGCTTGCATGTTGGATTCCCGCGCGAAGGGCGACAAAAGTTGATCCACTCGAAGCGCTTCGGTCCGAGTAAAACTAGCCACGAATGAAACGGATATGAAAACGATCTTCACGGATATTCGCTTTGGAATGCGCGGGTTCTTGAACAATCCGGCGTTCACGATCATTGCCGTTTTGACGCTCGCGCTCGGAGTCGGCGCAAACACCGCGCTGTTCAGCGTCATCGATGCAGTGCTGCTGAAGAAGCTCGCGGTGCAAGAGCCCGAGCGGCTGGTGCTGCTCAACGCGAGTTGGAACGGCCAGAAGTTTGGACCAGGCAGTTACGACGGCAGCAACATGCGCGATCCGGCCACGGGCCTCACCGTCGGCACTTCGTTTCCAATGCAAACACTCACCCGCCTGCGCCAGGAAAAGGAACTGCTTTCTGACGTATTTGCGTTCTCGCCCATGGAGGTCAATTTCAACGCGGGCGGCCAGGCCGAGGTCGTCAGCGCGCAGATAATCTCCGGCAATTACTACACCGCGCTCGGTGTCCCCGCGATGATCGGCCGCACAATTACTGACGCGGACGATAACGCCGCTGCGACTCCCGTCGTTGTTCTCAGTCATCGCTTCTGGGCCAGCCGTTTTAATGGGGACCCGGCGGCGGTGGGTAAGCAAGTCAATATCAACAACGTCGCTTTCACGATTGCGGGTGTTACTCCGGCAGGCTTCTCGGGAACCTCACAAGTCGGGAGCTCGCAAGATGTTTCACTGCCACTCGCATGGGAGCCGCAGATCGATCCTAAAAGCAGCTACCTCGAAGGCGCGGGCGTCTGGTGGTTGCGGTTGATGGGACGTCTCAAACCCGGCGTCACGATGGCCCAGATGGAAGCCAGTCTCGCTGGTCCATTTCAGCATTCGGTGCTCGAACACCGCGCGCTGCGACATACCGACGCTGGAGCTGCACTGCGCACGCTTGATCCAAATGATTTGCCAAAGCTTGGTGTCGAGTCAGGAAGTCGCGGCGAGATGAATTCGCGTCGCTGGCTCGAGTCGCCGCTGCGCTTGTTGGCGGGAGTGGTTGGTGTCGTGCTGCTGATCGCGTGTGCCAACGTCGCGAACCTCTTGCTGGTGCGCGCGTCGTCACGAAAGAAAGAGATTGCAGTGCGACTTGCTGTGGGCGCGAGTCGCTGGCGGTTGGTCAGACAGTTGTTGACGGAAAGCGTTTTGCTCGCAGCGGTGGGTGGAGCGCTCGGAGTGCTCTTTGCATTCTGGATCAAAGACGGGCTCCTGCTCGTGACTGAGTGGGGCGGGCGCGAGATGAGTGCGCTCAATCCACGCCTCGATCTGCGTGTGCTTGGTTTCACACTCGGCCTCTCATTTCTAACCGGAATCATCTTTGGGATCCTGCCCGCGTTGCGCGCGACTAATCTCGATTTGACGCCCGCGCTCAAAGACACCGGGCGCAGCTCGAGTGGGCTGAGCCGCTCGTGGCTGAGCAAGTCGCTGGTCGTGGTCCAGGTGTCGTTGTCAGTGTTGCTCCTGATCGGCGCGGGACTACTCATTCGCACACTTAGAAACCTGCAACACGTCGACATGGGATTCAACACGAACAACCTGCTGCTATTCAAGATCGAGCCGAGCCAGCTCGGTTACGAGAAAGAGAAGCTCGCCGATCTGTATCAGCGAGCCTTCAGTCGTCTTGAAGCAGTACCCGGAGTGCAGTCCGTGACGTTTTCACGGAGTCCATTATTGGCCCAGAGCTCATGGACCAGCTCGATGTATCTACCGGGCGAGATGGGAGCGAACGGTCAGCCGCACGACAGCGACGTGAAGGTGCATTCTGTGCGTGAGAACTTTTTCAACACGATGGAGATTCCGTTGCTCATGGGCCGCGGTCTTACGGAGCAGGACGATGCGCGCGCGCCAAGGATTGCCGTCGTCAATCAGGCCTTTGTGAAAGCTCACTTCCCGAATGAAAATCCAATCGGAAAACGATTTGGCTTTGAGCCGGCGAAAGCGAGCGAGATCGAGATAGTGGGTGTTGCGCGTGACGCGAAGTACACCAGCCAGCGCGATGAGATCCAGCCGACGGTCTATCAATCATGGCGACAAGTGCTGGGACGGATGACTTTTGCCACCTTCGAAGTGCGCACTACCGGCGATCCTGCAGCGACTATCGCGGGCGTACGAGAGGCGATGCGCGAGGTCGATAGCAACCTGCCGCTCAGCAACATCCGCACGCAGTTGCAACAAGCTGACGAGACACTCGCGATGGAGCGGATGTTTGCCAAGCTGCTGACGCTCTTCGGAGTCATTGCGCAACAGCTCGCAGCGATCGGGCTGTACGGCATCATGGCGTATGTCGTGACGCAGCGCACGCACGAGATCGGCATTCGCATGGCGCTCGGCGCCGATCGACGCAACGTGCTGATGATGGTCGTGCGACAGGGAATGATCTTGACTGTTGTTGGAATTGCGATCGGATTAGCTGCTGCTTACGTGTTGACGAAGTATCTCGAGAGTTTGACGAGCATGCTGTTCGGTGTTGAGGCGCGCGACCCGTGGACGTTTGCAGCGATCGGGATCTTACTGGCGGTGGTGGCGCTGATCGCGTGTTTGGTGCCGGCGAGACGGGCGACGAAAGTGGATCCACTGCGCGCACTTCGTTACGAGTAAAACTTAGCCACGGATGGTACGGATATGAATTCGATTTTCACGGATATTCGGTTTGGGTGGCGGAGTTTGATCAAGAGACCCGGGGCGACGGCGATTGCGTTGCTGACGCTCGCGTTGGGGATTGGTGTCAACACGGCGATCTTCAGTGCGGTTGATTCGATTCTACTGCGGCCGCTGCCATTTAAAGATCCGGAAAGAATCGTGTCTGTTTGGGAGCAGACGCCATCACTCGGCATACAGCAAAACCAGGCAGCGCCCGCAAACTTTTTCGATCTTCGCAATCAGAGCCAGTCGTTTGAAGCGCTCGTCGCTTATGGACCACTCGATATCAACCTCACCGGTACTGGTGATCCGGAGCGGCTCGATGGCCAGCTCGTGTCGGCGAATGTGTTTTCAATCTTAGGCGTCGCGCCCGCCCTCGGCCGCACGTTCCTTCCGAATGAAGATCAACCGGGCCAGGAACACGTAGTCGTGCTGAGTGACGCTCTTTGGAAACGACGCTTCAATCGCGACCCGTCGATCATCAATCGCAACATCGCGCTCAATGGGGAAACGTTTACAGTCGTCGGTGTGATGCCGCGCGGCTTCTTCTTTCCGCTGCGTGAGACTGAGTTGTGGACGCCGTGGGCCATGGAGCCGGACCAGGCGAGTGGACGCGGCGATCACTATCTCGGAATCGTGGCACGTCTGAAGACTGGCGTTAACATTGAACGCGCGAACGCCGATCTCGCGACGATCGGGCAGCGGTTGGCGTCTGAATACCCGCGCACGAATGAAGGGCTCGGCTTTATCGCGCGATCTTTGCACCGGGATTACGTCGGCGATCTTCGTCTGCCGATGCTGATTTTGTTTGGAGCAGTCGGGCTGGTGTTGCTGATTGCGTGTGCGAACGTCGCGAACCTGCTTTTGGCCCAGGCGACAACGAGACGCAAAGAGAACGCGATCCGTGTGGCGCTCGGTGCGCGACGTTGGACCATCGTGCGACAGATGCTCGTCGAGAGTTTATTGCTCGCCTCAGGTGGTGGTTTGCTTGGCGTGCTCGGAGCTTTCTGGGGCGTTCAAGCGCTCACGAAATTCCTCCCCGAGAGTCTGTCGAAACTACAAGGCATCAACATCGATGCGCGAGTGTTGCTGTTTACACTCGGCGTCAGTGTGCTTACGGCCATCGTTTTTGGCGGCGTGCCCGCGTTGCTGGCTTCACGCACAACGCCAGGCTCCACGTTGAGTGAGGTGGCGCGAGATATGGCAGGCGGAACGTCGGGCCGCCATGTGCGACGTCTGCTTGTCATTTCTGAAGTCGCACTTGCCGTCGTGCTGCTCGTCAGTGCCGGATTGTTGATTCGCAGTTTCCAGTTACTGCGCCAGGTTCAGCCCGGATTCAATCCTGAAAACGCGCTCACGATGCGCCTCGTCCTGCCGTTTCCGAAGTATGCAAAGAAGGAAGCGCGGAGTGCTTTTTACGATGAAGTTTTGCGGCAGGTGAAAGAGACGCCCGGTGTTGAAGCCGCGGGCATGATCACGTTTATGCCGCTCTCGTTTAGTGGCATGAACTTCAGTTTCTCAGTCGAGGGACGCACCGCACCGAGCGACATGAATCTGCCGTTCGCCCTCTTTCGCGTTGTCAGCTTCGACTACTTTCGCGCGATGGGCATTCCCCTTCTGCGTGGACGTTATTTCGAAGCGCAGGACACTCCCGATACGACGCCGGTAACTTTGATCAATCGCCGTCTCGCCGAACAGTACTGGCCCGGCGAAGATGCCATCGGAAAAAGACTCAAGGTTGGACCAGCCGATTCGCCTAACGCATGGCTGACGGTCGTAGGCGTCGTTGGTGACGTACGTCAAACCGGCCTGCAGGATCAGAAGTTGGATTTTTATGTGCCGTACCTGCAGGAGCGACGCTCGTTCATGGCGCCTCGCGATCTCGTCGTGCGCACGAAAGCTGATCCAGCGGTGATCGCGGCTGCGGTGCGAAAGGCGGTGTGGTCCGTCGATAAGGATCAGCCGGTCTCGAATGTTCGTACCGTTAATGAAGTGTTCTCGGCTGCGATCTCGCAGGAACGATTCCAGGCGTTGATGCTCGGAGTGTCTGCGGCGCTCGCGCTCGTGCTCGCGTGCGTCGGGCTTTACGGCGTCATCTCTTACTCTGTCGTGCAACGAACGCACGAGATCGGCGTGCGCATGGCGTTGGGCGCGCAGCCTGTCGATGTGTTGAGCCTCGTCATTCGACAGGGAATGTCGTTGACGCTGGTTGGTCTCATCGTAGGCATTGTGGCGGGAACGTTTGTGACGCGTGTTTTGACAGACATGTTGTTTGGCGTGACGCCGCGCGATCCATTGACGTTCGTGGGCGTGCCGGTGTTGCTGCTGATCGTAGCTTTTCTTGCTTGCTACATACCGGCGCGACGCGCAACGAGAATCGATCCTTTGATCGCACTGCGCTACGAGTAAAACTTAGCCACGGATGACACAGATATGGAATCGATCTTAACGGATCTACGCTACGGATTTCGGATTTTGTTGAAGCATCCTAGCTTCACGCTCGTTGCGGTCATCACGCTCGCGCTCGGCATTGGCGCGAACACCGCGATCTTTAGTCTCGTCAATAGCATCCTGCTGCAACCACTTCCGTTTCGTGAACCCGATCGACTGGTGCGGATGCTGCAGGCGAGTCCGAAGCTGGGACTCGAGTCGTGGGGTGTTTCGCAGGCCGATTACGCTGCATACCGCGAACAGAATCGCTCGTTTGAATCAGTCGCGATTTACAACGCGACCGCCACGAACCTGACCGGTGCGGGCGAGCCCGAGCGTTTGCCCATCGCGAATGTCACTGCCGACTTCTTCAAAGTGTTTGGCGTCAGTCCGCTGCTCGGTCGCACGTTTGTCGAAGGCGAAGACACGAAGGGCAAGAACCAGATCTGCGTCATCAGTTATGCATTCTGGCAGCGACGCTTCGGCGGCGATCCAAACGTCGTCGGCAAGACGCTGATTCTGAACAACACGCAGACACAGATCGTCGGCGTCATGCCGGCTGAGTTTAAGTTTCCACGCTACGAGATCGATCTCTGGACGCCACTCGCGCACGATCCCAAACGAACTGCACCTTATTTCTTTGCGCTCATCGGTCGTTTGAAGTCTGGCGTGCAGGTGGGCCAGGCGCAGGCTGACACGACCGAAGTGATTCAGAACTTTGGTCGAGAACATCCGAACTCAAGCGAGGCGGTCGGGCTGAGCGAAGGCATTGGACCACGGACTGTTGTCACACCACTGCGCGAAGCGATGCTCGGCAAAACTGAGAAGCCTCTGCTCGTGCTGCTCGCCGCCGTTGCTCTCGTGCTGCTGATCGCGTGTGCAAACGTCGCGAATCTTCTTTTAGCGCGTGCGACTTCACGCACGCGTGAGATTGCTGTGCGCGTGTCGTTGGGCGCGTCGCCTGTGCGAGTCGCACGACAGCTTTTAACTGAAAGCGTGCTGCTCTCGTTTATCGGTGCGGTCGTCGGTGTTGGCCTGGCCGGGTTTGGCATTCGCATGCTCGACAAGCTGCCGATTAGCGGCATCGTGCGCATGGAAGAAGTGCATTTGAGCGGCACCGTGCTGGCGTTCACCGCGGGACTCGCGATGTTCACGGGTTTGCTGTTCGGTTTCATGCCGGCGTTGCGCGCGTATGCAATGGGGATCGCGAGTGGCATTCGTGAAGGCGCGCGCGGCACCGTTTCGCATCGCCGGCTCAACAGTGCGCTCGTCGCAGTGCAGTTTGCACTCTCGCTCGTGTTGCTGATTGGCGCGGGTTTGTTGTTGAAGAGTTTTCAGCGACTCGGCGCCGTCGATCTCGGTTTCAATCCCGAGAACACGCTGACGATGGTCGCGACTCTGCCGCAAGCAAAGTACGACAACGAAGAGAAAGCGTTGCGCTTTTACGAGAGCGCGATGGAACGTTTGCGTAACTCGCCCGGCATTGCGGCCGTGGGGCTCACTGACAATCTGCCGTTCGGCGACGGCGGAAACGTCGACGGCATAGTCGTCGAAGGACAGGAGCCAGCCGAAGGCGCACAGGTCTCGCAAGCCGAGCAGGCTGAAGTTGTAAGCGTCGCGCCGGGAACGTTCACCGCGCTCGGAATCCCGCTTTTGCAGGGACGCGATTTCCAGGGGAGTGATCACAGCAAGTCACCGCTCGTCGCGATCGTTGATGAGCCCCTCGTGCGGCGTTACTGGCCCGCGGGCGATGCGATCGGCCGTCGCATACAGATCACCGGAGACCGTCAATGGCTGACGATCGTCGGCATTGTCAGTGGCGTGAAGCACATCAGTTTGATGGAAGAGAAGCGGCCGCATATTTACTTCGCGATGCAGCAGTATCCGTCGCCGCGCGCTTCGTTCGTCGTGCGTACGGATGGCCCACCTTTAAGCGCGACGGGCACGTTTCGAGCGGCGCTCCGGGAAATCGATCCCGACATGCCGTTGTTCCTCGTGCGGCCCATGACCGAGATCATCGGACAAACTCTCAGCACACAACGACTGACCAATTTCCTGCTGACTGCATTCGCGATCATCGCCTTGACGCTCGCGGCCGTGGGTATTTACAGCACGATGTCGGTTTACGTCGGTAGTCGTACGAAGGAGTTTGGGATCAGGCTCGCGCTCGGCGCGCAACCCGGTGCGTTGCGACGTGCGGTCATGCGCCAGGGACTTTGGCTCACAGGTGCGGGCGTCGTAATCGGAGTCGCCGGTGCGCTCGCGTTAACGCGGACGATCAAGAGTCTGCTGTTTGAAGTGAGTGCGACGGATCCGTTGGTGTTTACGGCGATACCGGTGTTGCTGGTGATGGTGTCGTTGCTTGCTTGTTACACGCCCGCGCGAAGGGCCACGAAAGTCGATCCGCTGGAAGCATTAAGGGACGAGTAGTATGAGCGCTCTTAAACAAAACATAGGCTTCGCGATCCGCACGTTGTTCAAGAACAGAGGTTTCATGATCACGGGGGTGTTGACGCTCGCGCTGGGGATCGGAGCGACCACGGCGATCTTCAGCGTGGTCTATGCGGTGTTTGAGCCGATGCCTTATCCCAAACCGGACCAGCTCGTGATGGTCTGGGGCAAGACAGCAAACGGAAGAAACTCCGTGCCTGCGTGCGCATGGCGCTCGGCGCGCAACGCTCGCGCGTCGTCAATATGGTGCTGAGAGAAGGAGCGTTGCTGGCGATTGCGGGAATGCTCATCGGACTCGGCGGTGCTTATCTCGTCGGCCGTGCGATGCGATCGACTTTGTACGGCGTCGGTGCGTTCGACGTGAATGCGTTTGTTGGTATTTCGGCGTTGTTGCTGGCCGCAGCGCTGCTGGCGTGCTGGTTCCCGGCCCGGCGCGCCAGCCGCATCGAGCCGCTCGAGGCGTTGCGATACGAATAGGACGATACGACTGTATGACCTCTCTAATTAGTGATCTGCGTTATGGGTTGCGGGTGCTGTTGAAGACACCTGCATTCTCGCTCGTCGCTGTCATCTCGCTCGCGCTCGGTATCGGTCTGAACACGGCGATCTTCAGTGTCGTCAACGCTGTTCTGATTCGTCCGCTACCAGTCGTCAAGAATCAGAATCGTCTGGAATGGCTGCGCGCGCCAATCTCGTATCCCGATTACGTGGACTATCGAAACAATGCACGCAGCTTCGAAGGGATGGCTGCGATCACCGGCACGCAGGACTTTAGCGTTACCGCGGGAAGTGAGCCGGAGCTCGTCAAGGGCGAGTATGTCACTGAGAATTATTTCGACTTGCTTGGCGTCCCCGCGACTATGGGCCGCGTGTTTGTCGAGGAAGATGGAAAGACGCAAACGCCCGTCGTCATTCTTAGCGAGCATCTATGGCGAACACGTTTTGCTTCAGATGCGAATATTGCGGGCCGGCAGATCTCATTAAACGGATTCGGTTTCACTGTCGTCGGCGTGATGCCGAAAAACTTTGCCGGTACGGAAGTCGGACTTAATCGCGAGCTGTGGCTGCCACTTTCAATGTACCGCGTGCTGAATCCGCCTGCGGCTGCGCGTGTAGCCGATCCCACATCGAATCGATTCGAGAATCGGGATACGCATTGGCTCGCCGTGTTCGCATTACTCAAACCCGACACCTCGCGTGACAGTGCCGGAAGTGAGTTAACTGAAGTCGCGCGACGGGTTGCTGAGAACTATCGCGGTAAAGTTGACGAGGAGACGCTCAGGAGCGTGCAACTACTGCGGATGAGCGGTGGTATGGATCCGCGCGATCAGGAAGAGGTGATGCCCGTTGCCGGAATCGCGATGGGCGTCGTCGCGCTTGTGCTGCTGATCGCGTGCGCGAATATCGCCAGTCTGCTGCTCGCGCGAGCCGCGATTCGACGACGCGAAACGGCGATCCGTCAAGCGCTCGGCGCCAGCCGTCGTCGACTCATTCGGCAGTGGCTGACGGAGAGTGTGTTGCTCGGCATCGCGGGTGGCGCAGTCGGGATGATACTTGCCGTGTGGGCCAATCAGCTTTTGGTTTCGCGTCTACAGTCGACACCTCTGGCGGCACTCGAGTTTGGTCTGGATTATCGCGTACTCGCCTTCACTCTCGTCGTCTCAGTTGCAACCGGCATCGTCTTTGGACTCGCGCCCGCGATTCAGGCTTCGCGTCTGAACATCGTCATGGCGTTGAAGAGCGATGCGTTGAAAGCTACCGGCGGGCATCGTTCGCACCTGCGGAATGCGTTCGTCACGGTCCAACTAATTCTTTCGGTCGTGCTGCTGGTTGGGTCAGGGCTTTTTATCAGAGCGTTGCAACGAGCGAGCTCGATCGATCCGGGTTTCACTGTCGAACGCGCCTTAATGGTGCCGATCAATCTCGGGTTGTTGCGATACGACAAGCCCGAAGGCCACGCGTTCTATCGCGACCTGCTCGCGAGGATTCAAACACAGCCCGGCGTCGAGCAGGCGACGCTTGTGCGGTTTCCGCAAATGGGCAACTCCTTCGCGCAGTTTCAGGTTTTCATGGAAGGAAGTGAACAGGGAAGTGAAGGTATGAGCACCGGCTTCAACGTCGTTGGCCCAAACTATTTCAGAACGATGGGAACCACTTTGTTTCGGGGCCGTGAGTTTACGGAAGCCGATCGCGACGGCGCGCCAGGGACAGCAATAGTCAACGAAACACTTGCCGCGAGACTTTGGCCCAATCAGGATGTGCTCGGCAAACGCGTTAGCGTCGCTGGACCAAAAGGCCCGTTTCTCGAGGTAGTCGGAGTCGCGCGCGACAGCAAGTATCGAACCCTGGGTGAGACGCCGCGTCCTTACGTCTACCTGCCCCTGAGCCAATCCTACGATCCGAAGATGACTCTCGTCGTACGCACGACGGGCGAGCCGAAGGCGATCACGCCGATCGTGCGCGAACAGATCCGCGCGCTAAATCCAAACCTTCCGATCGCAGACGTGCAGACATTGCGCGAGCAGCTCGAGCTCACGCTGCTCCCGTCGCGCATCGCTGCCTGGACTCTCGGTGGCTTCGGCGCCCTCGCGCTGCTGCTCGCAGGGATTGGGATCTACGGTGTTGTCTCCTATGGCGCGGCACAGCGTACACGCGAGATCGGAGTGCGGATGGCGTTGGGCGCAAAGGAAAATGACGTACTCGGACTCGTGCTTTGGGATGGATTGATCGTGATCGGCGTCGGGCTCGCGATCGGGTTGCTGCTCGCAGCGGCTGCGACGCGCGTGATCGCTTCGTTTCTGTACGGCGTCGGCGCGACCGATCCTTTGACGTTCGTCGCGGTGCCGCTGTTGCTGGGCGTTGTGGTTCTGGTTGCTTCTTATATTCCCGCGAGACGAGCGGTGAAAGTCGATCCACTGGTCGCGCTCAGATACGAGTAGGTCCAAATTAATACTATGCACACTCTTCTGCAAGATCTCCGTTATGGCTTTCGGATGTTGCTCAAGCAAAAGGGGCTCACGATCGTTGCGTTGCTCTCGCTTGCGCTCGGTATCGGCGCGAACACGGCGTTGTTCAGTATCGTCGATGCGATGCTGTTGAAGATGTTGCCGGTGAAAGAGCCGGAGCGATTGGTGCTGTTTAAAACAGTCGCGCCGCAGGATTTCTCAGTCGGCAGTTACAACGGTAGCTCCAACAAGGATCAGGAAACCGGTCTCATTAACCGGACCTCATTCGCCTATGTGACATACCAGCGGCTGCGCGAGCAACGTGGTCCAATGTCTGACATCTTCGCGTTTGGAAATGTCAACCTCAACGTCACTGCTGATGGTCAGGCAGACGTCGCCGGCGGTCAGGCTGTGTCAGGTAATTACTTCGCGGCGCTCGGTGTGCAGCCGGCGGTTGGTCGCTTATTGACTGACGAAGATGACAAAGCCGGCGCCGGTGCAGTTGCGGTTTTGAGTCATCGCTACTGGCAGAAACGTTTCGGCGGCGACGCCGCAATCGTTGGCAAACAGATCAATCTCAACAACCTGCCGTTCACGGTGGTCGGGGTCTCAGCCAAAGGCTTCGACGGCGCGATGGGTGTTGGCACGAGTCTCGACATTTCGATCCCGCTCGCGTTGGAGCCGCAACTGGCTGCCGACAGGGAGCGCTCGTTTATGGCCGGCGCCGGTGTTTGGTGGTTGCGCATCATGGGCCGTTTGCAACCCGGCGTCACGCGCGAGCAGGCGCAGGCGCAGTTAGAGAACACGTTTCTCCAGTCAGTGTTGGAACACCGCGCGGCGCGCCAGGCCGCAGCGAAGACCAGGGGCGGCAACGCCATCAGCGATCTCGATCCAAAGCAATATCCGCGACTGATTGCAGATCCCGGTGGACAGGGTGAGATGTATCGTCGGCGCTATTACGCGCCTTCGCTCTACTTGTTGCTGGGCGTTGTTGGCCTGGTTTTGCTGATCGCGTGTGCAAACGTTGCGAACTTACTGCTGTCGCGTTCAGCCGGACGACAAAAAGAGATCGGCTTGCGATTGGCGCTCGGCGCAAGTCGCTCGCGTCTCATTCGTCAATTGCTGACTGAAAGCGTGTTGCTCTCGCTCCTCGGCGGTCTCTTCGGAATCATCTTCGCAATCTGGATCAAGGATGGATTGATCGCGGTGAGCGATTGGGGTGGCCGCGGTATGAACACGCTCGAGCCGAGTCTCGACTGGCGCGTGCTCGGTTTCACGCTCGCACTCTCACTCCTGACCGGAATCGTCTTTGGACTCGCGCCCGCATGGCGCACGACCCGAGTGGATCTCACGCCGTCATTGAAAGACACTGGGCGTGGATCGAGTGCGGTACATCGATCGCTTCTGAGTCGTGGTTTGGTCGTGGTCCAGGTGGCGTTGTCGTTGTTGCTGCTGGTTGGTGCCGGATTGTTTGTGCGCACGTTGCTCAATCTGCAACGCGTCGACCCGGGCTTCAACACGCAGAACCTCTTGCTGTTTGACGTCGAGCCGGGGCTGATCGGTTACAAAGACGACAAGCTGCGTCAGATTTACGGGCAGATCAGCGAGCGTCTCGAGGCTGTTCCGGGCGTGCAGGGCGTCACTTTCTCACGAATGCCTTTGCTCTCGCAGGCATCCAGCTCGAGCAGTGTGTTCTTACGGGAAGCGTTGAATGCGACGCCGGATTCCGAAGGACGCATACCGCCGAGTGGCGAGGGCTACCGCCATGTTGTACGCGAGAACTTTTTGCAGGCGATGGGAATTCCCTTGCTTTCAGGCCGCACGTTTGGACCACAGGACAACACAACCTCGCCGAAAGTCGTAGTCGTCAATCAAACTTTCGCGAACAAATTCTTTCCTGACCAGAATCCGATCGGAAAACGCTTCACTTACGACACGAAGAAGCCGGACGAGCTCGAGATCATCGGTGTCGCGAAGGATGCGAAGTACACCAGCCAGCGCGACGAGATTCCTCCGACCGTCTACTCGTCCTATCGACAGGAACGCCCGCAGTCCGGCGCGACCTTTGAAGTGCGGACCAATGGTGATCCGTCAGCGACGATTGCGAGTGTGCGCAGTGTGGTGCGCGAGATTGAGCCGAACCTGCCGGTGATGAACGTCAAGTCGCAAGTCGAGCAGGCAGATGAAACACTGCGGATGGAGCGCTTGTTTGCGAAGTTGTTGACGTTGTTTGCGCTTTTGGCCCAACAACTCGCGGCGATCGGATTGTTTGGCGTGCTTGCTTACACGGTTTCCCAACGCACACACGAGATCGGGATTCGCATGGCGCTCGGCGCGGATCGCGGGAACGTGCTGCGGATGATCGTAAAGCAGGGAATGATACTCGTGGTGATCGGTGTGATTCTCGGCGTGGTGGGCGCTTTCATTCTCACGAAATATCTCGAGAGCTGGATCAGTTTGTCGAAGATGTTGTTTGGGGTGAAGGTAACGGATCCGCTGACGTACGGCGTGATCGCGGTGCTGTTGACGTTCGTGGCGCTGATCGCCTGCTACATTCCGGCGCGCCGCGCGACGAAGGTCGATCCACTCGTAGCGCTCAGGTACGAATAAATCCATCCACAGATTACACAGAAAAAATATCTGTGAAATCTGTGGATGGCTTGGTGAAAACGATGATGCAGGATCTTATTTACGGTTTGCGGTGGCTGCGGAAGAATCCCGGCTTCACGGTCCTCGCTGTGTTGATGCTCGCGGTAGGCATTGGTGTGAACACGGCGATGTTCAGTGTGATCAATGCCGTGCTGTTGCAGCCGCTGCCTTATCCCGAGCCGGATCGCATCGTGTGGATGAATGAGTCGGGGCCGGAGGTCGCCAATCGCCAGGTCTCGTATCCAAACTTTGTCGATTGGCGCGCGCGCAATTCCGTCTTCGAATCGATGTCAACGTTTCGCGGCTGGTCCGCGAACATCACCGGCACCGACAAGCCCGAAGCACTCGACGCGCGCATCGTCACTGCTGATTACTTCCGCGTGATGCGCACGACGCCCTTGCTGGGCCGTGACTTCACCGCCGACGACGACAAGCCCGGCGCACCACCAGTCACGATTATTAGCTACGCATTCTGGCAACAAAGATTCGCTGGCGATCCGAATATCGTCGGGAAGCAGATCTTGCTCGACGACAAGGCGCACACAGTGATCGGTGTCACGCGCCAGGACTTCGTACACCAGGGACCGCCGCCACTGTGGGTCCTCATGGGTCCGCTGAATTTCAAAAGTCGTGACGTGCGTAATGGTGGAAACGTGATCGCGCGTTTGAAGCCGGGCGTGACGCTCGATCAGGCGCGCGATGAGATGAACCGAATCTCGCAACAGCTACGAAGGGAATATCCGATTCACAACGCGGGCGCGAATGTCGTGAACGTCGTGTCGCTTCAGGACAGCATCACGAAGCGAGTCAGTACGGCGTTGAAGATACTGTTTGCAGCAGTCGGGCTCGTGTTGCTGATCGCTTGTGCGAACGTCGCAAACCTTCTGTTGGCGCGTGCTGCCGCGCGTCGTAAAGAGTTTGCAGTGCGCGCGGCGCTCGGTGCTTCGCGATTCAGACTCGTGCGGCAGATGATGATCGAGAGTCTGTTGCTGTCGATTGCCGGTGGTGTGCTTGGGTTCTTCTTCGCTTCATGGACTGTGCTGCTGCTTTCACGCGTCGCGCACGAGACTGTACCGCGCATGAACGGTGTGCAGCTCAGCGGCAGAGTGCTCGTCTTCAACATCACCGTCTCACTACTCACCGGACTACTCTTCGGTGTGCTGCCTGCCCTGCGCTCGTCGCAAACAAACTTACAGGACACGCTGAAAGACAGTAGCTCGATAACGACAGACAGTGGCGGCAAGCGATTGCGCGGCACGCTCGTCGTCGCTGAAGTTGCTTTCTCGGTTGCGTTGCTGGTCGGCGCGGGATTGTTGGTGAAGAGTCTTGTGCTGTTGCTGAGCAGTGACAACGGCTTCGATCCGAACGGCGTGCTCACAATGGAGCTCAAGGTCTCGCGCAGTCGTGGCAAGGATCAAGCGGAATTGAACCGGCTGCTTCATGAGGTGTTACAGGCAGCCCAAGCTCAACCTGGTGTTCAAAACGCGACGCTTTCAGCAGGGCTGCCGGGCATTCCCGACGGCACGCAAAGCGACATCTCAGCCGAAGGTTATCGCCAGGAGAAAAAGGGCGAGATAATCAACGTCGACTGGTCCATCGTGACGCCGGAGTACTTCGAGACGATGAAGATCCCGATTCTGCGCGGCCGCACGTTTTCGCGCGACGAGGACGAACAAGGCAAGCCGGTGGTCCTTGTTGACGAGAACCTCGCGCGGCGCTTCTGGCCCAATGAAGAAGCGCTCGGCAAGCACATCGGCTACGACAGTCCAACCTGGCACGAGATCATCGGCATCGTTCCGGCGGTGCGAGCTTTTGGCTCTGAAACTCAACCGCTGATCAGGATTTACACGCCGATGGGTCGGTTTCCGCAGCGCAATGCGGTGTTGTCGATTCGTTCCACGACAAGTGACGCGAGGACTTTAACCGCGGGAATCGCGAATGCTGTACGCCAGATTGATAAGGATCTGCCGATCGCTGAAGTCGCCACGTTTGATGACATCCTCGCGCGCGAGTCTTCCACGCGTCGTTTCAACGCGATGCTCTTCTCAATCTTTGCGGCGCTCGCGCTCGTGCTCGCGGTGACGGGCGTTTACGGCGTGCTCGCTTATTCGGTTTCACAACGCACACACGAGGTTGGCATTCGCATGGCGCTCGGCGCAGGCCGTCGCGACGTGCTGCGGTTGTTCATGGGCCAGGGAATGCGGCTCGTGCTGTTGGGACTTGTGATTGGATTGGGCGGTGCATTTGCGCTCACGCGTTTGATGTCGAATTTGTTGTTTGGAGTTTCGACGACCGATGCGGCGACGTTTGTTCTCGTTGCGGTGGGGTTGATGCTGGTGGGTGTATTTGCTTGCTATTTGCCTGCGCGACGGGCCACGCGTGTCGATCCATTAAACGCGCTCAGGTACGAGTAAAACAGTAGCCACGGATTACACGGAGAATAACTGATGATCGCTGATATTCGTTACGCCCTCCGCTTGTTGACGAAGAATCCGGCGTTTGCCGGCGTCGTGGTGCTGACGCTCGCACTCGGCATCGGTGCGAATGCGGCGATCTTCTCGCTCCTCGATCAGGTGTTGTTGCAGAGTCTGCCGGTCGCGAATCCCGATCAACTGGTGGTGCTGTCAGTCTATGACAAGGAACCGGATATCGATAGCTCCTTCTCGTATCCGATGTACCAGGATCTGCGCGATCGAAACTCCGCTTTCTCGGGCGTAATCGCGCGGGGCGGGACGCAGATGAATGTCAGCTATGGCGACCAGACGGAGCGCGTGAGCGGTGAGCTCGTCAGTGGAAACTTTTACGAAGTACTCGGGGTTCGACCATGGGTCGGCAGGTTATTCACGCAGGACGACGATCGCACACCCGGCGCGCATCCGGTCGCCGTGTTGAGCTACAGGTTTTGGGAAAGTAGATTCAATAAAGATCCCAACCTGATCGGCAAGACGATTCTCATCAACGAACACCCGATGACGGTGCTCGGCGTTACGCCGCCAGGGTTCTACGGCGTTGACCTGACCAACAATCCTGATGTGCGCGTGCCGTTGATGATGACTCCGATCTTCAATCCGTTGCCGCCGACGCGTATGCAAAGCCGGCGTCATCAATGGCTGAGTGTGATGGCGCGTCGCAAAGCCGACTTGTCTCCGGAACAAGCGCAGGCGTCGCTGAGTGTTACTTATCAACAGATCCGGCAATACGAAGCAGAACAGTTGACTGCGAACGGAACGAAATTCAATCGCGAGCGATTCATGGCGCAACGCATCGCCGCGATACCCGGCGATCAGGGATTTCGTCACCTGCAAGTTGAGCTGCGTACGTCGTTGCTGCTGCTCTTCGGTGCGACGGTGGCGGTGCTGCTGATTCTTTGCGCCAACCTCGCAAACCTGATGATGGCGCGGGCCACTGTGCGCGCACAGGAAATCACTGTGCGGCTCGCACTCGGCGCTGGTCGCTTGCGTCTACTGCGACAGTGGCTGACTGAGGGCGTGGTCCTATCGACGATTGGCGGTGTGGTCGGGATCTTCATCGCGCTCTGGATCAAAGCCGGTTTGATTGCGTTCATACCGCCTGATTACCGTCAGAATCTGAGTGCGAGTTTCGACTGGCGGTTGTATGCGTTCATCCTCGGCGTGTCCCTGCTGCTGGGGATCGCGTTTAGCCTCGCGCCGGCGATACAAGCGGCGCGACAGGTTTTTGCGCCGGGAATGCGGTTCGAGTCGCGCAGCTTTACGGCAGGAAGCAAGCTGCTGAGTCTGCGAAGTGGATTGATCCTGGTCCAGGTCGCCCTCTCGCTGCCGTTGCTCGTGAGTGCGGCACTCTTATTAAGGACGCTGCAAAACCTGCGCGCGTTCGACACGGGATTCGGCAAGGAGAACGTGCTGCTCGCCAGTGTTAATCCCGCGCTCAATGGTTATCCGAAAGAACGCACGGCGGCTTTTTATGACGAGCTGCTGGCGCGAACGCGTGCTTTGCCCGGCGTTAAGTTCGCCAGTGTTGCTACCGACTCACCGATTTCCGGTGGCTGGGATCAAAACGGCATCGTGGTTGAAAGTTACACGCCGCGCGAAGGCGAGCGGATGTCGTGCGACGCCACGTATGTTTCCAGTGATTACTTCAAATCACTCGGGATTCCTTTTCTCATCGGGCGCGATTTTGACGAACGCGATCGCCTCGCTGCGCCAAAGGTCGTGATCGTCAACGAGAAGATGGCGAAGCAGTACTTCGGGAGCACGTCCAATGCCATCGGGAAACGCATCGGGCTGGATGAGGTGCCTGACCGGACGATCGTCGGCGTCGTCAAGGATGCTCAATACATCAATCTGCGTGAGAACCTGCGCAAGCATTTTTACGTCCCGACGACGCAGGATTCGACACTCACGAATCTGACGCTGCACGTTAAGACTGCAAGTGATCCGAATGCCGTTGCGGAACAGTTGCGCGCTGAATTGAAGGCGCTCGATCCACACCTGCCGCTTTACAACATCAAGACGCTTTCGACTGAGATCGATGAGTCGCTGATTCAGGAGCGCATGGTGACCTGGCTCTCGACCGCGTTTGGATTACTCGCGACGTTGCTGACGGCAATCGGGCTATACGGTGTCTTGACGTTCTCAGTTGCGCGACGCACGCGCGAGATCGGAATTCGTGTCGCACTCGGCGCGCAACGCCGGGATGTGTTCCGGATGATCATGACTCGCGGCATGATTCTGGTTGGCGTTGGTGTGGCGATCGGGATTGGCGCATCGTTCGCAGTTTCTCGCTACCTGAGCTCGTTATTGTTTGGTGTGACGCCGAACAACGCGGCGACGCTCGTGGGCGTTTCGGTCGGCTTGATCGTGGTTGCGCTCCTCGCCTGCTACATCCCCGCCCGCCGCGCCACGCGAGTCGATCCACTGGTGGCGCTGCGCTACGAGTAGCACCGGTGATGGAAATGAAACGCCGAAGGCGTTCGCTAATTTCAGCCCAGGGTTGGAGGAACGAGAACCCTGGGTACGGAAATAAAAATGGAATGAACCCTGAAAGGGTTCCGAGGTTGGCGAACCCTTTCAGGGTTAAAACGATTTTTTGAAGCTAACCCAGGGTTCTCGTTCCTCGAACCCTGGGCTGAAATTAGCGAACGCCTTCGGCGTTAGGAATGAGTCTTTGCGTCGGCACGATGTTTTGCGTTAGGCACAAAGTTTTGCGTTAGCACGAACAGTCATCGAGGATAATCAATGTTCCAGGATATTCGCTACGGGATAAGGATGCTGCTCAAGAAGCCGGGGTTTACGGCGGTGGCGGTGCTGTCGCTTGCGCTCGGGATTGGGGCGAATACGGCGATTTTTAGTTTGCTTGATGCTGTCCTGCTCAAGACGCTGCCGGTTGAGCGGCCGGACCAACTGGTCCTGTTCGGCAAAGGCGAGAGTATGGGCATGACCACCGGCTTCCCCGATGGCAGCACGGACCTCTATTCCTATCCCTTCTATCGTCAGGTGCAGCAGCAACGCACCGACGTGTTTTCAGGCGTCGCTAGCCTTTTGAGCATGCCCTGGAACGTGCACGGCTTCGTCAACTCCGGCGGCGACATCGAGCAGCTACAAGTGCAACTCGTCTCCGGCAGTTATTTTCCCGTGCTCGGAGTCAACGCCGGACTCGGTCGCGCGTTAACCGAAGCTGACGATCAAAATGTCGGCGCTCATCCCGTTGCGGTCGTGAGCTACGCCTGGTGGCAACAGCGACTCGCCGGCAATCCTTCCGCCGTCGGGCAAACGATCACGATCGACAACACGGCATATACGATCGTCGGTGTAGCGCCGAGAGACTTCTTCGGCACGACTGTCGGCTCTGCGCCCGATCTTTGGATCCCGCTCGCGATGGAAAAGCAGATGCCGCCCGCGCACTGGGAAGGCCGCACTAACGAGAACTTTCAGGATCTCTTTCTCATCGGCCGTCTTAAACCCGGCGTGACCGCGCAACAAGCCAACGCCGCGGTTAATCTCGTTTTCAAGCAATCTTTACAGGCACGCGCAGGTGCACAGCCTACGGCGCAACGTCTCAAGGAGCTTGAAGCAGCGAACATTCAACTCACGCCGGTGAGTCGTGGTCTTTCAGGACTACGCGAACAATTCTCACTATCGTTGCGAGTGTTGATGGGCGTGGTCGCGCTCGTGTTGCTGATCGCGAGTGCAAACGTCGCAAACCTGCTGTTGGCCCATGGCGCGGCACGCAGCAGGGAATTCGCGGTTCGGATGGCGGTCGGCGCGGGACGGATGCGGCTCGCGCGGCAGTTGCTGACTGAAAGCGCGTTGCTGGCACTAATCGGCGGCGTTATCGGTGTTGGTCTCTCGTGGTGGGGCGTACGTCTGTTGTTGGTGATGGCTTCTGATGGACCAGAGGCCGTGCCGGTCAACGCCGCGCCAAACCTGCGCGTACTCGGATTCACGATCGGCGTCTCGGCACTGTGCGCACTCGTGTTCGGAACTGCGCCTGCCCTGCGAGCTGCGAGAGTAGAGCCAAACGCGTCTCTCAAAGGTGGCAAGACGCTCAATGCTTTGCGCAATCCACTCGGCAAAGCGTTCGTAGTCGTGCAAGTCGCGTTGTCGTTGTTGCTGCTTGTGGGCGCGGGTCTCTTCGTTCGCACACTCGTCAATCTTCAAAAAGTTCCGAGTGGATTCAAACAAGAAAACGCGATGCTCTTCATGGTCGACACGTCCGCGACCGGAATCAAGAATGACGATCCAAAACTGCCTGCGTTGCTGAGTGAAGTCGAACAGAAGGTCAAACAAATTCCCGGCGTTCAGGCGGCATCGTTTGCTTTCATCGTTTTCAACCAGGGCTTCTGGACCGGTCCGGCGTACACGCGCGAAGACAACATTCCCGAAGGACAGAATCGCTCGCTCAGAAACAACATGGTGGGCGCCGACTTCTTCACCGCGATGGGAATTCCATTCGTGCAGGGACGAGGATTTGGACCACAAGATACGAAGTCGTCGCAGAAGGTGGCGGTGATTACCGAGTCAATGGCGCAAAAGTTCTTTCCAACGGGTAATCCGATCGGCAAACGCTTCGGCATCGAGGGACGCCAGTCGACCGAAACGATCGAAGTGATCGGTGTCGTGAAAGACGCGAAATACGGCAACTTGAAAGAGTCGTTCAGGCCGATGGCGTTCTATCCGTATACGCAGGTTCCCGACGTGCTCGGCAATTTAGTCGTGCGTTTCTCAGGACCGTCGAGCGCGGTTGTGGCGCAGGTGCGGGAGACGATCAAACAGATCAATCGCAACCTGCCGGTCGATGATGTGGTGAGTCTCGAGGAGCACATCGGTCGCTCGCTCGTACAGCAGAAATTGATCGCGCGGCTCGCGGCGTTCTTCGGACTGCTCGCGTTGTTGCTCGCGTGTGTCGGACTTTACGGCGTGATGTCGTACGGCGTGGCGCGACGCACGAACGAGATCGGCATTCGCATGGCGCTGGGGGCACGGAGTCGCAGTGTGCTGTGGCTCGTGCTGCGCGAAGCGTTGGTGCTGGTGTTGATCGGGCTCGTCGTCGGTGTGCTCGCGTCGCTGGCGCTGACGAAGACGGCAGCGTCGTTGCTTTATCAATTAAAGCCGAACGATCCGTTAACGATCGCTATGGCCACAATCGTCTTGTTGATGGTGGCGCTGCTGGCTGGTTACCTGCCGGCGCGCCGCGCCGCGCGCGTCGACCCAATGATTGCGCTAAGAGATGAATAAAGAAAGGTATCCACAGATTGCGCAGATTACACAGAAAAATAATCTGTGAAATCTGTGGATGGATTTAATCATGAATACATTACTTCAAGACATCCGCTTTGGAATTCGCATGCTGCTCAAATCGCCGAGCGTCAGCATCGTCGCCACGATCGCACTCGCGCTCGGCATCGGCGCCAATACCGCGATCTTCAGCGTCGTAAACGCAGTGTTGCTGCGACCGTTGCCGTTCCCGAATCCCGATTCGCTCGTCGCCGTCTTTGAGACAGCCCCCGCACTGGGGCGAAATCGCGGCTCGCATTCATATCCGAACTTCCTCGACTTCCGCGCGCAGAACACCGTCTTCGAGCACGCGTCTTCGTATCACGGCAGCGACTTCATCATGACCGGCCGGGGCGAGCCGGCGCGTCTGCAAGGCTCGGTCGTGACGGCGGATCTTTTTACGCTGCTCGGTGTCCAACCGAAGCTTGGTCGTACCTTTCTCGCGGATGAAGACAAACCAACCGAGACTGGCCGCGTCGTGGTGCTTAGTGACGCGCTCTTTCAACGACGCTTCGGTGGCGATCCATCGATCATCAACCAGCCGATCACGCTCGACAGCATTCAATACACGGTTATCGGTGTGATGCCGCCGTCATTTGAATTTCCGATTCAGAACGATCCGTGCGAGCTGTGGACCACGATAGCCGGCGACGCTTCCGGAAAAGAGCCAGTCACGGGCCAGCGCGGCGCGCACTTCCTGCGCGTGATTGCACGTCTCAAGCCTGGTGTCTCTCAGGACCAGGCGCAGGCTGAAATGGAAACGATAGGTGCGCGTCTTTCGCAGCAATATCCCGACACGAACACAAACCGCAGCCTGCGAATTGAGCCTGCTCTGAGGGCCCTCGTCGGCGACGTTCGTCCGACACTCTTGATACTGCTCGGGGCCGTAGCCTGTGTGCTGCTGATCGCTTGTGCGAACGTCGCGAACCTGTTGCTCGCGCGTGCTACCGGTCGTCACAAAGAGATGGCGATTCGCTCCGCACTCGGTGCGAGCCGCGTACGCGTGATTCGACAGTTGCTGACTGAAAGCGTGTTGCTGTCGATCGTCGGCGGTGGTGTCGGACTGTTACTCGCAGTTTGGTGGTCCGATCTGCTCGTCGCGCTCGGAAAGGAAGACATTCCACGCGCGATTCACGTTGGCATGGATTGGCGTGTGCTGGGCTTCACCCTCGGCGTGTCGTTATTAACCGGAATCATCTTCGGACTCGCGCCCGCGTTTCATTCTTCAAAAACTGAGCTGGTCGATTCACTGAAAGAAGGTGGACGCGGAACGAGCGAAGGCGCGCGCCGCAATCGCGTGCGCAATGTTCTGGTCGTGGCGGAGCTCGCAATCGCTGTGGTCCTGTTAGTCGGCGCCGGACTGTTGATCCAAAGTCTGTGGCGCCTGCAAAGAGTTAATAGCGGATTGCATCCCGAGAACGTTCTCACCTTCAACGTTACATTGCCCGAGACTAAGTACAAAACCGACAGGCAGAGCCAGTTTTTCATCGACTTGAAGCAACGTCTGCAAACGACGCCCGGCGCCGTATCAGCGAGTTGGATCTACCCGCTGCCATTGAGTGAGGATCGCTTCGTCATCTCGTTCGAAATCGATGGCAGGCCGATGGCGCCCAAGGATCATCCTTCGGCTGACTTCTTTACCACGGGCGTCAATTACTTCCAGACGATGGGCATTCCCATCATCAAAGGGCGAGACTTCGACGATCGCGACAAACACGGCTCCACTCCGGTAGTCATCGTCACGGAAAAGTTTGCTCATGATTTTTTCCCGAACGAAGAGGCGGTTGGAAAGCGTATTCGTCCTGGTATCTCTACTTACGACAATGACGAGGACAGGTGGCGCGAGATCGTCGGCGTTGTCGGAGACGTCAGGAATCGCAGTCTAAGCGACGATCCACCGCCGGCTTATTACGTGCCGCAAACGCAGGTACCGTTCACGCAGCTCGTCGGTGTCATCAAAACGAGCAACGAGCCGCGCAGTCTTGTTTCCGCGGTCAACAAAGAGGTCTCGGCGATGGACCAGGACGTGCCGGTATTCGCAGTGAAGACGATGGAAGAATACCTCTCGACGTCGGTTGCCGGACCACGTTTTAGTACAACGCTGCTTTCGATCTTTGCGGCAGTAGCGCTCGTGCTGACGGTCGTCGGCTTGTATGGCGTGATGAGTTACTCGGTCGCGCAGCGTACGAACGAGATTGGAATCCGGCTCGCGCTCGGTGCGCAGACGCGCGACGTGGTGCTGATGATCGTGAAGCAGGGTGGGGTACTCATTGTGCTCGGGCTTGTGATCGGACTGGCGGGTGCATATGCGTTGACGCGTTTGATCGCGAGTTTGTTGTTTGGAGTGACGGCGAAGGATCCGATCACGTTTGCGGCAGTCGCGGTGTTGTTGGCGATCGTCGCGTTGCTGGCGTGCTACGTCCCGGCACTGCGCGCCACGAAAGTCGATCCAATGGAGGCGCTCCGTTGCGAGTAAAACCGGTTCACAGATTGCGCAGATTACACAGAAATAAGTCTGTGTAATCTGTGGATGGATTGGAGAGGTGTTGAAAATGCTGGCTGATATTAAGTTTGGCGTGCGGATGCTTTTGAAGAGTCCGGTGATGACGTTTGTGGCGTTGTTTGCGCTCACGCTTGGCATTGGCGCGAACACTGCGATCTTCAGCGTCGTCAATACCGTGTTGCTGCGCAGCTTTCCTTACAAGGATCCGGAGCAGCTCGCGCTCGTGTGGGAAAAGCGGCAGGGCGGGCGCACCGATCAAAACGTCATCAACCTCGGCAACTTCTCCGATTGGAAAGAACAGAACAGCGTCTTCTCCGACATGGCGGCCTTCCTCGATACCAGCCGCAATCTGACTGGCGACGGAGAGCCGGAAGAGATCACGGGCCAGCTTGCAACTACTAATCTGTTCTCGGTGCTCGGGACAAATCCGGTGCTGGGTCGCACGTTCACCGCGGAGGAAGGAGCCGAGGGCGGGCCGCGCGTGATCGTGATCAGCTACGGCCTCTGGCAGCGACGCTTCGGCGGCGACCAGCAGATCGTTGGTCGACAGATCCTAGTCAACGAGCAACCTGCCACAGTCATCGGCGTGATGCCTGCAACCTTCGGCTGGCACATTCTGGGTAAGTCTCGCGCCAGAAAACCCGCCGACATCTGGATGCCGCTTCAGATTACGAACGATCTGCGCCAACGTCGCGGACGCTTCGCTTCTGCCGTCGCGCGTTTGAAACCCGGCGTCTCGATGGACCAGGCGCAGCATGAGATGCAAACGATCGGAGCACGCCTCGCACAGCAGTATCCCAACTTCAACACTGATTGGGGCGTGAACGTAGTTCCACTTCGCACACAAATGACGGGCGAGATCCGCCGCCCCTTGCTGATACTTCTGGGTGCGGTGGCTTTCGTGCTGCTCATCGCATGCGCGAACGTCGCGAACTTGTTGTTAGCCCGTGCGAGTGCGCGCCGGAAAGAGATCGCAGTGCGAGCGGGACTCGGTGCGAGTCGTTGGCGCGTCGCGCGGCAGTTGTTGACCGAGAGTGTGATCTTGTCGTTGTTAGGTGGCGCTCTCGGCGTGCTCGTCGCATGGTGGGGCACAAAATCCCTCGTGGCATTGAGTCCACCAGCGCTGATCGATCTCAAGAGTGTGAGCGTCAATCTCCCGGTGCTCGGGTTTACGCTCGGTTTGTCTGTGCTCACCGGCATCGTGTTTGGGCTCGTGCCCGCGCTTGAAGCGACGCGCTTCGATCTGCACGGCTCGCTGAAGGAAGGAGGCAAGAGTGTTGGCGGCAGCACCGGCAGTCATCGCGTGCGTAGCGTGTTTGTTGTGACTCAGGTGGCGCTCGCGCTCGTGCTACTGGTTGGCGCAGGGCTTCTAGTGAAGAGCTTGAAGCGTCTGCAAGCCGTCGAGACTGGATTCAATCCCACTAACCTGCTCACCGTCCGCGTGAACGTGCTGCCAAGGAAATACGAGACGGACCAGAAGCGCATTGATTTCTTCAAACAGGCTGTCGATCAGATGAAAGCGATCCCCGGTGTCGAGGTGGCGGGCGCGATCGATACGCCTCCCTTCGCTGGTCTTTACAGCGGCACGAATGTCGAAGTCGATGGTCAAAAGTTGCCGCCCGATCGGGAATTGCACACGGGCGTAAATGTTACTGACGCCGGTTACTTCCAAACGATGCAGATCCCTTTGAAGCTCGGACGCTTCTACACGGATCAGGAAGTGGCTGAGATGCGGCACGTCGTGCTCGTGAACGAGACATTCGTTCAGAAAAATCTCGGCGGCCAGAATCCTTTGGGCCACAAGCTCACGATCTACATGAAAGAGGACAACGTGCCGTGCGAGATCATCGGCGTCGTTGCGGATCACAGGCACCTCGGACTCGATGCCGCAATCGAGCCGATGGTCTACTGGCCTCACGCCGAGCTGGTCTATCCCGGCATGACGTTGATGTTGCGGACGCGTGGAGATGCGAATGCGGTTGCAGGCGCGGCGCGCAACGTCATCCACACCATCGATCCGCAACAACCGATCGGCGAAGTCAACACGATGGCGACTCTGCTTTCGACGTCGGTGGCGCGCGCGCGATTCAGTGCTTCGCTGTTGACGGTCTTCTCCTTTGTGGCGCTCATGATGGCCGCAGTCGGGATTTACGGTGTGATGTCTTACTCGGTGTTGCAGCGCACGCACGAGATCGGAGTGCGAATGGCGCTGGGCGCGCAGCGTTTCGACGTGCTGAAGCTCGTGGTGCGAAGGGGAATCTTGCTTGGTGTTATCGGGGTTGTAGTTGGGTTGGTGGCTTCGTTTGCGTTGACTCGATTGATTTCTACGTTGCTCTTTGAAGTTACTGCGACTGATACGGCGACTTTTGTCGGCGTGTCCTTTGGGTTGTTCTTCGTGACACTGGCTGCGTGCTATCTGCCGGCACGAAGGGCGACGCGTGTTGATCCTTTGAAGGCGCTCAGATACGAGTAAGTCTTCAACAGGATTACAAGATTAGCAGGATAAACAAGATGGCAATGAGTGAACGTCAGAGTCAGTATGCCTGGCATTTCGATCCGGCATACACGACGGTTGAGTTCGTGATCCGCAACCTTTGGTTCAAAGTGAAAGGCCGGTTCAGAGATCTTGAAGGCGTGATCGTTCTGGATGAGAACGACATGAGTCGCTCGTCCGTAACGGCAACGATCAAGTCGGACAGTATCGACACCGGCAACAAACGGCGTGATGGGCATTTGCTGCTGCGCGACTTCCTCGACGTCGAGAAGTTTCCCGAGATCGAATTCCGGAGCACGAGCGTACGGCGCGGCAAAGATCGCGACTCGCTCGATCTCGAAGGCGAGCTGAAGATCAAAGACAAAACTATACCTATCGCTCTGGCCGTTAACGAGATGGATCGCAGTCGCTCACCAAGCGGCGAAGAGTTTGTTTACTACAGCGCAACGACCGAGCTCGATCGTTGTGCTTTCGGCATCAACTACATGCGCGGATTAATCGGCCGCCGCTTGGGCGTGCACATCAACGTGCAAGCCTCAAACAGGAGATGATTTATGAAGTTGTTCAACCACTCGATTAAAGCGCGAGTCTTTTGGCTGCTGGCCTCATTCTTCGCTCTGCTTATTGCGGCGCCCGTGCCCGCTCTTCACGCTCAGAAGACTCAGGACGACAAAACGACGTGGATACAGCAGGACGGTGGGCAAAAACGCCTGCTCGAGATTCGCGGTAAGGCTGAGTTCAACGACGATTACACAGATATCAAGAACGTTACGGAAGGCGGTTGGGTCATCATTGAGGAGCGCACGGATCGTCAATGGTTTCGTTACGAAGTCAGACGAGATCCCGCAGGACAGTTGACACGTGCGTTCTACGCGAACGGCACTGCGCGCCCGCTCGATGAGAGCGCGAAGAGCTGGCTGAGCAAGTTTGTGCTCGAAGCGGTGCGACAGGGCGGCTTCGATGCTGAAAAGCGTGTGCACCGGATCCTCGAACAGCGAGGCGTCGCCGGCGTGCTGGCCGAAATCAATCTGATATCGAGTGACTATGCGCAACGCCACTACTACGAGGCGCTGATCAAACAAACACCTCTCAACGCTACTGCGTTGCGCGATGTGCTGCGACAGGTCGCGCGCGATATCTCCTCTGATTACGAGCAGGCGCAGTTGCTGATCGGCGTAGCGCCGATGGTGAGCGGAAAAGACGCTGCGATACAACCGTTCTTCGATGCCGTCGCCACGATCAACTCGGATTACGAGCGCAGTCGTGTGCTGAAGACGATCATGACGCAGGACGCGCCGAGCAGTGCTGTGCTCGTGCTCGTTGCTTCGTCGACGAAAACGATCTCGTCTGACTACGAGCGTCGCGGTGTGTTGAGCGCGTTGGTGAAGACGAAGAATCAGAGTGAAGAAGTGTTGCGGCTGCTGCTCGATTCGGCGGCGGCGATGTCGTCGGATTACGAGAAGGCGACGCTGCTCATGGAAGTGTCGAATGCGTATACGGGTGATGCGCGGTTGAAGGGCTTGTTCCTGAAGGCGGTCGAGACGATCAAGTCGGATTACGAGCGGGGTCGAGTTCTCTCAGCGCTGTTGAAGAATAAACAGATCGGCTAAGAGCAACGCTGTATTGATTTCTCTGTGCAACCTCTGTGTTCTCTGTGTCTCTGTGGTTAATTAAATCCACCGCAACAACTCACCACAGAGACACAGAGAACACAGAGGTTGCACAGAGAAGAAGGGTCGATTATGGAAAACTTAATCAAAGACATTCGCTATGGCGTTCGGATGTTGTTGAAGAATCCGGGCGTGACCACAGTGGCGGTAATTACCCTCGCGCTCGGGATTGGAGCCAACACTGCAATCTTCAGCGGTGTGAGCGCGTTTCTCATGAAGCCGCTCAGCGTTCCGAATGCTGCTGAGCTGATCCGGCCGCTCGAGATCTCGGAAGACCGCGGCCTGAGAGATGAGTTTTCCTATCCCGACTTCCTCGATTACCGCGAACAGACCACGTCATTCAGCGGGCTCGCTGCCGAAGACATGATTCAGGCCGCCGTCGACACCGAGAACCAGAACGACGTCGTGTGGGGACAGGTAGTTTCCGCGAACTACTTCGATGTGCTCCAGATCAAGCCGATTCTCGGTCGAGGTTTTCTCCCCGGCGAAGACAAAACCGCCGGAGCCAATCACGTCGTCGTGTTGAGCCACAGCTTTTGGCAACGCCGCATGGCGAGCGATCCAAACATCGTCGGCAAGACGGTCAAACTTAACTCCCGCGCGTATGAAGTCATCGGTGTCACGCCGGATTATTTCGTCGGGACGAAGTTCGCGCTTGCGCTCGACTTTTGGACCCCGATCGCGATGGCTGAAGAGCTGCGCCGCGATCCGGGCCTGCTCGCCGAACGCGATAGCCATTGGATGAACGTCATCGGCCGGCTCAAGCCAGGTGTTTCAGTCGAGCAAGCGTCGGCTGAATTCGACACGGTCGCCGCGCGTCTGAATCAGGCTTATCCGGACATGCGCGCCGCCACTACAAAGGGCCAGGTGCTTACCGAAACCGACGGACGTTGGGAAGATATGGGCACAGTGTTCAAGAGTGCCAGCGCGATCGCGATGGCGATCGTCGGGCTCATTCTCCTGATCGCCTGCGCAAACGTCGCGAACCTCATGCTCGCGCGAGCAGCAGGTCGTCGCAAGGAGATCGGGATTCGCCTGGCGTTAGGCGCGAATCGCGCGCGCCTCGTGCGACAGCTCTTAACTGAGAGCATGCTGCTTTCCATCGTTGGCGGCGGACTCGGATTGCTACTCGCTTTATGGGTTACGAAGCTGATGGAAGGATTCATTCCCGTCCTCGAATACCACGTTGTCAGTAACTTCTTCGCACTCGATTCACGCGCGCTCATGTTCACGCTCATCATCTCGCTCGGCACGGGTTTGATCTTTGGACTCGCGCCCGCGTGGCACTCCTCGAATCCGGAACTCGTTCCGGTGTTGAAGGGCGGAGCTGAATCTGCGCGGCGCAAAAAGAGAAGAGGATTGGGCTTACGTAATGTGCTGGTGGTCGCGCAGGTCGCGTTGTCGCTCGTCGTGCTGGTTTGCGGTGGCTTGTTCATCAAGAGTTTTCGCAAGGCGCAGACGATGGATCCCGGCTTCGATAATGCGAATGGACTGATCGTGTCGCTGAGTCCGACGCTCATCGGTTACGAAGATGATCAGTCGCGACAGTTTTACAAACAAGTGCTCGAGCGCGTGTCGCACGTCCCGGGGGTTGATGCTGTCTCGTACGCGCGCACGCTGCCGCTCGGCGACAGCTCGAATTCGAATGGTCCAATTCTCAAAGAAGGCGAGACGCTCGCGAAGGGCAGCGCCGGGCGCGTGATCATGACGAATGTCATCAGTCCCGGTTACTTCAAGACGATGCAGATTCCGATTGTTGAAGGCCGCGACTTCGACGATCGAGATCAGCCGAAGACGCAGCGCGTCGTGATCGTTAATCAGCAGATGGCCGAGATGCTCTGGCCGGGCGAGAGCGCGGTTGGTAAGCGCATCACGATCGGCGTTGATAGCCGCGATCTGTATGAGGTTGTCGGTGTGGTCAAGACGGGTAAGTACCGGACGTTGGCGGAAGATCCGAAACCGTTTTACTACTACGCGATGGGCCAGCGACGTCCGGCTCCGATGGGGATGGTGGTGCGTGCGAGTGTGGATCCGCGATCGCTTGTTGGCGCGATTCGCAGTGAAGTGCAGGCGATCGATCGACGTGTGCCGTTGTCGGGAGTGAAGACGATGGACGAGCACAAGACATACGCGCTGTGGGCGCCAAACATGGCGGCGAGTTTCTCGGTTGCGTTTGCAGTGGTGGCGATTTTGTTGAGTGCGGTTGGACTTTACAGCGTGATGGCTTACGTCGTTTCGCAGCGCACGCGCGAGGTTGGGATTCGCATGGCGCTCGGCGCAAACCGCGGCGACGTGATGAAGATGATCACGCGTCAGGGAATGCGGCTCGCGGCGATCGGCGTCGTAATCGGGTTGCTGCTATCGCTCGCGCTTGCACAGGTGTTGTCGTCGTTGTTGATTGGCGTCAGTGGTTACGACGTGATGACGTTCATCCTCGTTCCGGTGCTGTTGTCCACCGTGGCCCTCGTGGCGTGTTATCTGCCCGCGCGCAGGGCGACGAAAGTCGATCCACTCGTCGCTTTACGATACGAATAGAGCCACGGATTTACACGGATGAACACGGCTTTACCGTGTAATCCGTGTAATCAGTGGCAAAAACTTCCTATGTTTAAAGACATTCGATTTGCAGTCAGGAGCTTGATCAAGCGGCCGGGTTTTACGGTGGTGGCTGTGCTCACGCTCGCGCTCGGGATTGGCGCCAACACCGCGATCTTCAGTGTCGTTTACTCGGTGCTGCTCAAGTCGCCACCGTTTTATCGCGCGGATCGAATGGTTTTGCTTTGGGGCGACGATCGCGCTGAGGGCGACGCGCGCAGCCAGGTCTCTCACACAGACGTCGTCGACTTTCGCGCGCAGCAAACACTCTTCGAGAGCATCACGACTTTCAATAGCTGGACGCCGCTCATCTCCGGCACCAGCGAGCCTGCGCGCGTCAACGGCGCACTCGTTGGCGACGATTTCTTCAACGTGATGGGCACGCAGCCGTTTCTTGGTCGCGGCTTTCTGCCCGAAGAGCAAAACGAGGGCAAGGACCAGGTCGTCGTGTTGAGTTATGAATTGTGGCAGCGACAGTTGAATGGAGATCCGGGCGCTGTCGGTAAGACGATCCTGCTCAATCTACGACCACACACGATCGTCGGTGTGTTGCCTCAGAATTTTCATTCACTACCGTCAACTCTACTCCGCAAGCCCGCGCTCCTTTATCGACCAGCAGTGGAAGAAACGAGCGACGCCAATCGCTCCGCACGCCACATGAGATCGATTGGTCGACTGAAAGAAGGTGTCACGATCGAGCAGGCGCAATCCGAGCTGAATGTGATCGCGCAGCGGCTCGAGGCGCAGCATCCTGACACGAACACTAACTGGGGTGTTCATCTCGTCGGTCTCCACGAAGACACGGTTCGCGATTTGAAGAAGACGCTCTGGGTGTTGCTCGGCGCGGTTGCGTTCGTTTTGCTAATCGCGTGTGCGAACGTCGCGAATCTGCTGCTCGCGCGTTCGACGCAACGAGCGACAGAGATGACCATCCGCACCGCACTCGGCGCGTCGCGATGGAGACTGCTGCGCCAGGTGCTGACGGAGAGTGGTCTACTCGCTCTGCTGGGCACTGCAGCCGGATTGATGCTCGCGGTGTGGGGAATCGAAGTCATCAAAGTCTTAGGCGGCAAGACGATTCCACAACTACAAAACGTCGAGCTTAGCCTGCCTGCGCTCAGCTTTACTTTCGGATTGTCGTTGTTGACGGCGCTGCTATTCGGACTTGGACCAGCGTGGCAGAGCTCGCGTCCTGACTTGACTGAGGCTTTGAAGGCTGAAGGTCGCGGCTCGACTAGCGGGACGCGACGCGCGCGTTTGCGCAGTGTTCTGGTCGTCTCGGAAATCGCGTTCGCGCTCGTGTTGTTGATGTGCGCGGGCTTGTTAATCCGCACCGTCGGTCATCTGCTGAGTGTCGATCCGGGTTTCGATCACGCGCATTCACTGAAGATGGATCTCGGACTGCCGGCACTGCGGTATTCGACACCGGAGAAGCGGATCGAGTTTTATCGCGAGCTGACGAAGCGAGTTCAGTCGCTGCCCGGTGTTGTTACTGCGGGCGCGATCACTCCACTGCCCGTCGCCGGCGGTTTTGACACCACGTCAATCGAAGTTGAATACCAGCCGGCGCAAAAGGGCCACGAGCCCAACGTCGATCGCTACATCACGACGCCCGGCTATCTTCAGGCTCTCAACATTCCACTCCGGCAAGGACGCGAAATAACAACACAGGATGATGAGCGCGCGCCGCTCGTGCTGCTGGTTAGCGAAGGACTCGCCGCACGCTTCTGGCCGGGCCAGGATCCGATCGGGAAGAGAATCAAGCTACCGTGGAATCCCGGTCGTGACGATGAGCCTTGGCGCACGGTTGTGGGCGTGGTGGGCGACGTGAAGCAATACGGCCTGGATAAGCCGGGCACGAGCGCCGTCTATCTGCCGCACGCGCAATATTCCGTGTCGTTCATGACCCTCGTGGCCCGGACGTCTGTTGAGCCGGCGGAAATGATCGGGACAGTCAAGCAGGTGGTGCAGAAACTCGATCCGGATCAGGTGCCGATGGAAGTGGCCACGATGGAAGACGTGATGGTCGACTCGGTGCGAACGCAACGCTTTTCGATGTTTGTGCTCGCGGCGTTTGCGGTGCTTGCATTATTGCTCGCCGCGGTCGGTATTTACGGCGTGATGTCGTACGTGGTGGCCCAACGGACGCACGAGATCGGAATTCGCATTGCGTTGGGAGCACGACTGGGAAATATCTTTGGACTCGTAATGGGGAACGCTTTGTGGCTCGCGATCGTAGGCATTCTGCTTGGAGCGGTCGGAGCGTTTGCGTTGACGCGATTGATGAAGAGTTTGTTATTCGGCGTCGCCCCGACTGATTTACCGACGTTCATTGTGGTTTGTGTTGGTCTCGGTGTGGTGGCGCTGCTTGCTTCGTACCTGCCCGCGAGAAAAGCGACCAAGGTCGATCCATTAGTAGCTCTGCGAAATGAATAACGCCGAAGGCGTTGGCTAATTTCAGCCCAGGGTTCGAGGAACGAGAACCCTGGGTACGAAATATGAAACATGAAACGAACCCTGAAAGGGTTCGCCAATTGCCGAACCCTTTCAGAGTTCATTGGGTTTTTATTCCGTATACCCAGGGTTGTCGCAAGCTCCAACCCTGGGCTGAAATTAGCGAACGCCTCCGGCGTTTCTGAAATTAGCCAACGCCATCGGCATTAAATTGAACGCTTCGGTATTGATGGAGAGACAAATGTTCAAGGACATTCAATTTGCTGCGCGCGGGTTGTTGAAGAGGCCGGGATTTACGGTGATTGCTGTGTTGACGCTTGCGCTTGGGATTGGGGCGAACACCGCGATCTTCAGTGTCGTTAACGCCACGCTGATGCGGACGCCGCCCGTTTCCGATCCGGAGCGGCTCGTGTTTGTCTTCAATGGACCAGTCGGCAGCGTCTTCTCGTATCCCGATTACGCTGCGGTACGCGATCAGAATAACGTCCTTGATGGTTTGATCGCGTGGGGCGGGATCACGGCCAGTCTCAACAGCAACGATCAAACAGATCTCGTCACCGGCGCGATCGTTACTGGAAACTTCTTCGACGTGCTCGGCGTGCGCGCGCAGTTAGGCCGCGTCATCACAACTGAAGACGACAAAACTCCGGGCGCGCATCCCGTCGCCGTCATCAGCCAGGGTTTGTGGCAGGGACGCTTTGCCGGCGATCCAAACATCATCGGCCGCCAGCTCCTGCTCAACGGAAACAACTTCACCGTGATCGGTGTGCTTCCCCAAGGCTTCGACGGTTTGCAGCTCGGCATTACGCGCGATCTTTACGTGCCCATGATGATGCAGGCAACGATGCGCCCGCCGCGCGCCGGATTCTCGGGCGAGCTGAATCCCGATCTGCTGCAAGTGCGCACTAATCGTTGGCTGTTCAGTGTTGGTCGACTCAAACCCGCTGTGAGTGAAGCGCAGGCGCAGAGCTCACTGGCCCTCATAACCAAACAACTCGAAGTAGCTTATCCACAACAGAGCAGCGGTCGCGGCATCTCGATCTCACCTTTGAGTGCGAGCGACGATCCAGACGGACGACAACAACTCTCTTCAGTCGCACGTTTGCTGATGGGCGTAGTCGGCATCGTGCTGCTGATCGCGTGTGCGAACGTCGCGAATCTTCTGCTCGCACGCAGCTCGGCACGAACGAAAGAGATCGCCGTGCGACTCGCGATCGGCGCGACACGTTGGCGCATCATTAGACAGTTACTGACTGAAGGCGTGCTGCTCGCGACGTTGGGCGGAACGGCTGGATTGTTGCTCGCATGGTGGACCGCCAGGACCATCAGCGCGGCTGCTCCACCAACCGGCGCGCTTCCGATCACGCCTCAATTCTCGATCGATTTGCGGGTGCTACTGTTTACGTTAGGACTCTCGCTTGCTGCCGGCGTCATCTTCGGACTCGCGCCTGCCTTGCGCGCTTCGAAGCCCGCGCTCATCCCCGCCTTGAAAGACGACTCAGCCGCGTTCTTCGAGCGCACGCGCATGTTCACTTTGCGCAACCTGCTCGTCGTCACACAGGTCGCACTCTCAGTCGTGTTGCTGATCGCTGCGGGACTATTTCTACGCAGCCTACGGCAAGCACAGACGATCGATCCCGGTTTCGACGCTGCGAAGATTGTCGGACTCCCGCTCAACATCAACCTGCTCCGTTACACGAAAGCGCAGGGACGCGAGTTTTATCGCCAGGTTACCGAGCGAGTCGAGGCGATTCCCGGAGTCGAGTCAGCGAGCGTCGCACGCATCGCGGCAGTGAGCGGCAATTCGTCCGTGCGCAGCTTGATGATTGAAGGACGAGCCGGTTCTGAAAACCAATTTCGCAGCGATAACTCAGGTCCGGTGGCGGAAAACAATGAGTCGGTCAGCGCGAACGTGATTGGGCCAAAATATTTTCAAACGATGGGCATCGCGCTGTTGCAGGGGCGCGACTTCAATGCGCAGGACACAGAAGATCATCCGCCCGTCGTGATCGTGAATGAAGCTTTCGTGCGCCGGCATTTTCCGAATGAGGACGCGCTTGGGAAGCGCCTGAGTTTCAATGGTCCAAAAGGACCCTGGCGCGAGATTGTCGGTGTCGTGCGTACGAGCAAGTATCGCAGTCTCGGTGAAGCGCCGACGCCGGTGGCGTATCTGGCTCTGCAGCAGAATCACGAGACGGGAATGGTGCTGCACGTTCGCACGCGCGTCGATCCATCGAGTGTTGCGGGTGCGATTCGGAACGAGGTCCAGTCGCTCGAGAAGAACCTGCCGCTCGGAAATCCGGAATTGATGAGTGAGCGCGTAACGAACTCGCTTTACGCGGCACGTATGGGCGCGATCCTGCTCGCGGTGTTTGGCGGGCTCGCGTTGTTGCTCGCATCGATCGGATTGTATGGCGTGATGTCGTTTGCAGTTGCGCGACGCACGCGCGAGCTTGGGATTCGTGTCGCGCTCGGTGCGCAACCCGGCGAAGTGTTCCGGCTCGTGTTGCTGCAGGGGATGTCGCTCGTGATTGCGGGGCTGGTGCTCGGTATCGGAGTGGCGCTGGCAGTGACGCGGTTGCTCGCGAGTTTTCTTTATGGTGTGAGCACGATGGACGCATTGACGTTTACGTTGATTCCGGCGCTGCTGACTCTTGTGGCGCTGCTTGCGTGCTACCTGCCGGCTCGCAGGGCGACAAAGGTCGAGCCGCTGATCGCACTTCGTTATGAATGAAAGGCCATCCACAGATTACACGGAAATAAATCTGTGAAATCTGTGGATGGATTGATGATTATGGACTCGCTAATCAAAGATATTCGGTATGCAATTAGGAATTTAGTTAAGCGGCCGGGGTTTGTCGCGATTGCTGTGATCACGCTCGCGCTCGGTATCGGCGCCAACACCGCCATCTTCAGTCTTGTGAACACGGTCGTGTTGCGCTCTCTGCCGGTCGATCGGCCCAACGAGATCGTCTCCGTCGCGATTCGCGGCAAGAACGATTCGATGTCGGCCTTCTCCTATCCCAACTACAAAGACTTTCGCGATCACAACGACGTGCTTTCGGGGTTACTGGTCTATCGCTTCGTGCCGTTGAGCCTGAGTCGCGGCGGCAACAACGAGCGCGTCTGGGGCTACGAAGTCTCCGGCAACTACTTCGACGTTCTCAACGTGAAGGCAATTCACGGCCGCACATTTCTTCCCGAAGAAGATCAGACAAAACTCTCGCATCCCGTGATCGTCGTCGGTTATGAATGCTGGCAGAAGCGCTTCGGTGGCGATCCGAATCTCGTCGGCAAAGACGTGCTCATCAACAATCACCAGTTCAGAGTGATTGGCATTACGCCCGAAGGTTTCAAAGGGACCGAGTTTGTCTACTCGGCGGAAATCTTCATACCGGCGTCCATGATGGAGTGGGTCGAACCCGGCGCCACCTGGATCGACAATCGCAACTCGAAGAATTTCTTCGCGATTGGACGACTGAAGAGTGGAGTTGATCGGCGCCAGGCGGAAGCTTCACTCAACCTGCTGGGCCAGCAGATCGCGAAAGAGTATCCCGACTCGAATGAAGGACAAACGATCAAACTGGATTCGCCGGGCTTTATCCTGCCGGACCTGCGCGGTGCGGTTGTTAATTTCACATGGGTGTTGATGGCCGCCGTCGGTTTGGTGCTGCTCGTGACGTGCACAAATCTCGCGGGACTCATGCTCGCGCGCGCGACTGATCGCCGCAAGGAGATCGCGATCCGTCTCGCGATGGGGGCCAACCGCTTGCGTTTGATTCGCCAGCTTCTCACTGAAAGCGTTTTGCTGGCGTTCGCTGGTGGCGCTGTCGGAGTGTTGCTTGCAATCTGGATTCTTAGGGCGTTGCTGGCGCTCAAGCCTCCGATCGACTTTCCACTCATGCTCGATGTAAGTGTCGACTGGCGCGTGTTGCTTTTTTCACTCGCGGTGTCAGTCACGGCGGGTGTGATCTTTGGCTTTGCTCCGGCGTTGCAGGCTACGCGCCCGAATCTCGTGGGCGCTTTGAAAGACACTGCCGCGCAGGGTGGCGCCGTGAAGACAAAGCTGCGCAGCGTGCTCGTGGTCGCGCAGATCGCGATCTCGTTAATCATCTTGATCTCAGCCGGACTCGTCGTTCGCACTTTGCAGCGACTACAAACGATGAATCCTGGCTTCGACACGCAAAACGCGATCACGATGTCGTTCGATCTCGGCTTGCAAGGTTATGACGAAGCGCGCGGTCAGCAGTTTTACAAGCAATTACAGGAACGACTGCAGACGCTGCCGGGAGTCGAATCAGCGGCGGTGATGAGTTACATCCCGCTGAGTCTCAACTACAACAGCAACACGATCTTCGTCGAGGGTAAGCCCGCCGAGCGTGGCGATAATGCACCAGTGGCGATGACTGCGAGTGTTGGACCAGCCTACTTCAAAACGATGGGCACACCGCTCGTGCAAGGTCGCGAATTTACTGAGGCAGACCAGGCGAAGACTGAGCGGGTCGCGGTGGTCAACGAATACTTTGTCCGGCGTTTGATGCGTGAGCTGAAAAACCCTGCTGAAGCGGTCGGCAGACGATTTAGTTTTGAAGGTGCAAAGGGACCATGGGTCGAAATTGTTGGCGTCGCGAAGGCGGGCAAGTATTTCAACATCGCTGAAGAGCCACGCCCGTTTGTCTGGACGCCGATGACTCAGAACTACAACTCGAGTGGGATTCTCGTCGCTCGCACTAAAGGCAGTCCGGAAGGATTGTTTGGCGCGGTGCGCGGCGAAGTGCAATCACTCGATCCAAACCTGCCGCTTTTCGACGTCAAGACGTTGACTGAGCACATGAGGTTCGCGCTGTTTCCGGCAAAGGTGGCGGCGACTGTGCTCGGCGTGTTTGGGTTTGTGGCGCTGATGCTGGCGGCGATCGGTGTTTACGGGATCACGTCGTATGCAGTCTCGCAACGGACGCACGAAATCGGAGTGCGACTCGCGCTCGGTGCTCAGTTAGGCGACGTGTTGCGGCTCGTGCTTAGTCATGGATTGAAGTTGACGATCATCGGCGCCGTGCTCGGACTGCTTGGTGCGTTTCTCGCGACCCGCGCGATCACGAGTGTGCTTTACGGTGTGAGTGCGACGGATCCGCTGACGTTCACTTTCGTGTCGTTGTTGTTGATCGGCGTGGCGCTCGTTGCGTCGTATGTTCCCGCACGGCGCGCGACGAAGGTCGAACCGTTAATCGCGTTAAGAAACGAGTAAGGTTTCTTCTCTGTGCAACCTCTGTGTTCTCTGTGTCTCTGTGGTGAAGGGTAAACCACAGAGACACAGAGAACACAGAGCTTGCACAGAGAAGAAAAGGGTATAGACATGGAAACCTTAATTAAAGACGTGCGTTTTGCCGTGCGCAGTTTTCTGAAGCGGCCGGGGTTTTTGGTGATTGCGGTGGCGACGCTGGCGTTGGGTATTGGGGCGACGACGGCGATGTTCACGGTGGTGAATTCCGTGTTGCTAAGACCGTTGCAGTTTCCGGAGCCGGAACGAATCGTGCTGTTCTACGGGATCAATCCGCGGCAGGGAATCACGCAGAGCAATATGTCGATGCCTGACATCGTCGACTGGCAAAAGCAAGCCTCGTCTTTCGAGCAGATCGCAGGTTTCTTTTCGGGCGGCCTGTTCTTGACTGCCGGCGATGAGACTGAGCGCGTGCGTGGCACGGGCGTGTCCAGTGAGTTTTTTCCACTCTTCAAAACGAATGCGATTCAAGGTCGCACGTTGCAAGCCGGCGACGCGCAGCAGGGCGTCGAGCCCGTGTTCGTGATCAGTTACGCGCTTTGGCAACGACGCTTCGGCGGCGCGACGAATGTGGTGAACAGCAAGGTGACGCTCAACGGAAAAGCCGCGACGATCGTCGGCGTCATGCCGGCAGGATTTAATTATCCCGACGACTCCGAAGCATGGACCGCGTTTCCTCTGAACGATCCGAACCAGCGACGTGATAACCGCTTCCTCTCCGTCGTAACGCGCCTGAAACCGGGCGTCTCGCTGACGCAGGCGCAGACCGAGATGGACACGATCAGCCAGCGCCTCGCACAGAGCTATGGCGAGACAAACAGTGGCTGGACCGTGCGACTCGTCGAATTGCGTGAGAGCCTCGTGGAAGATTTCAGGACTGCGTTACTGATCTTGTTAGGAGCGGTTGCGTTCGTGCTACTGATCGCGTGCGCGAACGTCGCGAATCTCATGCTGGCGCGCGCGGTCTATCGTCAGAAAGAGATCGCAGTGCGAACAGCCCTCGGAGCGAGTCGGCTGCGAGTCGTGCGACAGCTTCTGACTGAGAGCATGCTGCTTTCGGTCGTGAGTGGCGTGGTGGGCTTCACGCTCAGTCTCGGATTGATCAGATTGCTGATCGCGATCAGTCCGCCGAACACGCCGCGCGTCGAAGAGATCGGAATCGACTGGCGGGTGTTCAGCGTCACGCTCGCGGTGGCAGTGTTCGCGGGTCTTTTGTTTGGACTATTTCCCGCGCTGCAAACGTCGCGGCCCAATCTCAACGACACACTCAAAGACAGCGGCCAGCGCGGTTCGCAGTTCGGTGGACGCAATCGCGCCGGCAGCATGTTCATCGTTTCTGAGATCGCACTCTCGTTCATCCTGCTCGCGGGCGCGGGCCTGATGATCAAGAGCTTCCTGCACCTCAGAGAGATCGATCCCGGTTTCAACTCTGAGAACGTGTTGGCGATGCGCCTGACTCTGCCGCCGGGCAAGTACAAACAGGGCGAGCCGCGTGCACAGATCTACAAGCAACTCATCGATCAGGTAAAGGCGACGCCGGGTGTGAAGTCGGCGGGCGCCGTGCTCAGCCTGCCGTTGGGTGGTGATACGTTTGAAGTGGGGCGTGGTGTGGTTCCCGAAGGTCGCCCGCTGACGCCTGAAGAGGAGTCGAATGCACAATACCTTTCCGTCACCCCTGATTACTTCTCGACACTTCAAATTCCGTTGCAGGCGGGACGGTTGTTCACCGATCAAGACGATTTGGATAGCACGAAAGTCGTGATCATCAACGAAACGTTCGCGCGACGCTTGTGGCCCGGTGAGAACCCGATTGGTCGTCGCTTCGCAATCTGGCGTGACGAGAAGTTTTCACGCGAAGTTGTCGGCGTGGTTGGCGATACGAAGCAGACGCTTGATAAAGAAGCCGGCAACCAGATGTATACACCGTACGCGCAGGATCCGACGTGGGGCAGCATGTCGCTCGTGGTGCGCACGGACGGAGAGCCGGCGGCGCTCGCGGGTTCGGTGCGCGAAGCGATACGTTCGATCGACAAAGCGGTGTCGAATTACAACTTGAAGACGATGAACGACGTCGTCTCTGCATCAGCAGCGACGCGCAGAGTGCCGATGTTGTTGTTGAGTGCTTTTGCGGGTGTGGCGATGTTGCTGGCGATGCTCGGGATTTACGGTGTCACTTCTTACTACGTGACGCAACGGACGCACGAGATTGGTGTGCGCATGGCGCTCGGCGCACAGATCGTCGATGTGCTGAAACTCGTGTTGAGCCGTGCGATGGCGCTCGCGTTGATCGGGATCGGGATCGGTGTTATCGGTGCGATTGCGTTGACGCGGTATTTGACGACGCTGTTGTTTGGCGTGAAGCCGATCGACGTGGTGACGTTTATTGGAGTTGCATTAGTCCTCACGGCGGTCGTTTTTGTTGCGTGTCTTATTCCCGCGCGAAGAGCCACGAAGATCAACCCATTGGAAGCGTTGAGGTAACCGTTCAGAGTTCAGCTTCTTCTCTGTGCAACCTCTGTTTCTCTGTGTCTCTGTGGTTTATTTTTCTACGAAATAGCGAACCACAGAGACACAGAGACACAGAGGTTGCACAGAGAAGAAACTGAACTCTAAACCTCCGAATACCCACGGGTCACATTTACCGTTCCCGCGGTGTTACTCAAGTATGGAAACTCTATTCAAAGATATTCGCTATGGGATTCGTGGTCTTTTAAAGAGGCCGGGGTTTACGGTTATCGCTCTTATCACGCTCGCGCTCGGTATTGGCGCGAATACGGCGATCTTCAGTGTCGTCAATGCAGTGTTGTTGCGACCGCTGCCGTTTCAAAAGCCGGAAGAGCTCGTGATTGTTTGGGAAGATGCGACGTTTGTGGGCTTCCCGCACAACACGCCCGCGCCGGCAAACTACGTAGACTGGAAGGCTCAGAACCAGTCGTTTGTTGACATGGCTGCGAGTCACGAAGAAAGTTTCAATCTCACCGGTGATGGTGAGCCTGAACGGGTTTCCGCGTATACAGTCAATGCAAATTTCTTCCCGCTGCTCGGCGTGCAGCCACTTCTCGGTCGCGGTTTTCTGGATGAAGAAGATCGGCCGGGCGCGAACAAAGTCGTCGTGCTCAGCTACAGCCTCTGGCAGAGTCGCTACGGCGGCGATGGCAACATCCTCAATCGCACGATTCTGCTCAACGGCCAGAAGCACACAGTGGTCGGTGTGATGCCTGCGAGTTTTCAGTTTTTCGCGAAGGACGTGCGCTTGTGGGTTCCGATGGCTCTCGACCAGGAAGACTGGGCCAATCGTGGTGGTCATTACCTGACTGTGGTGGCGCGTTTGAAGCCCGGCGTGTCGGTAGCGCAGGCACAGGCTGACATGAACGCCGTTATGCACAGGATCTCGGTGGACCATCCAGAGGAGACGATGGAAGGGAAGATGGGCGTCGTCGTGGTGCCCGTGCGTGATGAGTTTGTGGGTGATGCGCGTAGCTCACTGATCGTGTTGCTGGTTGCGGTTGCGTTCGTACTGCTGATCGCGTGCGCGAATGTCGCCGGGCTGTTGCTGGCGCGTGCGGTTGCGCGTCGCAGAGAGATCGCGTTGCGCATGGCGCTCGGCGCTGGGCGTGCTCGTGTGGTTCGTCAATTGTTGACGGAGAGTTTGCTACTCGCAGTTGCGGCTGGCGTGCTCGGATCGTTGCTGGCTTACGCGAGTTTTACGTTCCTGCAGGGACTTGTTCCCGAACAGATGGCGTTAGCGACGAGTTTGAAGCTCGACGTGCGCATACTCGTCTTCACGATCGCGGTTTCGATCGTCACGGGAATCGTCTTCGGTCTCGTGCCTGCGCTGCAGTCTGCAAAGTTCGATTTGAACGATGCTTTGAAGCAGGGCAGTGGACGTGTGACTTCCACGGGTCGCTTGCGTAGCGCGATGATCGTGTTTGAAGTTGCGCTATCAATTGTATTACTCGTCGGAGCCGGACTTCTGATTCAGACGTTGTTTCAACTTTTCCGGCAGTACTCGATGCTCGAGCCGGAGAAGGTTTTGACCATGCGCACGCCCCTGCCGCGCGAGAAATATAAAGAGCCGCAACAGCGCGACAACTATTACCAACGGGTGCTGCAACGCGTCGAGCACTTGCCCGGCGTGGTCGCAACGGGTTACAGCACATCGATACCGCTCGCGTGGAAGGGTGGCACGAGTGGGTTTTATCCGGAAGGACTGAAAGCGCCGCTTCCGGGCATGGCTTACGACGCCAATCATCGCGAGGTTAGTAGCAACTACATGAAGGCGATGAACATTCCGCTGCGCCAGGGACGTTATTTCGACAGTCGTGACAACGCGCAGTCGCTTCCGGTCGCGATCATCAACGAAACGATGGCGCGAGAATATTGGCCCGGCGAGAACGCGCTCGGTCGCCGCTTCAAGCTTGGTGACCCTGATGAGCCGGGAAAACAATGGAAAGAGATCGTCGGAATCGTCGCGGACATCCGTCAGATGGGAATTGACGAGCCGGTTAAGGCCGAGATGTATTTTCCTTA
>Ga0208338_1000057_pt1 | contig 52517 bp, 16 predicted proteins | sample ForSoiNitrogNN91_FD_187858 | JGI IMG/M metagenome (GOLD analysis project Ga0208338, IMG submission 187858) | Forest soil microbial communities from Browns Valley, California, USA, that are Nitrogen fertilized - NN91 (SPAdes) | ecosystem: Environmental > Terrestrial > Soil > Temperate forest ...
CCCCTCTTCCTGACTTGTTCTCTCTTGCGACGTCCGAGGAATGAACGAGTCAGGAAGGACGACTTCACTTGTTGTTGGTTGAGATTCTTGAGTTGTTTCACGCGCCTCGGAAATGAACAAGTCGGGAAGGGTGGCTTGCCCCCGCTCGTCGACAAAGAGCACCTCAGTTTCTGTTTCCGGCAGGATCGGAAGTAGTGCTGGTTGCGTTAGCAACACTCGTGGCTGCGCATCATCGATCATGAAACGCAGACGCTCGCGCGGATAATCAGGAGCGAGCGGCAGGTAAGCGCCGCCCGCTTTGAGCACGCCGAGCAGGCTCACAATCATCTCCGGCGAACGCTCCATCATTACACCGACTACGCTCTCAGTGTGGACACCACTCGCTCTCAAGTGATGGGCCAGTTCGTCGGCTCGGTCATTCAGTTGCGCATAGGTCAACTGTTCATCGCCAAACTCCAGCGCGACCGCTTCCGGAGTGGCAGCCACCTGTTCTTCAAAAAGTTGATCGATGGAGTGCGTGTCCGGAAAAGCGAGCGTGGGCTGATTCCAATCCTCGAGCTGCCGGCGAAGCTCTGATTCAGACAGCAGTTGGAACGACTCGTATCGCGTTTGAGGATTGGTCGACATGGCCTGGAGCGTGCGCTCGTAATAGCCGCTCATGGCCTCAATCTGCTCGTCGCTCAACTCCGCCGCGTCGTATCGCAACGTCAGACTGATCTGCGAGCCTGCCAGCTCGAGGGCGAAATCGGCGGCGAGCGTGTAGTTGGTATCGGCAACACCGTCGAAACCCAGAACTTCAAGACCGCTGACATTCTGCAGCTCCTCGTAAACATGAAAGTGTACGAAGTTGAAAATGACTTCAAACAGCGACGCATTGTTTCCCAGATCCTGCTGCATCTGCGCCATCGGATAGCGCCGGAAAGGCAACGCCTCACGTTCAGCCGCGAATGTCTCCTGGACCAGTTGCAGCCATGTGCCGCCAGCCAGCTTGCGGCGGAAGGGCAACATGTTAAGGAAGAGGCCCAGCACTCTCTCGCCGTCCGCGGTTTCGGGCCGGCCGTGCGACGCGATTCCGGTCAACACGTCATTGCCACCCGTGAGCAGGTTCAAGACCCTGAGATGTGCGGCGAGCAGAACAGTCTTCACCGGCACACCCGCCGTGCGCGCCAGTTCTTTTAATTGGAACGACAGCTCCGGTGAGATAGGAACATCGTGACCAGCCATCCGTGATGGACCGTCACTCTTCCCGAGACGCGGCACGCGCGATGGCTCCGCCTCACTGAGCATCCTCGTCCAATACTGCCGCGCTGCTGCTGAGTTGAGCGCATCCTGCTCGGCGGCGACAAAATCTCGAAACGACGTGCTAAGCGGAGCACGCTCGTCTGTTTGGACCACAGAATAGTCGTTGAACAATTCTGTGAGCATGGTCGCCACGCTCCAGCCATCTAAAATCGCATGGTGAAAACTAAACGAGAACTGAAACGACTGATCGCTGCGACGGTCGACCTGAAACCGCAGCAGCGGCGCGTTGCGCCAGTTGAAACGGTACTGCTTTTCCGTCGTCAGCCACTCCGCCAGATATTCTTCTTGTTCAGCTCGTGAGAGTCCGCGCAAGTCTCCGATACGGAGTGGCACTGCTACTTCCTCGTGCACGAGCTGCAGCGGCTCACTGAAGTCGCTGAGATTGAATGACGTCCGCAACACCGGATGCAGATCGATCATTCGCTGCAGCGCTGCGCGTAAAGCCTCGCCGTCCAATCGCGTTCGTAGATGAAAGCTGAAGATGTCGTGATAGAGTCCGGCTGCAGGGTTCAACTCGCTATGAAACAGCATGCCGGCCTGCATTGCCGTGAGGGGATATGCATCCACTACTCCAGCCGGCAACGCCGCTCGATCCCTTTCGCTGATCAAACTGAACGGTGCTGTCTCTGCCACAGGAGCGCAAGTTTCCGGTGAGCAGTCCAGCGCCTGGGCCAACTCGCGCACACTCTGGTGCTGAAAGAGTTGCCGAACAGACAAGTCCAAACCGGCCGCGCGCGCCTTCGCGATCACTTGAATCGTAAGAATCGAATCGCCGCCTAAATCAAAGAAGTTGTCCTCGATACCGACTCGCTCTGCGTGCAACACCTGCTGCCAGATATCGCAAAGCAACTCTTCAGCGACGGTCGTTGGTGGCACATAAGGCCGCTCGCTGCTAACGTAAACTTCCCACGACGCCAGCTCGCGACGATCGACTTTGCCATTCGCTGTCAGCGGCAGCGAATCGAGCGTGACCATTGCGGCGGGGATCATGAACTCGGGCAGCCGCTCGCGCAGGTAAGACCGTAACTCAAACGTGCCCTCGCTATTACCGTTGGCACTCACGAGGTAAGCCACCAGATACTTCTGCCCATCAGATTCCTGCCGCATCACTACCGCGCAGTCACTCACCGACGCGTGCTGCCTCAGGATCATCTCCACTTCGCCCGGCTCGATCCGGTACCCCCGGAGCTTCACCTGCGAATCCACTCGCCCAACGAACTCGATCGCGCCATCAGCATTCCATTTCACATAGTCGCCAGTCCGGTAGAGCCGCTCGCCATTGCTGAATGGGTGCGGCACAAAACGCTGGGCCGTCAATTCAGGCCGGTTGAAGTAACCGCGCGCCAGTCCATCTCCGCCGATGTACAGCTCGCCCTGAACGCCGACCGGCACTGGCCGCAGTTGTTCGTCTAAAAGGTAGACTTGGACGTTCGTCAGCGGTTGACCGATGGGAACGAGATGCGCCTGCTCGTCGACACTCGTAACCTCGTGCCAGGTCGCGTAGGTCGTCGTCTCGGTTGGACCATAGACGTGCAGGAGCCGCTGCGGTGAACCCTTCGCCAGAACCTCCCTGACCCACATCGGCTCGACCGCCTCACCGCCAAACAGCAGGTGCCGCAGTCCGCGAAAGGCTGCCGGAAGCTCACGCGCCATGTGATTGAAGAGGGCCGTCGTCAGAAACAAGACAGTGACGCCGTGCGCCTCGAGTTGTGCCGCCAACGATTGGGGCGCGAGAGCGACGTCCTTCTCGATGATGACGAGGCGCGCACCCGACAACAGTGCGCCCCAGATCTCGAAGGTGGCGGCGTCAAACGAGCTGTTCGAGACCTGGGCCACCACGTCTGAATCGTCAAGCGTGACGTAGTTCGTGTCGCGGACGAGGTTGTGAACCGCCCCGTGCGTCACAGCGACGCCCTTCGGCTGGCCCGTCGAACCGGAGGTATAGATGACGTAGGCGAGGTAATCACTGGAGTTGTCGTTGCCGGTGAGATCGGTAGTGGGTAAGTCGGACCACCGTTCGCTGTCGGTATCCAAACACAGCGGTTGCGCCTCAGCGAATAATGACGAATGCCTGGGAATGATCGCCGAATGCGTGAGAATAATGGGAAGCGACAAGTCATCGGCTATGAACGCGAGGCGCTCAGTCGGGTACTCGGGATCGAGTGGCACGTAAGCGCCACCCGCTTTCAGGATAGCGAGCATCGCGACCACCATGTCGATAGAACGATTCAGGCAAAAGCCGACTGGCGTCTCCGTCTCGACTCCAAGCTGTCGTAAGTAGTGGGCTAGCTGATTGGCGCGGCTGTTTAGCTCATCGTAGGAAACATCCTGACCCTGGAATGTAAGCGCGGTGGCCTCAGGAGAGAGGAACGCCTGCTCCTCGAAGAGCTCGTGAATAGGGCGATAAGACTTTTGAGTGTCGTTGCGCTCGACCAGTAGTTGCTGCCGCTCGGCGCTGCTCAACAACTCGAGTTGTGAAATATGCTGCTCCGGATTGTTTACCGCCGACGTGAGTAACCTCTCGAAGTGGGTCACCATTCGACGGACCGTGCTCGCCTGAAAGATGTCAGTGCTGTATTGCAGGTCGACCCTGATCCGATCTCCGTCGACGACCAGGAGAGTTAAATCCAGCTTTGATAATGACTGCTCTTCGATACCGCCACCGACGCTGAGCTCCGGTAGCTCCAGATCGTCCGTAAGCGCGTATTGAATCACCAGCTTCACCTGGAAAAGAGGCGCGTGGCTGAGGTTGCGATCCGGGTGCAACATATCAACCACTTTCTCGAACGGCGCGTCCTCATGCGCATACCCGTTCAACGTCACTTCTTTCACGCGGTCCAACAACTCGTCAAAGGTTGGATTACCGTCGAGATCTGCGCGCACCACCACTTGATTCACGAAGAAGCCGATGAGCAATTCGGTCAGGCCGTGATTACGATTGGCGACGTCTGTGCCGACGAGAAAATCGGTCTGGCCGCTGTACCGCGATAACAAAACCTCGTAAGCAGCCAGCATCGTCATGAATAACGTCACACCTTTGCGGCGGCCCAAGGCTCTGAGCTGCTGCGTGAGCTCCGATGAGAGCAGTACGGACTCATGAGCTCCATGTCCCGTAAATACCGCCGGACGCTGGCGGTCGGCGGGCAACGCCAAGACGTGTGGCGCACTCTCCAAATGTTTCCGCCAGTAGTCCAGATGTTTTTCGAGCACTGGTCCAGTGATCCATTGGCGCTGCCAAATGGCGAAGTCAGCGTACTGGTAGGGCAATTCGGGGAGTGGGGATGGACGACCTGCAGCGAAGGCCTGATAGAGCTCCGTGATTTCGCGAGTTAGTATGCCCAGTGACCAGGCGTCGGAGACGATGTGATGTGAGGTAAGCACGATCGCGTGATCGTGTTCACTGACTCGCAACACCACCACTCGCAGCAATGGACCATGCGCGAGGTCGAATGGTCTTAGTCGCTGTTCCGGTGAAAGTTTTGCTACTAGTCTCTCTCGTTCACTTGCCGGTAATCCCTGCAGATCGATCACGCGGGTTTTCAGTTTGATCTCCGAAGAGATCTGCATTGGCTCGTCGGCCACGAGCTCGAACCTCGTCCGCAGCACCTCGTGTCGTCTTACTACTTCATTCAACACTTGCTCGAGGAGGGGAACGTTGAGGTTTCCAGTCATCCGCAACGCTTCCATGCAGTTGTATGCCGGATTGTTGGGATCCAGTTGCGCGACGAACCAGAGCCGCTGTTGCGCAAACGAGAGCGGGCAGGGCTCGCCCGGGACACGCTTCGGGATTTCCTGTTGCTTGCCCTTCTTCGCCTTTAGCTCGTACGCGAGTTTTGCTAACTGCTCGGGAGAGAGATTAGCGATTTGACTGGAAAGAGTACTCATTAAAAAACCTCCCGCTGGATCTTTGCGCTGCCTCTGCGTCCTCTGCGTCTCTGCGGTTTAATGTTTTTGCAGGTAAGTTCACCGCAGAGGCGCAGAGGACGCGAGACTACGCAGAGAAATACTTTCACATCATCACTCGCATTTCGCACCCACTACGTGAACCGTGTGACTTTCTCAGATCGCAGGTGAGGTTGATGCGTTTGAGCCAGCGATCGGTGCCGTCATATCTCGCCTTGAATGCTTTTCGGCCGTGCACGATCCGGTAGTTGTCGATGAAGAAACAATCGCCTGCTTGCAGAACGACCTCGTGCAGGTTGTCGTCGATGGTTTGGGCCAACGCGTCCAGCGCGGCTTTTGCTTCGTCGTCGAGTGGCGTAGTGAAGTACGGATCGAGACGAATGTAAGGCGCTTGCCGGCTACCGAACAGCATCGGCACCGGCGGCGGTGCGCTGTTCAACTGTTTGATCTTCTCGTAAGCAGTGTCGAGGATATCGTCGCCACCGTGCTCTCTCACCTGCTTGCGCAGATCCGATTCATTCTTCTCCAGGTGAGACTCGTCTGGCTTGATGAGATAGCGCGGCTCGAACAGAACATCGAGCTGCTCTTGAGACAGGCGAGAGACATCCGGAGCGCCGATCAATGTTCCGACCTTATCCGGATTGCGCAAGCACATGAGTCCGAGGTAATCGGCGCGGTGGGGATGAAACGCGTCCTCACTATGCCACCAAAGCACCTGTTCGCTGCCGGAGCCGAGCTGGTCGTATCTGTCGGCCTCGATCGGGAACACATCGTGCATCAGATAGCCATCCTGTTGCGTGGACCACGCAAAAACATCGCCGAGCAGAGAGCCGTACAGCACAAACATGATCTGCTCCTGCAGTGAGATTGCGGTGTCCTCTTTCCACTTCCAATGCGCAGGAGTTTTGCCGAGCCGAGTGTTGTCGATCGGATAACCCGAGATCACACACACTCCGTCTGCAGGTTCTTGCAGTCTGAAGTCAGTCAGAAACTCTCGCACGCGTCGCGGCAACTCGTGCGCATAAACAGTAGCGCGTCGTATGAACTGCGCCTCTTCAACCGACCTGTGTTCCAACGCAATCTTATGAGTCAGGGCTTGCACAGCCGTGACTTCATCGGGGGCTAAAGACAGTGCCCACATAATTCCTCCTTCGTGTTGAGCCGATTGTTGCGAGGGGTCTTTGCCGTAGCGAAGTACTTAAACAGCTACTGCTGATGATTGTTTCGAACTGCGATAGGTATGAAAGTGTGCCGACATGCGCGCGAGCCCTTCGGTTAATTCCCCAGTCGAGCAGCCAAAGCCCAGCCTGACATGGTTTGCATCACCGAAACTCGTTCCCGGTACTAAAAGCACGCTGTATTCGTGAGCTAATTTCCGGCAGAAGTCTTCAACGTCAGCGACGTTGTTGAGCCTCATAAAAACGCAAACGCCGCCTTGCGGGCGCACGAGGCCAACAAACTCACGGTGACTGTCGGCCCACGCTGCGAGTAGCTCGAGATTGTGACGTGCCTGGGCCAGGCGAGGCTCGAGTAAAAGATCGCCATTCTCGATCGCACGAGTCGCGACGAACTCGACCAAAGGTGAGAGAGCCAGGGTCGTGTAGTCGCGCAATCGTACTAAATGCTCCAGCACTTCCGGCGCTGCCAGACACCAGCCGACGCGCAGTCCCGGTAAGCCATAAGCCTTCGAAAGAGTTCCGAGTGTGATGGACCGATCGTATCGCTCACCCGGATCTGTCAGTACCGGACTGTCGTAAGTGAGCTCGGCAAAGGCGGCATCCCACACCAGATACGCGCCTGCACCTGCGGCCAACTCAATCAATTCATCCTGTTCTGCGGGCGTTACCGAAGCGCCGGTTGGATTATGAGGAAAATTCACCACAATCATGCGTGTATTAGGACCGATCAGATCTCGAGCTTCGTTGAGATCGGGCCGGAAGGAGTTTTCGGATCGCAAGCGCCAGTGCTTCAGTTTGCACCCGATAGATTCAGCAATCGAGAATAGTTGCTGGTAGGCAGGATCGAGCACGACAACTTCATCGCCGGGATCGAGCAACGAGTGCATAACGAGGTAGATCGCTTCGCTCGAACCGTTTGTCGCCATTACGCGTTCGGCGTTGCCGTTGGCAAAACGATTACCTATAGCAGACCGTAATTCCGGAGCGCCGAGCGTCCTGCTGTCACGCAGAACGATTTGATCGAGATCGTCAGGTGTGATGTTGAAGAGTTGTCGTATTTCCCGGAAAGAAAAATTCTCCACACCACTACAACCTATATCGACCTCGGTATTGAAGTAATAGTCCCGCATCCAGTACTCGAGATGAGCTGGTAGAACTTTCATAAGCAGAACCGCCTTTTGTTTTGATTTGTTAGTTATGCCTGTCCGAGGGCGGAGAGGGCCTGGGCCATGTCTTCGCTGTCGATCTGTTCGATCTGGCTTTGTACGATCACTGGCGCGAGCGTCGCGATCGTCGGGGCTTCAAACAGCGCCCGTAGTGGGATATCGACGTGGAAGTGTTCCCGGAGGTGAAACATCAGGCGCGTGGCGAGGAGCGAGTGCCCACCAAGATCGAAGAAGTTGTCGTTGATGCCGACACGCTCGACTTTCAAAACCTCGCTCCACAGACCGGCAAGCTCTTCTTCCAGTTGCGTTCTCGGCGCGACGAAGTTGTCGTCGATGGCGCTGGTCTTTGGAGGTTCGGAGAGACGCTGGCGATCGATTTTTCCATTCGTTGTGAGTGGTAAAGAGTCGAGTTGGACGAAAGCGTCGGGAACCATGTAATCCGGCGTCTGTCCTTTCAGATACTCGCGTAGCGGCGCGGTGTCGCGCGTACCGTTTTTGAGAACGACGTAAGCGACGAGTTGTTTGTCAGCACCAGCGTCGTTACCGTTGGAGCCGTTCTTGTGCTGGTCCAACCAGACAGTCAACAAGCTCTGTTTATTCGGCGTAAGTTTCGCAAAACGTTCAATTGTGTTCATGTTGAATCCTCGTGTTAGCCCGCGAAGCGGGCGGGAGCATAAAGCCTGGGGCGTAAGCCCCAGGTATGTTTATTGAAGTTCGACGGTAGCCCGTGAAACGGGCGACAGCTTTCACCCGCTTCGCGGGTTCGAATTTTTGGTTTGCTATTTCCCTGGGGCTTACGCCCCAGGCTTTATGCTTTCGCCCGCTTCGCGGGCTAGGGCTATTTGACTGCCTTGACGACGACCATGGAGTCGGCGAACCAGTAGTGACAATCCGCGGGTGGGTAGAGTGGGCGGCACACGGTGACTTCGAATGAGCGGAAGTACTTTTGAATCAGCCGCTGGTGCCTGCGACTCAACGTATCGATCTCGTTTGTGTACCAGGTGAAGATGCCGCCGGGTCGCAAGACTCGCGCCGCCACGGGGAAGAAATCTTCCGCCATCACGACGTTGTCAATCACCTCACGCAAGTACTCGTCTTCAAACGTCGGTACAGTGTCGAAGAACACACCGTCCTTTGATTCGTCCGGCACCTGGTGATGAGTATCGTGCCAACGACCGTGAATCAGGCGGATGTCGCGTCCTGGAAACTGCTTCTTCCATTCGTGGAAACGCTTCACTACCTCATCATTCGCCTCCAGGATCGTGTAAGACCTGACGCCATACTTTTGAATACACGTAGCCGAGAGCGCCATCCCGAAGCCGGCCTCAAGTATGTCGCCATGCGATTCGGTCACGACCTTCGCCATCGCGTCCATCAACGGCAGCTCCCAGTCCTGCATCACTTGTTGTCCGGCAATGAACAGGTTGTGTTCGTCGTATTCCGCGCGATGCGAACCCCACGGCACCGTCTCCAAACGCGGTCGCGCGGATCCTTCAACAAACCGTCTTGATTGCACGTCGAGATGTTTGAGATCGGAAGTAAGCTCGTCGAGCGCACGGCGGAGTAGCCAGTTTCGCTGTGCTTCCTTCGGTGGCTTGATAAAGTTCTCGTCTTTCAACTTGAGCTGCACTTCGAATTGCGGGTATCTCCTGATGGTGGTGCGCTCGCGCTCTTGATCGAGCTGCAGCTCCATCGCGAGTATCGTTTCACTCTCACCCTCGGAAAGCTCATCGAGTCTGGCGAACAGCTTCTCGACTTCGTCCGAGCTCAGCGTCGCGAGTTTATCGACAACGACGTTTTGCTCCGCAAACATCACCGCACCATCAGCGCTTCGTTTGAACAAGCGATTGTGTCCGTTTCCCTTTGCAGTCAAAGTAACTACTGCGTCCTGGACCAGTGGATGTTGTTTCAAAAGCGTCTCGATACCGTCAGGCTCAATCCTGTAGCCGCGAATCTTCAGTTGATGATCGACACGTCCCTGGAAGATCAGATTTCCGTTAGCCAAACCGCGCGCGAGATCGCCGGTTTTGTACATGCGCGCGCCCGGAGTCTTGCTGAAAGGATCAGGAATGTACCGTTCGGCAGTTAACTGTGGACGGTTCAAATATCCACGCGCAAGGCATTCGCCGCCGACATAGATCTCACCGGCAATGCCCGGCGGCACGGGTCGCAGATATTGATCGAGCAGGTAAACCTGCGTGTAGGTGAGCGCCTGGCCCAGCGGCAGATCGTCGACTGGTTGATCGGATTTTGGCACGTCATAAACGAGCGAGGTGATCGTCGCTTCGGTGAGGCCAAAAACGTGAATCAACGGCACGCCGAAACTCTGCCACGCCGCGAGCAGCTTGCTCGAGACTTTCTCACCACCGATGATCACGAAGCGCAGTGACTCCGGCATACGTGCCGGGCGTGCGGCCAGAACTCTTACCCACTCGTGCCAGTAAGCAGTAGGCAACTCGATACCCGTAATCTTCTGCTGTTCGATGACGCGTATCAGATCCATCGGCGCAATGGAGCCCTCGTCGCTGCCATAGATGATGGCCGCTCCGGACAGAAGCGTCGGAAAGATCTCTTCGAGCGCCACATCGAAACTCGGCGAAGCAAACTGCAAAATACGATCGCTGGCGCGCAGCTCGACTCGCTCGCTGAAAGCCAGGCAGTACTTCGTCAGTGCATCGTGCGTGATGAGAACGCCGTTGGGCTGTCCGGTCGAGCCGGAAGTGTAAATGGCATAGGCAAGATTATCGCCAGTGGCCCTGGCAGACAGGTCATACACACTCTCATCCGATATTTCCGTGGCCGCAGCGTCAAGGCTGATCACCTTCACGCCGGACTCCGCCGGAAGAGTTCCCCGCGTGAGCAGGAGAGAGGCCTTCGCATCCGCCAGCATGAAAGACAGAGTCTCCACCGGGTACGACGGATCGAGCGGCACAAACGCGGCTCCGGCTTTCAGTACCGCGAGTAGCGCAACTATGAGCTCGTACGATTGTTCCAGATGAACAGCAACAAGCGTTTCCGGTTTTGCCCCTTGACGTTTCAAGTAGCGGGCAAGTTGATTGGCATGCTGATTCAATTCAGCGTACGTGGATTTGCGATCGTTGAAAACAACAGCGACCGCTTCAGGCTTGCGCGCAGCCTGCTCTTCGAATAACTGGTGAACAAGTTTATTTGCATTCATATCAGTTTCACCCCAAGTGGCAAGTAGTGCCTGAGTTTCGCTGCCAGAGGTCAAAGGCAGCTCGAGTAAGCGCTGTTCCGGAGCTTTGACTATCTCCTCCAGCAGGTTACGAAAGTGACTCATCATGCGCTCGATCGTCATCGCGTCGAACAAATCAGTTGCGTAGACAACCTCGCCAGTGAGTCCACTTTCACTTTCAGTCATTATCAAGTTGAGATCAGACTCTGAAGACACCTCCTGCACGTCGAGCGGAGTGAACCGCAAGCCGCGCACCTCTAAGGGCTCGAGTGGTGCATTCTGCAAAGTGAATTCAACCTGGTAGAGCGGCGTGCGATTCAAACTGCGTTGCGGTTGGAGCATCTCGATGATCTGCTCAAACGGCACATCCTGATGCTGGTAAGCTGCGAGCGTCATCTGCTTCACACGCTGCAACAGATCGATGAAAGTGGGATTGCCACTCAAGTCTGTGCGCATCACCAGCATGTTCACAAAGAACCCGATCAAGCCTTCAGTTTCGTCGCGATTACGGTTCGCGATCGCGGTGCCGACCGCAATGTCCGTCTGACCACTGTAACGAGACAGGAGGGCGTCAAGTGTCGCCAGCAGGACCATGAACAGCGTCACGCCTTCACGCTGGCTCAATGTGTTGAGTTGCTCAGTAAGCTCCCGCGTCAATTCGAACGTTACTTTCGCGCCACGGAAACTCGCGATTTCCGGCCGGCGACGATCTGTCGGCAACTCCAGCACGGACGAAACGTTCGCTAATTGCTCTCTCCAGTATGACAACTGCTCGTCAAGCTGAAGATGCTCACGCTGCCACACCGCGAAGTCGGCATACTGAATGGGCAGCGCAGGTAAGGAGGCAGGCTCACCACTCCCAAATGAGTCGTAAAGCGCCTGCGTTTCGCGACAGAGGATGCCGATGGACCACCCGTCGCTGACGCTGTGATGCAGAGTCAATAGCAACGCATGCTCCTCGTCGCCGAGCGCTACGAGCAGTGCCCGCATCAATGGACCACGCGAGAGGTCGAATGGATGTTCACGCTCGTCAGCCACAAGTTGCTTTAACTTCGAGCTGCGCTGTTCCTCCGGTACGTCGCCCAGGTTCATCGTCCGTAATGACATAGGAGTGACCGGTGCGACGCGTTGCACCGGATGACCTTCAACAGTGTCGAAAACTGTATGAAGGACCTCGTGTCTGCGAATGATCTCGTTGAGACTTAGCTCGAGTGCGTTTGTATCGAGCGGGCCGTTGATCAGTAATGCCTGGAAGGAGTGGTACACCGGATCGCCGGGTTTGAACTGCTCCATAAACCAGAGACGTTGCTGTGAAAACGAGAGAGGCAAATCTCGATCGCGAGATACAGGCACGATCGGAGGTAATGAGTCCGTGCTTTCGGGCGCGGAAGAGTCGATGTACGTCGCGAGCTTCGCGACCGTGGGATTCTCAAACAAGGCGCGCAACGGCAATTCCACACCCGTTGTCTTCCGAACTCGCACCATGACGCGCGTCGCCAGTAGCGAATGCCCGCCGAGCTCAAAGAAATTGTCGTGTAAAGAGATCTTGGGTAGCCCCAGCAGGTCGGACCAGATCGCTGCAACCGTCTTCTCGCTTTCCGTTTGCGGCTCGACATACTCGCCTCGGCCCGTGCGCTCCTGTAATTGCGGGAGGGCGCGCTTATCTATCTTGCCGCTCACCGTGCGTGGCAGTTTTTCCATTACCACAAAGGCCGACGGCACCATCGCGCTCGGCAGGCGCTCCTGTAAGTAAGCGCGCAACTCGTCCAGTTTCAGCTCGCCATTGCCCACCACATAAGCGCACAGAAAATTTCCGCCGATCGTGTCTTTCCGATCGATAACCGCGACCTCTTTCACCCCATCGAAACCGCGCATCACGCTGTTCAGCTCTTCCAACTCGATTCGCACCCCTCTGATCTTCACTTGCTGATCCTTGCGTCCCAGCAGCTCGACGTTGCCGTCGTCCAACAAGCGGCCGAGGTCGCCCGTCTTGTAAACGATGTCTTTCGGATCGTTAGTGAACGGGTTTTTGATAAAGACTTCGGCGGTCAATTCCGGCTGTTTGTAATAACCGTGACTGCGATACGGAGTGCTGATGTAGATCTCGCCGATCAGACCGGTCGGACAGATACGTCCCTCTTCGTCCACGATCAAGGCGCGCGCACCGGGCATCGGCTTGCCGACGGGCACGGACCAGCGTTTCTCATCGCCGGGTTGCACCTCGTAGATAAACTTAGCCATCGTCGTTTCGGACGTGCCGTAGAGGTTGATGAGCTTCACGCGCTCGCCGAAGACGGCTTTCCAACGTCCCACGTCGGCAGGCAGTAGTGCTTCACCGGCCAGCAGCACGTAGCGGAGTGCGCGAAATTGATCGGGTTGGAGATCTTCGTTGAGGAGGGCGCGAAACAACGTCGGCACACAGTGGATCAAACTGATCTGTTCGCGGTCTAACCATAAGACCAGCTCTTTCGCGTCAGTGACGATCTCGTTATGTTCGGGAATGCAGACTGTGCCGCCAGCGCAGAGTGGGACGAAGATGTCGCGCAGCGATCCGTCAAACGAGAGTGGCAAAAGCTGACTGACGCGATCGTCCTTACCGATGCGCAAGTTATCGATTTGCCAGCGTATGAAGTGGTCTATGCCTTTCAGTCGGCCGGCTATGCTTTTTGGACGCCCGGTGGAGCCGGAAGTGAAATAGATGTAACAGAAGTCGTCCGGCGTGGGCGGTGCGGCTGCCGTTGCTGCCAGGACGTTGTTGAGGGCAAGCTGGTCCAACCGCCGGTACTTGTCGAGATTGAGCACCTTGCCGTGAATGAGACCGTTGAGTCGCTGCGTCAGATTTGTTTCGCTGATCAATAGGTCAGGCGTGACGTCCTTCATCATCGTTTCCAGCCGCAGGTCCGGAAGCAGCGGATCGAATGGCACGAACACAGCGCCGGCTTTCAGCACTGCGATGATGGAAGTGATCGCGTCGACCTTGTTGTCGAGGAGAATGGCCACGATGCTTCCCTTCTTCGCGCCGCCCGAGATGAGTAGCTGGGCCAGCTTGTCAGTGCGCTGCTGCAGCTCACGATAGGTGATGCGCGTCTCGCCGGAGGAAATCGCTACCTGCTCAGGCATGCTCTGAGCTGTGCGGTCGAATAAGTGCTGTACAGGTTCATGCTTCATATCTGTTTTGCTCCACCATCTGTCGCGCGATAATCAACAGTGGATCTATGCAACGGTGACTTTCGAATTGTTTTGCGAGTAGGTGAATCTCGGAACAGGCGGCCACGAATGAATCCACGCGATGGCGCGCCAGCAGCGTTTCGACAAACGAACGTGCTTCCGTCAGATTGCGATTCTGTTTCACTTCATAAATGAGATCGTGCATTTGTCGCTGTTCGTCGTCGGATGGAAAGACGAAGTAGTCGCGGGCGTGTGCCCAATGCGGGTGTTGTTGCAGCAGTTCCAGCTTGATGGTGCCGGTTGAGCTGATCACGAGGTGCTTCTGCTTGAGCGACTCCACCGCGGAAAAGATGACGTCGGGGAGTGAGATGATTCGTTCTCGCAACGCGCCGGGTAGTTGCGGGAGAAGGTAATGGATCGTCATGCAACAGATGACGAAGTGTGACGCGCCCATCCGATCGAGCAATTGCAGCGCGTCGATCAGCCGCGTGAGTATTGGTTGAGTTTCGCCACGCAGGAACGCGGCCGTGCGATCGGGGAAGGCCGGATCCGAATACATCACCACCACCGGCCCCGCCTGCTCCTGCACCGGTGTCTCACCACTAATCTCATAAACAGTCTTCACAAATTCCGCCGACGCAAGCCCCCCCATACCTCCCAAAACACCAAGCACCGATTTTCTTGACTGCGTACTCATTTTGCTTTCCGGGATTTGGAATTAACGCCGAAGGCGTTCGCCAATTTAAGCCCAGGGTTGGAGCGCCAGCGACAACCCTGGGATCATGGACCAAGAATGTGATGGAACCCTGAAAGGGTTCGACAATTGGCGAACCCTTTCAGGATTTGAACGCCTTTATGTGAGGGGACCCAGGGTTCTCGAAGACTCGAACCCTAAGCTGAAATTAGCCAACGCCTTCGGCGTTTCAATTAAGGTTCGGGAGATTAAACGTGTCCAGAAAGATCCCGAAGGTGAGGACGATGATGAGGAGGTCGTCTTCGAAGGGGAGATTCAGCTTGAAATCGCTCTGCGTGTATTCTGCTCGTAAACGATCGATCACGTCTGGATTGAAATAACCCTGTCGCTTGATACGCTCGTGCGAGACCATGTCGTTAATCCACTCCACACCGTGCTGCAACAAGTAAGAGCTGCCCGGCGCGTGAAAACCGAACTTCTCTCGCTTCACGATTTCTCGTGGCAACAGATCCCCTGCTACTTGCTTAAGAATGTATTTCTCGATGTAGTTGTGAAGCTTCAGCTCCGGTGGAATCCTCGTGGAAAACTCCACGAGATCGATATCAAGAAACGGGTAACGACCCTCAACTGAATTCGCGAGCGCCATTCGATCGCCGTGATCCGAGATCAGGTGATCCGAGAGCCGCAACCTGAAATCCAGATACGAGCGTTGGTGCAGCGGATGCCTACCGCGCAAACGTTCTTTATTGATTAAACCGTGATTGAAACAATCAAACTCAGGGTATCTCTCGTTCACGCGCGCGGAGTACAACGTCTTCTTCACGTCGCGCACCGCGAGATGATCCTTTTCGTAAAAGAAGTCTCGATCGCCCCAAAGCTTTTCGCGTAACTCATCTTCGAGCGCCGTCTCGAGGTCATAACTCTTCGACTCGCGGTCGCGAAAACTGTCAAAGCGATAACCCACGTAGCCGGCAAACAATTCGTCGGCGCCCTCACCCGTCAGGATCACCTTGACCCCGGCATTCTTTGCCGCGGCGGAAAGCGCCATCGAACACGTGTTGTAGCTTTCACGCACGGGACACTCACAGTGATAGATCATTTGCGACAATCGCTCGACGATCTCAGACCAGTCAAAAATGATCTCGTTGTGAATAGAGCGCGTGAACTGGGCCATCAACCGCTGATGTTTTGTTTCCGAGATGTCTAGGTCGGTGAAGCCAATGGAGAACGAATGCCGCCTGGTATTTGGCGCAACTTGATTAATCAGCGCTCCGATCAGCGAAGAATCCAAGCCGCCGCTGAGATAAAAACCCACCGGTACATCGGATTGCAGCCGGTACCGCACGGAGCGTGTAAGCAGTTCTTTCAACTCGTCGACATATTCGTTTTCCGACTTGCTGATCGAATTGGCGTCAAGCGGCGGGTAATCGAGATCCCAGTATTCCGTGACTGAAACTTCGCCGTTCTCAACCAGCAGGTAGTGCCCGCTCTTCAGACTCTGGATACCTTTGAACATCGTGCGTGGACTCACGAGGCCTGGAAACGAGAGTGTCTGGTCCAAACCGGTGAGATCAACTTCGCGTGGAACCTGCGGATGCTCGAGTATGGCTTTGATTTCGGAAGCGAAGATAAACAGACCGTTGACGATCGTGTAGTAAAGCGGGTTGATGCCGAAATGATCGCGCGCCAGGAAAAGACGCCGCTGCTTGCGATCGTAAATGACAAAGGCAAACTGGCCATTGAGCTTGTTGAGGAAATCGATCCCATGCTCTTCGTACAGGTGCAGCAGGACTTCAACATCAGAATTGGTGCGAAAGCTATGGCCCTTCTGGATCAAAACCTTTTTCAACTCGCGATAGTTGAAGATCTCGCCATTGCACAACAACACCACGGAACCGTCTTCGTTGTAGATCGGCTGGTCGCCACTCTCCAGATCGATAATGCTCAAACGCCTGAAGCCCAGCGCCACCGAGTGGTCCACAAAATACCCGGCAGAGTCAGGACCACGATGGACCAGCTTGTCAGTCATGCGCACCAACAGCTCCCGATCGGGCTTGCGCTCATTGCGCATATCACTAAATCCAACCAGACCACACATAAAAACCTTAAGAATAGAGAACAAGTCAGGAAGAGGGGCTTGCCCCCGCCGATGCTTGGGATTAGACGAGCGGGGGCAAGCCCCTCTTCCTGACTTGTTCATTCCAACTGATTGATCTCACTTTATGATTTTTGTGCTTTTTTGTAGCTAACTACTGACTGAGGGGCCAGTGGTCGTAGCGGCAACAAGCTACCTGCATAACGTCACGCTCAACCAGGATCGGATCCTGCAAACGCGAATGTATTCCCTCAGCGCGGCGTCTATCGCTTACTTTGTCTTCGTGAAACTGGCGTGTCTCGCGATCGAGCTGCAGATTACCGGCCGATAAAAACCGCACCGCACCTTCCACGTCGCGCATCGTCATCACTTCACCGCGATTGTGCACACTCGGCGAGAACGGAATGTCGATGAATCCCTTTTGAAACCCGGTCACTACTCCCTGCGCAATATCACCATTGCCACACACGACGATGCTCTCGAAAATCGATTCGACCTCGCGCCTGATTACGGCACACTCCTCCGCGATGCGCGTCTCGTCGACATGACATTCAGCCGCCGTCGCGATACCACTGTTAATAAGCTCGATCCCCGTGATGTTGTCGGTGACGGTAGGAATGCGAAATGCCTCGACAGGCGTCTTGCCGATCATGCGCGTCGCGCCCGAGCGAGCCGCTGTGATCGCTGAGTTTCGAATCAGCTCGTCCGCACGCTCCTGCGTCGGCGGAAACGCAGCCATGTACTGGTGAAAGACCGTGTTGAGCTGCACGTCTTTGTAACCCATGTTGCCCAGAATCTCGCTCGTCATCTCACCCATCATGCGAATCGCAGCGATGTCCTGAGATCGATGGCCCTGCTCGGCGTAACCGAGACTGATGCACTTCACACCCTGACGCACCGCCAGCAACGTTTCGAGAATGTTTGTGACGATCGCTATGCACGGCGGAATCAAAGTCGCCGTCAACGTGCCGAAGAACTCGCGATCGAGAACCACACCAAACAACTTGTGATAAAGACCGGTGAGGTAATCGACGTATTGCCAGTTACGAATCGACTCGGCGAGCGGATAGTCTTTGTAATACGGAATGTTGTAACAGATCGCGCCACCCTCGAACGAAGTCACACCGCCGGCATACGAGATCTCTGCGAGCAGACGCGGATCGCGCGTGCTGTGACGCGTCTGCAACGGCAAATGGATCTGCTGTGCGATCTTTCGCAACCCGGAAACGCCGTGATTGATTACCGGAAAGCCATTGATTGTCGAAGTGCCTGACAGGCTGCTTTCGCGAATTGCTTCTTCTGCTCCCGTGTAATTGTTGTTTCGCGTCAACGAGTCCACTTGATACGAGAGCACTTTCACCCCAGCGCGCTTGAAGTTTTTGAACAGCCTGATCTGTTCGCCGATCAGCGCGACTCCGGAGCGTGGTTGGACCAGCATCTGGCCCATGCGCGCCTGCGCCTGGATGCGTGGGAACGAAGGCTGGCGCAGGAGGAATTGCGCGTTGCCAGCGAGTCCGCGCGCGCCGCTCCCGGTCTTCCAGTGCTCGAGCACTTCCCTGCGCGACGATTCAAATGTCTCGTTATCAAGCAACGCATCTGATGCGGTACCGCCGAGCGAGCGCGTATCGGTCAACGATTGTTGCCAGAGTGCGGGATAATCTGCGACTGCCTCCGCGCCGTTTAAATCCTGATCCAGCATGTTCAGCACAGTTTCCAGCTCGATGAAGTTGAGGAAGACGCGATTGAAACCCATTTCGAGATAATCGCGTTCTGAGCCGTTGTTGGATCCGAGATTTCCGCCGAGATACCAGAGCGTGCCATTCGTTTCGAACTCTCGCCTGAGCGTAGGAAATTCGCGGAGGTAGTAACGCGCATGGCCGTCCATGCTGGAGATCATGACGAGGTTCGCCATGCCGGCCATGCGAAAGAAATCAGACACCGTGTTCTGCGTACCCAAATAGCGAACCTGATAACCGTGCGCCGAAAGCGATTGACGCAGAATAGTCAGGCCGACGGAATGTGAATCGCCGCCGACACCGCCCAGCAGGATCGTGTGGCCTTTCATAACTTTTATGCCTTTTGACTTAGCTTCTTCTCTGTGCTGTGTTCTCTGTGCCTCTGTGGTTAACTAATTCAGAGCAGAAACTCACCACAGAGACACAGAGAACACAGAGGTTGCACTGAGAAAGCGTATTTAGATTGTTTAGGCGAGAGCTGGTTGAGGTTTCAGAGTCTCGACCATTTTGTGCAGGTATTCCTGTTGTTTCGACTTCTTTTCAGCTTCCGGAACGTATGCGATCTCGAGGGCCAGCAAGCGATGCGACCATGCCATCAGCTTCTTGAACTGCTCCAGCGAATAACCCTTTCCCAACAGGTACGGAATGGTCCAGAAGTCAAAAGACCACTGCGGTAACCAGGTTGATTCCTTGATTTCTAGAAAAGCCCGATCGATATGGTCCATTGCCTCCATGCTGTCCATCGTGGCATGTGACCAGACAAAGCCTTCACCTTCAATCTGATACTTCTCGCGCTGACGGTCCACGGGCGTGCCCGGCTCGCAATACCACAATTGGGTTCGATAGTAATCGGGCTTCGTCGACTTGATGAAGTCAACACTCTCTCGAAACGTCTCTTCGGTTTCTCCAGGGAAACCCATGATGAATGAAGCAAAGGTGAGGACGCCGTATTGGTGGAGCAGCTCCATGCCGCGCACGTATTTCTCGGGCGTCGCAGCCTTGTTCATATTTTTAAGAATCGTGGGCGAGCCCGATTCAATTCCCAGAAAGACTCCCTTGCAGCCGCTCTTTGCTAGTAGCTCGATGGCTTCTTCATCGGAGTTACTGCACCGGAAATATGAAAACCAGTTGAACTGGTAATCTTTTTCAATCATCAGACGACAGATTTCCTTGAAACGAGGAAGCGGGACGTTGAACGTGTCGTCGATGAAGACGAGATTCTCTATGTAGCCTAGGCGCTTCAGCGAATCCAATTCTTTCTCGATCGTGTCGAGCGACGCGAGGGTCAGCTTCCCGGCCCGCTCAGGGTAGTTACAAAAAGAGCAACTGAAGGCGCAGCTACGCGCCGTTCTCGTTTGCACGGTTGGGCCAAGATGCTCACCTGAGAATGCCTGCCAGTTGATGAAGTTCTCGTCGAGGTTGTTTATCTCCGGCAGTTTTGGCGTGCCTTGAAGTTTTCCATCCTGCCTGTAGATTATATTCGGCACTTTACTCAAGTCGCCGCCGTTCTTAAGAGCGTTGATAATGAGAGTCAGAGTATGTTCGCCCTGCGCCTCGTTGACGTATATGTCGGCGCCAATATCTTCGAGCGCCACGGTCAGATCATCTTCGTGGTAGTTGCGAAGATGATTTGCGATCAGTGGACCACCAACTACGATCTTTGTCTGCGGGCTTCTTTCCCTGATGAACCCCACCATCTCGTTGACCGGCAGATTCAGGAGGTAGAACGTGGTGGTGATCGCTACGCATACCGGATCAGATTCGAGATATTCAGCCAACGCGTCTTTCTCAAACTGAAACAGATTGATATAGCGAGCTTCATAACCTCTCATTCTCAGGTAGTGAGTTAAGTAGACAGCCGCGAGATTCGGGATGTCACAGGATTTGAGCTCATCCTCGCTTTTTCGTTCACCGCCACTCGCTAATTTCAAGACGTGATTGAGCAAACCTATGTAGTTCATGTTTCGGTCATTAATATTGACGAAACTGAACCGCAGATCCCGATAGGCTTCCGAATCAGCGCCGTAGCCTCTCAATAAGGCCTCGTACTCCCCAAAGGGAGTCTCGTTATATCCGATTAAGACACAATCGATTTGTTCGCTCATCTTTTCCGCCTCTACGTATTAGTGTTCTCTGTGCAACCTCTGTGTTCTCTGTGTCTCTGTGGTGTTATGGCTGTGAATTAGGTAACCACAGAGACACAGAGAACACAGAGGTTGCACAGAGAAACCCACTTTTGAGGCAAAACTGCCTCGTTTCAGGCGTGCTGAACTGCCGCGCTCGTTAAGAAAATCGGGATGTCGAGTAACCGTAACTCAGGCTGCTCCACGACGCTTTGCAATAGCGCTTCGTAGTTTGTCAGCAACTGCGCGATGGTCTCAGCAGTGAATTGGTTCGTATCGTAGCTCAGCCGCACCGTAAAACCTTCGTCACCCTCCACCAGCTCGGCCATGAGGTCGAAGTAAATCCTCTCATTATTCAATTCTAAAGGCGTGAAGGTGAGGCCCTCGAGCGAAAACGATGTCATCGGTACGCTCTGATGCCAGAAGGACAGCTTCAACAACGATGTCGCGGCCACATTTCGATCGGGTTGAATCGTTTCCACCAACTTTTCAAAAGGCAAATCTTCAAACATATAGGCGGCCAGAGTTGCCCTACGAACACGCGCCAATAGTTGATTGAACGTCGGATTCCCGGAAAGGTCTGTCCGCACCACGAGCATATTGATGAAAAATCCGATCAACTCTTCAATCTCGCGACGGTTGCGGTTGGCGACTCCGGTTCCCACCACCATGTCCACCTGTCCGCTGTACCGGTGCAGCAGGCACTCAAAAGCCGCCAGCATGGTCATGAAAAGCGTTGTATTCTCACGTTGGCCCAAAGCCTTCAGCTCGCTCGTCAATTCCCGTGAGAGCACCAGTTTTTGACGCGCCGCACGAGCCGGCAGGCTCGCCTTCAACCCATCATCGACGGGAAGCTCGAGCAGTGGCGGATTGTCGCCAAACTGTCGCTCCCACGCGGTCAACTTGTCGTCCAGCACCTCGCCTTGTAACCATTGCTGTTGCCACACTGCATAGTCGCGATACTGGATCTCTAACTCAGGCAGCGGCGAAGGATTGCCACGACTGTACACGTCATAGAGTCGCATCACTTCTTTCATCACGAGGGCGATGGACCAGGCATCGCAGACGATATGATGCATGGTAAAGAGCACTACCTGCTCCCGTGGGTCCAACTGCACTAAAGTGACTCGCAGCAGCGGTGATTGCGTTAAAGCAAATGGGCGGTCCGCCTCAGCACGCGCCAACCGCAGCACCTGCGGCTCGTGTTGGTCTGGCTCAATCATCTGTAAATCTATGACTCTCAGACGCAGCTCAGACGCCGGCGTCAGCGTTGCCACCGGGCGGCCATCGACGTCGGCGAAAGCGGTGCGCAAGACTTCGTGGCGACGGACGATTTCGGTCAAACACTGGTGCAGCGCGGGCAGATTGAGCTTGCCGGTCAGCCGCATCGCCGCGGGAACATTGTAAGTGGCCCCGCCCTGCTCTAGCTGGTTCAGGAACCACAAACGCTGCTGCGCAAACGACAACGGCCACTCTCCAGCGTGTGCGACCGGGACAATGGGAGGCGCCGACGAAACACTGCCCTTGCGCATGGCGGCTTCGATTTGGTCGGCGAGCTGCGTCACCGTGGGATTCTCAAACAACGTGCGCAAAGGCAACTCCACACCCGTAGTCTTTTGCACGCGCACCATCACCTGCGTCGCGATCAACGAATGTCCCCCGAGCTCGAAGAAGTTGTCGCCCAAAGAGACGCGCGGCAAACCCAGCAGGTTGGACCAGATCTCAGCCACCACTTGTTCCACGACTGTGCGTGGCGCGACATATTCACCCTTGCTCTGCTTCGACTCCTGCAACTCCGGCAACGCGCGGTAATCGACTTTGCCGTTCAAGGTCAGAGGCATGCGCGTCAGGTGCATAAAGACGTTCGGTATCGTTTCCTTAATCAAATAGTCCTGCAGAAACTCGCGCAGCACCGCGGTTTCAATCTCACGCCGCGCCACGTAATACGCCACCAGCGTGTCTTCACCGCGATGATCCTTGCGCAGCAGCACCACACTATTGCGCACCTGCGGATGCTGGTTCAGCGCGCTGCTGATCTCGCTCAACTCGATGCGATAACCGTGATATTTAATCTGTTCGTCACCGCGGCCCAAATATTCGAGCTCGCCGTTCGTAAGCCAGCGGGCCCGGTCGCCACTGCGATACATGCGCGTGCCCGGCACGAACGGGTTCGAGATAAACTTCTGCGCCGTCAGCTCCGCACGATTCACATAACCGTCTGCCAGTCCCGCGCCGGAAATAAACAACTCACCGACGACGTTTTCGGGCGTGGGATTCAGATGCTCGTCGAGCACGTAGATCTGGACGTTTGCGGCAGGCCGGCCGATGGGCACTGCGCTGCGCTCGTCACGTTCGGGATCGAAGCGGTAGAGCATGCAGCCGACAGTCGCTTCTGTTGGTCCATACTCGTTGAGTATTTCAACCTGCCCGCCGAAGCTTTGATGTACTTGCGCCGCCAGCTCAGTGCTGAGCGACTCGCCACCTACTATCAGTCGTTTGACGCGACTGTTCCGGTTATCCAGATCCTTGATCAACGCGAGGTGACTCGGCGTCAGTTTGAGCACGCCGACAAGGTTGTCCTGCACGATGCTGTACACCGGAAATCGATCGGCACGCCCGTAGATGATCAGACGATTACCTGTTACTAAAGGAGTAAAGATTGACGTGACTGTCAGATCGAACGCGAGTGACGAGTAGAGCGCAAACGACACCTCCTCATCCTTCACATACACGTCTTTGCACCACGACAGATAATTGACCAGCGCTCGCTGCGATATCTTCACGCCCTTCGGCTGCCCCGTCGATCCAGACGTATAAATCACATACGCTGCCTCAGCAGACGCTAAGGCGCAACTGTCCTCCGTGGCCACCCGTTGCCAATCCTCACCATCCATCAAGATCACTTGGAGATCATCATTCAACGGCAGCCGTTCAATCAATGTTTGCTGCGCCAGCACGGTCTCAATTTGCGCGTCCTCGATGATGAAAGCCAGTCTTGTGCGTGGATGATCCGTATCGAGCGGCACATAAGTAGCACCTGCTCTTAATACGCCAAGTATCGCCACTACCGTCTCAAACGAATGGTCCAGAAATATACCTACACAGCTTCCGCGCCCCACACCACGTTCCTGTAAATGAGCGGCAAGCAACTCCACCCGTCTTTGCAACTCGGCATAGCTGATCTCTGTTCCGTTATAAACGAGCGCAACCGCTTCAGGTGAACGCCGCACCTGCTCCTCAAACAGCTCAGAGACACTCTTCTCTAACGGATAACCTGCCGCTGTCGCATTACGCTCCACCAGCAAGTCACGAAGCTCTTCGGGGCTAAGGAAATCAATCTCCGCTACGCGCTTGTTCGCGTTCTCAACCACTGCCGCAAGCAACGCCTTGAAGTGTTGCCCCAACCGCTGCATGCTCGCCACGTCGAACAGATCCGTGCTGTAGGTGAAAACGATCGACAGCTTGTCGTCGATCTCGTACACGTTCACGACAATGTCGTACTTCGCAGTCGCGGTCTCGACTTCCACGTAGCTCAGCTTCAGATCCAACGTCGATAGATCACCCTGCGGCGCGTTTTGCAACGCAAACACCACCTGCACGAGCGGCGCGTGACTCGCATCGCGCTCCGGCTGCAGCTCTTCAATCAACTTCTCAAACGGCAACGCCTGGTGCGCGTATGCTCCCAACGCCGTCTCACGCACTCGCTGCACGAGCTCAGCGAAACTCGGGTTCCCACTCAGATCTACTCGTAGCGCCAGCATGTTCACGAAGAACCCGATCAGATCTTCCGTCTCTGCCTGGTGCCGGTTCGCGATTGGCGTCCCCACTACGATGTCGCTCTGGCCACTGTAGCGATGCATCAATGCTTGCCACGCCGCCATGAGCGTCATAAACAACGTCGCATCCAGCCCCCTGCTCAAATCGTTCAGCGCAGTAGTCAGATCATGGTCCAACTCAAAACTCTCGTACGCGCCGCGATAACTGGGCACTGCCGGACGCGGACGATCAGCCGGCAGCTCCAGTACCGATGTATCTGCCAGTTGCTGTTTCCAGTATTCCAACTGTTCGTCCAGCACCTCACCCTGTAGCCACTCGCGCTCCCAGTTAGCGTAATCCGCGTACTGCACTGCCGGCGGTTCCAGCGCCACCGCATTTCCCTTCGCATACGCCTCGTAAAGCGCTGCCACTTCCTTCACCAGCACGCCGATAGACCATCCATCGCTGACGATGTGGTGCATCGTTACCAGCACGAGGTGCTCATCCTCACTGACCCGCAACACTTTCGTCCGCAACAACACGTCCTGGCTCAAATCAAAACCACGCTGTGCTTCCAGACGCGACAAGCGCTCGATCTCCGCTTCGGCGCGCGAGCCCGAAAGCCCGCTGAGATCGATGACCGGTAGCGGCACGCGCAACGACGGGGCAATAATCTGCACCGGATTTCCTTCGCGAGAGCTAAACCGTGCTCGTAACACCTCATGTCGTCGCACCACTTCATTGAAGCTTTGTGCCAGCGCCGCGAGATTGAGCGCGCCCGTGAATCGCACCGCCGCCGGACAGTTGTAAGTAGCCTTCCCTGGTTCCAACTGGTCCAGGAACCACAAACGCTGCTGCGCAAACGACAGCGGCAACTCTCCGTCACGCGCAATGCGAACTAGCGGCGGTAGCTGCTGCGCCACACTTCCGGTCGCTTCAATCTCGCGCGTCAATCCGGCGACAGTCGGTGATTCAAAGATGTGACGAAGCGTGATCTCCTTGTCAGCAAACGTCTCTCGTATACGCGCCAACAACTGCGTCGCGAGCAGCGAGTGACCACCGAGATCGAAAAAGTTGTCGTGCAAGCCGACCTGAGTCACGCCCAGCACGTGCGCGAACATCGCCACGAGCTCTTTCTCAACCGGCGTGCGTGGCGCGATGTAGACGTCATCCAGCCCAGGACGCGCCTGCTCTGGCGCCGGTAGCGCACGCCGGTTGATCTTGCCGTGCTGCGTGAGTGGCATCGCATCCATCAGCACGAACGCCGACGGAACCATGTATTCGGGCAGTTGCTCGTGAAGGAACGATCGCAGCTTCGGCACAAGCCTGCGCGCGAATCTACCTTCCAGCGGGTTATTCGCGTACCTGGCCCAGGATTTGAGATTCCCATTCGACTCCGGTTGTGTGTCAAGCGTTTCACCGAGACGCACAATCACGTCGTAGCGAAACTGCGTCATCTCATTCTGATAACGCCCTTGCTTGCTCAGCACGCGCACATCGCCGATTCGCGAAACTTCTTTTCGTAAGGCGGAAAAGAAATCGGGATCGATGATGAGCTCCTCTTCCTGGGCCATGTGCCGCTTCACTCGTTGTTCGAGTTGTGCAGGCGGCAATGAAGAAGGTGCTTGGTGCAACTGTACGGAAAGATGAAACGCTTCGAGCAAAGGCAGGCTGCGTACGTCGCCGATGAAAATGGAGCCACCGGGCTTCACGACTCTTGCCGCGCCCGCGATCACCTGCCGCAGATAATCGATGCTGGGGAAGTACTGGACCACAGAGTTGAGAATGATGAGGTCAAACGCGCCCGCGTCGATGCCGTCAAAATTGTCCGCGCGCCTCTGCAGCAACTCGAGTTGCGGCAGATGTTCGTTTCGGAGGCTCAGAGTTTGTTGAATATAGTCGAGCGCCATGGGCGAGAAATCAGTGCCGACGTAGCGCTTGCAATGCGGCGCGATGCGAAACAACAACAGCCCGGTGCCGCAGCCGATCTCCAAAACGTTTTGCGGTTGCAGCGAGAGGATGCGAGCGACGGTTTGGTCCAGCCATTCTCGCATCTCCTCTTCAGCGATCGGTGTTCCCGTGTAGCTGTTGTTCCAGCCGGTGATGTTGAAGGTGGGATCCGGTTGGCTGCTGGGCTGGCTGTAGTTTTCATTGAAAACCATTTCCCACTGCGCGACTTGCTCGGCGCTCAGCTCATGATCGCCATTCTTCGGCACATGGTTTTGTTCCGGAACGATGTAAGCGATGAGTCGCGGCTCGCCGGCAACGTCTTCATTTGCGACCACGACTGCCTCGCGCACCTCTTCGTGCTGTTCGAGCGCCGACTCGATCTCGCCCGGCTCGATTCGAAAACCACGAATCTTCACCTGCTGATCAACGCGGCCCAGATATTCCAGTTCGCCTGCCGCCCGATAACGCACGAGATCGCCGGTGCGGTAAAGCCGTGCGCCCGGCGCGTTGCTAAATGGATCGGGAACAAACCGATCCGCGCTCAACGCAGAACGCCTGAGGTAACCTCTCGCGACACCTCCGCCCCCAACGTAAAGCTCGCCCGGCACGCCTTGCGGTAACAACTCCATGTGCTGGTCCAACACGTATCCGCGCAGGTCGCTGATCGGATGTCCGATCAGGCTTCCGGTATTCGCTGCAAGATCCGCGGTACGCACGCGTCTCTCGGTGACGTGCACAGTTGTTTCAGTGATGCCGTACATGTTCACGAGTTGAGGCTGCTCATCGCCGTGATCTCGAAACCACTGGCCCAGGCTTTCAAAGTCCAAAGCCTCGCCGCCGAAGATCACCAGGCGTAACGCCAATGACTGCTGCGCTTTTGCCACTTCATCGACCTGGCACAGTTGCCGAAATGCGGAAGGCGTTTGATTGAGCACTGTCACGCGTTCATGAATCAGCATTTCGTAGAAAGAGTCAGGCGACCGGCTAACGAGGTAAGGCACGATGACGAGTCGACCACCATACAAAAGCGCACCCCACATTTCCCAAACTGAAAAGTCGAACGCGTATGAGTGAAAGAGCGTCCACACGTCACGCTCATTGAAGGCGAAAGAATCTTGTGTCGCGTCGAAGAGTCGTACGACGTTGCGGTGCGTCACCATCACGCCTTTGGGTTTGCCGGTGGAACCTGATGTGTAAATGATGTACGCGAGATTGTCTGGAGAGACGTTTGCGGTTAACGGCTCTGTAATGATCTCTTCCCGTAGTCCATCCAGACAAACAACATGCGCGCTGTGCGGCGGCAGTGTTGACGACAATGATTTCTGGGTTAACAGCACAGGCGCGGCAGTGTCTTCCAAAATGAAAGCGACGCGGTCGGGCGGATAAGCGGGATCGATGGGAACGTATGCGCCGCCAGCCTTCAACACGGCCAGCAATCCGACAACCATTTCCACGGACCGCTCCATGAAGATGCTGACCAGCACATCCGGCCACACGCCGAGCGTTCGCAGGTAACGCGCGAGCTGATTAGCGCGATCGTCCAACTCGCGATAAGTAATGATTTCGTTTTCTAACTTGAGCGCTGGAGCGTTCGGCGTCCGCTCAACCTGAGCCGCTATCAACTCATGCAAGCATCGATCGACGTGATAAGTTCGATCACTGTTCAGCTCCAACAGCTTTCGTTGCTCCGGCTTCGGCAACAACGGCAAGCGCGCGATCGATTGCTCGGGATGTTTGACTAACGATTCCAGCAGCGTTTGAAAGTGAGTTCTCAGGCGCTCGATAGTCTCTGCGTCGAAAAGCTCGGTGCTGTATTCGATAAAGCCTGTCAGCGCGTCTTCAGTGTCGACGAATTCGAGTGAGAGATCGTATTTCGACGTCTGACTGGTGGCCGGTAATTGACGCACGATTAGCTGGTGCAGATTAAGCGTCGGCGCGAGGCCACTGTGCACGGCAAAAACTACCTGGAAGAACGGATTGCGGTTGAGTTGCCGCTCAGGTTGCAACTCTTCGACGAGTTTGTCGAACGGCACGTCCTGATGCTCGTAAGCAGCGAGCGCGACTTCCTTTACACGCTGCAGAAGATCACGGAATGTAAGCTCGGCGCTGACCGAGGTGCGCAGCACGAGAATGTTGAGGAAGAAGCCGATCAGGTTCTCGGTTTCACCATGATGTCGATTTGCGATCGCAGTGCCGACTACGATGTCGCGTTGCTGAGCATACCTGTACAACAACACCTTGAAGGCGGCGAGCAAGGTCATGAACAACGTAACGCCTTCACGATCGCCCAACCGTTTGACTTCATCGCTCAGCGTTTTTGGAATCGTGAAATTCAGTCGCGCCCCGGCGAGAGTCATTTGCGCAGATCGCGCCCGATCCGTGGGCAACTGAAGCGGCGGAGCATCAGCGAGCTGCTGTTTCCAGTAGTCGAACTGTGAGGCGAGGCGTTCACCTTGCAACCATTCGCGTTGCCACTGCGCGAAGTCGGTGTATTGGATCGGTAGCTCGGGCAACAGAGAAACCTGGCCTTCTGTAAACGCCTGGTAAAGCGCCGCCGTTTCCCGGATCAGGATTCCCATGGACCAACCATCAGCGACGATGTGATGCAGCGTGAGCACCGCCCAATGATGTTCGTCGTCGAGCCGCAGGAGCGTGGCGCGCAGCATCGCATCGTTAGTGAGATCGAATGGACGGCGACCCTCTTTTTCAACGAGCCGGCGCGCGCAGATCTCACGTGCGTTCGAAGGTAAATGTGTAAGGTCGATTAACTTGAGCGAGACGGTGCGACGCGGCTTGCAGATCTGTACCGGCTGTCGCTCGACGATCGTGAAAACAGTTCGGAGTGCATCGTGTCGTCGAATGATCTCGTTGAGGCTCTGCTCGAGCGCCGCGAGGTTGAGCTGCCCTTTTAGCTCGATCGCCTCCGGAACGTTGTAGAGCGGCGAATCGGGATCCACCTGGCTGAGAAACCACAATCGTTGTTGACTGAACGACAAAGGAATCGGACCAGCCTGCAGCCGTCGCGGAATATCGTGGCTGCCGTTGGTCTGAGCGGCTTCTTTCTGCAACTCTCTGAGCAGCAACGCCCGTTGCGCAGGCGAGAGCCGTTTGAGTAATTCAGCGCGATTGACCGTGTTTGACATGGGATCGATTTGGGCCACAAAAAAGCACAAAAACGTTTTTGAGAAGGAGCTTACGTGAAACTTTCTTATTTGTGCTTTTGTGCTTTTTTGCGGCTAAGCAGGGCTCTGGCTTTCGAGCATTGCTACCAGGGCGAGGAGCTTTTCATCGCTCGCCTTCGAGAGAATTGAGTCCTCGATCAATTCGGCGAGATCGGCGATTGTCGGATACTTGATAAAGTCTCGCAGGCTTAATTCCACTGCAAAGTTTTTACGAATACGAGTGACGAGCTGAGTCGCGGTTAGCGAATGGCCGCCGGAATCGAAGAAGTTATCGTGAATACCAAAATGGTCATTACCCAGTATTTCACTCCAGAGTACGGCCAGCTCACTCTCAGTCCACGTTCGCGGCGCCACAAACTCGACCGCCGGCCGCGCGTGTTGTGGACCAGGCAACGGCAACGATTTGCGATCGATCTTGCCATTCGGCGTGAGGGGCAGTGCATCGAGAATCACAAATGCCGAGGGTATGAAATGCGCCGGCAAACTGCGTCTGAGATAGGTCTGAATCTCCGCAACCGAGAATTGCGGTTGAATCGTTTCCTTGATCGTTTGAGGCGCGCTGCGGTGATATGTGGCCGCCTCCGAAAACGCATAAAGCATCGCGACATACACGTCGTGCCCGTTCCCGTTCTCGTGTACAACCATCGAGTCGTCCACAACGAATCGAAACCCGCGTGCATCCAGCAACGACGTGATGCGTTTCAGTATCGGGCGGCTATGAACCTCGATCGCGATCTGTTTGATGCGACGCCAATCCGCGTCCTCAATCCCCGATAAAACCTCAAGCTCACTGCCCTCAACATCGATCTTCAACAGATCGATTCGCTCGACATCAAGCTCTCGGATGACGTCCGAAAGCGTTTTGACCTGGCAGTCGTACCTTTCACCGCGGAGATATTCGTTCAGCAGCTCATCAAGTTGCGACTGGGGCAGCAGATCCTGTTCATTCTCTCGGGCCGCGCTGTGGATCCAGTCAGTCACAATCGCTTTCGTGTCTTCTTTATCGCCTGCACTGTTTGCAGTGCGACCCGAAAGTCCGGCCGCCTCGGGATAGAAAGTGAAGTTCGCAATCGTTGAGATATTCGAGATACCGTAATTGAACAGTTGTGCATTCGCGTTGTGACGAGTCACGTTTGCTCGCAACAGCTCGAAGTTCGGCGGCAACGGCTCGAATGAATAGATCTTCGCGGCAGGACACTTTCGTCGCGCGAAGAGCGTGAAGAGCCCGATGTTTGCTCCGACATCGAAAATGACGTCACCATCTTCGTAAACGATCCCGTGCTTTAGATAGACCTCGTCTTCAAACACTTCCTTACAGATGATGCTTGTTTGAAAACTACCGTGATGCTCGACGACCATCCCGTTAGGCAGACGAAAGCCGTTCTCTAATTCAGCGTTCTGAGAAACATGCGGCACGAGGTAAGCAATGAGGCTGCTGTCTCCCGGTGTGAGCTCTTTGATCGCGACCACTGCTTCGCTAATCGAGGGATGTTGCCTGAGCATCGTCTCGATCTCACCCAGCTCGATGCGATGGCCGCGAAGTTTCACTTGCTCATCGACGCGTCCCAGAAACTCCAGACTCCCATCAGGTCGATAACGAACGAGATCGCCAGTCCGGTACATGCGTGCGCCTGGCGAGCCCCACGGATCCGGCACAAACCGTTCGGCGGTCAGATCGGCCTGCTTCCGGTAACCTCTGCTGACGCCATCGCCACCGATATAAAGCTCGCCGGTTACACCCAGAGGAACTGGGCCCAACTGTTTATCGAGCACGTACACTCTCTGGTTTGTGAGCGGCTTTCCAATCGGCATCGTCTGTGGACCACACTCACCAACGTATGTCGTTGACCAGATCGTAGTCTCGGTTGGACCATACATGTTACGAACAGTGGCGGCGGTCATCGATTGCAGCTCGCTGACCAGCTCGCTGGAAACTGCTTCCCCGCCGAGCAACAGATACTGCAGGTTTGTAATTGCCCCACGCGAGGAAGTGTCGAGTAAGAGAAGCCGCGCCAGCGAGGGCGTGCACTGCATGTGCGTCACACCGTGTTTTGCCACTTGCGTTGCGAGTGAGTAGTCGCCTGCTTCCCTCTTGATCTGGCTGCGCTTTCTGAGCTGGTCCAGGTAAGTGAGATTAGAAATGACGGAGTCAACATCAACACCGAAATCGATCAGGCAGGCGACTTCATCAACGCCCGCGAGTTTCAGGCGGTCGATCATCTGCATGCATGTTTCCGGCGTGCCGAATAGTCCACTCGTTTGATAGTAGCGATCAAATGCATGAGTCAGCAGCGCTTCGAGATCGTCGCCACTCAATTCATCTGCGACTTCGTGTCCGAGGCTGCGAAGAAAGTTTTTCGCGAGTCCGATCGAGCTGGCCAGGTAGCGGCACAGCGGTCCCTGCACTTTCTCACTCACATATGCGAGGTCGGCGCCGACAAAAGTGTGAATCATTAGAGTCACAAACGGTTTGTCTGCGCTTCCCTTCGCCGGACGCCACGACTGCCGGTAGATCTCGATCTTCTCTGCCAGCTCTTCAACGCTCTGACCCAGCAGGTGTGTTAACAGACTCGCTCCGGCCTCACCCGCCGCACGAAACGTGTCGGGGTGTCCGGCAGTCGTGATCCAGAATGGAAGCTCCGGTTGAATCGGTCGCGGATGAACTTTGATCTCGACGCCGTTGCCAGCACCGCCTTTAAAGCTCATGGCATCGCCGCGCCAGAGACTCCGCACCATTTCGAACTGCTCCAACATGAGTTGCTTGCGCTCGGAATAATTCTCCGGAGCAAACACGAAATCGTCTGCGTGCCAACCCGATGCGAACGAAACCGCTACGCGACCGTGCGAGATGTTATCGACAAACGCCCACTCTTCCGCGACGCGGATCGGATGATGCAACGGCAACACCACACTGCCGGCGCGCAGTTGCACTCGCTTCGTGATCGTTGCGAGGGCCGCGCTGGTCAACGCCGGATTTGAATAGAGACCACCAAACTCGTGGAAGTGACGCTCCGGCGTCCAGACCGCGGTGAAGTCGTGTTCATCAGCGAACTTTGCACCATCCATGAGGAGACGATATCGATCTGCCGCGGGTCCACTCTCTTCGCTCGCAAAGTAGAAAAGACTGAAATCGATGTTCTGCTTTTTTGACTGTTCGATCGTGGCGGATGCAGTCTCTGCTTCTGACTGAATCACGACTTTGAAGCCACGCGTCAGAGTCCAGAGCAACTCGAGCACTGAGATGTCGAACGAGATGCTTGTCACCGCCAGCCACGTTCCCGTCTCCTGCGGTGCGAAGCAGCGATCGATGCCGGCGCAGAAGTTGACGACGTTGCGATGCGAGATCATCACACCTTTGGGCCGTCCGGTTGAGCCGGAAGTGTAGATGACGTAGGCGAGATTCTGCGCCGTACTCTCGCTCGCCGGATTTTCTTCAGGCTCTCCGGCGAAATCCTTCCAGTGATCGAGATAAACTCGCTGCACGTCAGTAGTCAGATCAACCGTCAGATCGCTTTGCGTCAACAGCACGCGCGTTTCTGAATCAGCCAGCATGTAGTCAAGACGATCTTTTGGATACGACGGATCGAGCGGTAGATAAGCGCCTCCCGCTTTGAGTATGCCGAGCAAGCCGACGACCATTTCGAGGGAGCGCTCGAGACAGATACCGACACAGACTTCTGGTCCAACACCAAGCTTTCGCAAATGATGCGCTAATTGATTGGCGCGGCGATCAAGCTCGCTGTACGTGTATTCACGATCTCGAAAGACCAGGGCGGTTTGATTCGGCGTGCGTTTGACCTGCTCTTCGAACAGCGTATGCAGGCAATGCTCTTCGTCATAATCCGCGGCATTGTCGTTGAAATCACTCAGCAACAGTTTTGCATCGAGTGGCGTCAGCAGTTGCAGGTCAACGACTCGTTTTTGTGGATTGCTAACGATGCCGGCGAGCAAAACCTGAAAATGTTGAGCGAGACGCGCGATCGCCGTCGCGTCGAAGAGATCTGTGTTGTACTGCATCACACCGGCGAGCTCGTCTCCGACTTCCGCCATCAACAACGTGAGATCAAACTGCGCGACCGGCTGGTCCAACGGCATCGGTTCCAAAACCAGACCGCCGATGTCCATATGCTTGCCACTCTCACCGAGCGCAAAGGCCGACAATTCCGGTTGTTGCGGCAACGGCGATTGCTGCCACGAAAACATGATCTGAAACAACGGCGCGCGGCTGGGATCGCGTTCGAGCTGAAGCCGCTCCACCAAAAGGCCAAAGGGATACTCTTCGTGCTCGAGGGCTTCGAGAACTGTCTGGCGCACATCGCTGTGGAACGATTCGAACGTCATCTCAGGAGCGACACGTGCGCGCAGGACTACGGGATTCATGAAGCAACCGGCAACTGTGCGAAATGCGGCGGCACGACGGCCCGATGTCGGCGAGCCCACCAGGAAATCCTCTTGTCCGGTGTAGCGATACAACAAGATCTGAAAAGCAGCGAGCAGAGTGGTGTAGAGCGTGCTGTTGTGATCCTGAGAAAGCTGTTTGAGCTTTTCAGTTAAGTCTTTGTCGAGACGAAAGCGCTCATTGGCGCCAGCATAGGTTTGCACCTGCGGTCTTGGCCGGGAGGTTGGGAGATTGAGCACTGTCTGCGCTCCGCTCAACTGCTTTTGCCAGTAGCTCCAAAGCCGTTCACCTTCTGGTCCGGCAAGCATTTCTGCTTGCGATCGGGAATAATCGAGGTAATTCACCGAGAGTGGCGCCAGCTCCGTTTGAGTTTGATAAATCGTTATCAGCTCGTTGATGAGCAGAGCCATCGACCAGAAATCGCTAACCATATGATGAGCGACGAATAGCAGCACGTATTCTTGCGTTGTCCGCTCGAAGATACTCACGCGCAGCAGTGGTCCATTGCCGAGATCGAAAGGACGAACCGTTTCTTCTCGTAAGTGTTCCGCGAACGCAGACTCATTCAGGTGGCTGGTATCTTCCTGGTTAAGATTAATCGTGACGAAGTCGTTGACGCGTTGTACCGGTGTCTCTGCTTCGATCGGAAAAGTTGTCCGGAGGGCAGGATGGCGGTCAATCAACATCTCTAGAGACTGTTGTAGTGCCGTAGCATCGAGTATCGAATGAATGCGCGCAGCAGCCGAGATGTTGTAGGCGGCGCTGTCAGGAGCAAGTTGATGCAGGAACCATAACGCTCGCTGGCCGTAAGAGAGTTCTGATTCTCTTGGCCGGGCTTGCGGTGTTAAGGGTATGGGGATCTGCTCGGTCCGACTTTGCAACGAATCGAACACGCGCATCGCCAGATCCGTCAGACTGGAGCTTTGCAGCAGATCGGCCACCGTAACATTCACACCAAAAGACGTTTCCATGGTGTGCATGAGCTCCACGGCCATCAGCGAATCGACGCCGTAGTAAGTCACGGGTCGATGACTCTGAATCTCAGAGGGATCGACTCGCAGCCGTGTCGCTAATGCATCAACCAGCCATTCCTCAATTGCGCGCTGATCAGCATTGCTTTGCAGTGAAGCCGTCGTAGCAACATCACCGGTTTCTATGTTTGCCTGCCACGAGGCCAGCGCGTCAAACTCGTCTTTCAGAAAACTGGCCCGGCAAGCATGACGTTGAATTTTGCCGCTCGAGGTCTTTGGAAGACTGCCGGCCTTCAGCAAAGCAACGGCGTGAACCTGCAACTCATATTCTTCGGATATTGCCCGTCGAATCGCACCGATCACGTCGTTCAAATCCGAGTTGTGACGTCGATCGATTTCTTGCAGCACCACCAAACGCTCTTCACCGGATACGTCGATCGAAAATGCCGCCCCGCCTCCGGCTCGCAAACTCGCATAACTGTTTTCCACCGTTAACTCAATGTCCTGCGGAAAATAGTTGCGCCCGCGAATAATGATCAGGTCCTTTGCGCGTCCGGTGACGAACAACTCACCAGCCTGCATGAATCCGAGATCGCCGGTACGCAGAAACGGTCCCTTGTCTGCGATGTAAGCCTTGAGAGTCGCTTCAGTTTCTTCCGGCCGATTCCAGTAAGACGTCGCGACGTGAGGCCCAGCCACCCAGATTTCACCGATCACACCCGGACGACATTCGCTTAGTGAGACTGGATCAACGATTCGGATCTCCTGATCCAACCAATTGCGCCCCGAGCCGACTAACGACGCTGCATCCTCATCACTCGCCGCAACAACCTCGCTCATCTCCAGCGCCGATCGTTTCACTGTCGTGACGACAGGCGCGGCGGATTTCAACCCACCCGAGACAAACAGAGTCGCTTCGGCCAGTCCGTAACACGGGAAGAAAGCTTCGCGACGAAAACCGCACGGCTCAAACGCTACGACAAATCGATCGATGGTGCCGCTACGAATCGGCTCCGCGCCATTGAATGCCACTGTCCAACTTCGCAGATCCAGCTCTGCTCGTTCGTCTGGGCCAATCTTGCGCACACACAGATCGTAAGCGAAGTTTGGTCCACCACTCGTAGTCGCCTGGTAACGCGAGATCGCCTGAAGCCAGCGCAAAGGCCGCTGCATGAAGCTGAGCGGCGACATCAAGACGCAGCGCGCGCCGCAATACATCGATTGGAGAACGTTTCCGATCAGGCCCATGTCGTGGTAGAGCGGCAACCAGCCAAGGATGATCGAATGCTCAGTTTGCTCGAAGGCAAACTGAATCATGCGCTGGTTGTAGAGGAGGTTGTCATGGGTGAGCACGACACCTTTGGGCATGGCGGTGGATCCGGAAGTGTACTGAATGAACGCCAGCGACTCGCCGAGCAAAGGCTCACTCAGCCACTGGCTTGCGAGACTGACATCGAGATTGTCAGTCGTTACCCAGAGAAGCTCCTGGAGCTGCGACTGTCCAACAATATTCGAGAAGATTTGCTCGGTGGTGAGGGCGACGCGCGGGTGCGCATCTTTGATGATGGACCAGAGCCGCGGCAGCGATCGTTGCGACGTCGGTGGGTACACCGGAACCGCGATCGCTCCGGCGTAGAGGCAACCGAAGAACGCCGCGATGTATTCGAGCCCAGGCGGGTAGAGTAGTAACACAGGCTGGTCTTTAGCGTTTAGACTCTGCAGCCGCACGCCGATCGCACGTGCTCGCTGGTCCAACTCGCCATAAGACAGACTGATCTCCGCTGTTTCCCCGTCGATCAAGAATGTGTAGGCATTCTTGCCGGGATGGGATCCAGCTCGTGTACGCAAAAGCTCGACGAGTGTCGTTGGGTTGAGACGCATCAGACCCGAGTTACAGTTAGTTGGCTTCTGCCGATTTCGCTGCCGGGCTTGAGGTTATCAGGTCAAAGTCGTTGGGAACTTTGAACTGCAGCTCTTGTGTACAAAACGCTATCCACTCTGGGGTGCTTTGATTGAAGATGACGTTTTCACCGGGCCAGATCAGCTCGGTAACGGTGAAATCTTCCTGAAGAAAAACTACATCGTCATCAGTGAGCTCGTGAGAATTTCCATTTTCATGCCAGTCACTAAACTTCCGCAGGTCTCCGAGTAAATAAGCTCGGGCATAATTTCCATATGTAGCACCACTGCTCGCTTCGTTCACAGCCTGTTCGGCTTTTTTCAATAGGCGAGCGACGTCGGTATGTTTGGCGGCGAGTGCAATTTTGTAAGGCGTTCTTTGATCTCGGCCCGTGCGAAAAGCGTCGGCGCCGCGATCGAGCAAGAGGCTCACGATTTCCACGTTTCCTTTTCCCGCGGCCCAGTTTAGAGGCGTCCAGCCCTGCTCATCCTGCTGATGGATGTCAGCGCCGGCTTTCAATGCTTCTTCAACCTTAGCGGGCTGACCTGTTTTCACAGCGTCGATTAACTGCAAGTCACTCATTGAAACACTCCTGGGTGTAAGTTCTCTGCGTAATCTCTGCGTCCTCTGCGCCTCTGCGGTAAAAGAAAACGAAATGCATGTAAACCGCAGAGGCGCAGAGGACGCAGAGATCGCGCAGAGTTGAATTAAGGCAAAGAAAAACTCTTACCGATAAAAGTTGAATCACTGTAACTGAATGGCGTGGGCACGATGTCACTCGGCCTGGCTTTGATTGTTACGTTCGTTAATTCCGGAAACTGAAACGATCGATCCACCACTTTCAGGATCAGTGGCTCGGAAGATTTAGTCTTGAGAACGAGCTCGACACCTTCTCGTGGAGGCGCTGAGTAAATCAGCATCTGATCCTTCTGCCACGCGGGTGCGTCTTGTCGTTTAGCTAATGGTTGACCATTGATAGACGCTTCGGAGATCTCAGTGCCGGAATAGATAAAGAGCTGCGCAGCGTCTCGCGGTGAGCTGACGCGCATGTGTATTTGTCTGATCTGATCCTGAACTTGATCGTCGAGGATCTTGATCTCCGGCGCCGCCAGAGTTGTAGCCGGGGCAGACTGTTGTAAAAAGACTTCTCCACCGCTTAGCCATGGAAAGTAGTCATTGAGTGGCGCAGTGGCAGCATTAGTCGACAGAAATTGAGAAGTCCATTCATCCGGACGTGCATCACTGGTGGCCCACACAGCCTTACCCGTGTCGGCATTCAACGCGTAAAAGATCTCATTGCTTTTGGGCTGCTGCCGGGGTTGTAGAAGAGCCGCCACTATGAAGCCAACAGCCGCGAGCGTCGCAGCAGCCGGTAACAACCACCTGAAACTACTTGCCACGAATTCAAAGTTAATCAGCAACAGGCCAAGCAGCAACGTAACTGCCACTACGATCAAACTCGTCTGACTGATTCCGACAGCGATAAAGATCTGATAAATCAGTGGCGATATCAAAATGATGCCGGGCGCTGCGCAGACAGCCGAAATGAGACAGAGTTTAGTTAAAGACAACTTTCCCGCGGGCAAAGTGAACTTCAGAATCCAAACGATGAGTGCAGACAAAAGCGGCCAAACGAATAAGTAACTCCCACCCGGGAAATAAATGTGCGCGGCAATCAGCAAAAGCAAAAACCAGAGGAGCGCGCCCGTAGCCAGATTGTCAACGCTCACCTTTTTTCTGAACAGACCGTAGATGATCGCGGTAGTGGCAACGGCTAATAGAGCGAAACCTATCAGGTAGAGATGGTTTGTTTGAGTGTCTCCCTGCTGGAAGGACGTTTGTGAAACTGCGAGTGTATCGAGTGCCCACGACACGAGCATTACGACGAGGGTCGCGGCAATCATGCTGAGCAACAAAGCCAGAAATCCAAGCGCCTGTCCTGACCACGTCAATAGCCCGCGTCTTAAACCCAGAGCGATTACACCAAGAGTGATCAGCGTAACGAGAGTCGACAACACGAGCGCTGTTGTACGCGAGTAATGGATCAACGTCCGTCCGAACAGATCGAAGTAAACATCGTTACCGCTGTTTCTTGGCCCATTAAGATTTGAGTTTCCAAAGCCTCGAGCAAGAGCGAGTGCAGACATTCCATGTTCTTGCAGACTCCGCTCGTCGAGGTTCGCCATGCTGTCGAGACTGGAGTGATAGACGCCTGAGCCTTCAATGTAAGCGAAGTTCAGACCGTTCATACCTGCCTTATTGAAGACGGTGAAATCCGTGTCGTTCGGCAGGAGCTTGTAAATATCGGCTGAGAGCGAGTTTGCAACCGGCGAACTGACACTTTCAGCAAACTCGTCGATCAGCCAGCCGTTTTCGTCGCTTGTCTGAAACATGATCGATGGGCCATGGTCTCCGCGCGCTTCGAAATTGAGTACGACGCCGACGTCTTTGGCCCAGGGATGCTGCTGCACAAACGCCGTAGCGCCGAGTAGTCCGGCTTCTTCGCCGTCTGTAGCGAGAAAAATCACGTCGTTTTTCAAAGGAGCGCTTGCTTTCAACGCGCGCAGAGTTTCGAGCAGGCTTACCACCGCCGCGCCATCATCGCTGGCTCCGAGGCTCAACTGCGCCGCATCGTAGTGCGCCACGAGCAGGACGGCGCGCGTGTTGGCCGTGCCCTGGAGTTTGGCAACGATATTTTCGACAGTAGCCCCGCGGTAAGGTGGCTCCCATTGAGTGTTAACGGCCGTTGTCGTCTGCACTTGCGGCTGAAATCGCATGTTCACGAGTGCATTAAGGATGTAGTCGCGCACTTCCGCATGTGCGGGTGAACCGATCGGGTGAGGCTTAAGCGTGATCGCCTTCAGGTATTCACGCGCGCGTGCTGAGGAGAACTCAGTTGATGTCGGGTTAGCGTTAATAGCTGGTGGCGCCAGCGACGCGATCGACAGCAGACCAAGTCCGGCTGCAAAAGCTAATACCACCACAGCCAGCAGCACCCTCGTGAGACGATGATGATCGAGGACTCCTGTCAAAGGCGAGTTCGTCGCCAGAATCAAATCGTCGTTTGTCACTGTTGTCTTGGAAGAAGGCAGGCTACCGCCATTTAAGCCGTTAGCTCAGATTGAATCGGAGTCTGTGATGACCCGAACTCTTATTTTGGAAGCGAGATACGAGAGTTTGTGCGCTCTCGGATCTCCGAGTCAAAGCCAGCGTGTCTCAAGGATCGCTGACAGTGAATGTTGTATCGGCAGGCTGAGTGTAGGATTTTTAGGATTGCGAACATCTTTCCTTGGACCACGCAGAAAATATTCCACGGGATAGCCTGTGCCGACACGTTACCCCGTACACAACAGCGGGGTTCATCCAGATTAGGGGAGGTGGTGAGTATGCTGAGTTTTGCCCCGGTTGTCTGTCTTAGGGGCGACTGAGTGCGAAGCTAGACAGAGTACGGTTTTATCATTAATCCAATTTGTCATACTCCCCTGTACACGCGAGACGAGTGAACAGTTCATGTAGACTGTTTCCGAGTCACTTTCGGTTGATCTCGATGCGGGTGAGAGAAATTACTCATTGAATTTGAGGTGACCTGTATGTTAGTCCACATTTCACTTTCGGGAGTGACTGAATCCCTTCTCGGATCTGCGAGTTCAATTTCGGGAATTGAGCGGCACCCAACTCGGAGTTCCTAAACTGCTTCTCGGATCTGCGAATTCCGGTCTGCACGTTTGCAGTTCTCGTTTAGGTTTTCAAAAACCCGAGAAGGGGTGACGCCAAATCCCGGATAGGATCTCGCGAACCCGAGACAGGGATTTGCATTTCCCACTTATCGATTCACAACTCTGTTCAGCTATTTGCCGGTTCCGAGATATCGGTCGCCGAACTCCCGAAGCAGTGGTCTAACTCCGGAAAACAGTTTTCACAGTCGACTTTCCGAGGACCCACGGCTTTGCCTCACAAGTCCAGATTTTCAGGGGCGCAACTGTAGGAGTGGCCCTCCGTGGCCACCCGTTCAGGAGTGAAGCGCGAGTTTCGACAACGGGCGGCCACAGAGGGCCGCTCCTACAGTTACTCGTGTGGTCCCCCGCGAACCAAACAGAATCGTCTCACTTCAGCACCAGCTCAATCTCCTCATGGAGACTGTTTCCCAGTGACTTTCGCTTGATCTCGATGCGGCTTACATCGGAGGCGACGTTCAGGAGGCTGCTGATGTTACCGGAAAAGAATTCCTGCGAGGTTTTGATGTCCGGATTGCTTGTCTGTTGGTGTTTGATTGTGGCAGCGTCGAGAACGTTGACGATGTCGTCAAACGACTCCTTGCGTCGATCGAAACGAATGATAGTCAGATCATCTATATCGGCAGAGACGCTCGACTGTTTCTCACGCGACTCCAGCACGGCTTTCATCAGGTCGTTGCTGTTGGAAACGATCAGCAGGTTGTCTTTGAGCGCGTAACAAATCTCCCAACCCAGCATCGGCAGATACAACGAGCGCCAGTCATTGCGTGTTTCCCACTTCGGTGGCGATCCGGAATTCACGACTGTCAAACGAGCTTGCGCACCCTGGGCAATGGTTTGTTCCAACAACTCACGTCGCAAACTTCCAGGCGATTGCAGATTGAAAATGGCGACTTTGCGAAACTCTGCAAAGAGCGGTCCCTTGCTAACGTGTGGCGTGGTCGAGACCGCGACTGCAGAAGGACGCGCCGCGCTCAGAACATTTTGCAGGCCAGTAAGGAATTGATGGTCCAGCTCCGGAGCCAGCGGGTTCCGACCGGGCTCGACGCGTTCAGCGACACGCGCATCGTACGGATCGTTAATCGTTTTGTCGTAACTATCGTCGAGATAAGAATAGCGATCGTAAGCATCGTATTCTTCGCCGCTGGTCGGATAGAAATCTTCGGAGCTATACGAATCCCACGACCACGAGCTACTGCTGCTTTCCTGTTCAACCGGACTATCAAAAAGCGTGTCACGTATGATCGTGCCAGACAACGTCGGGTTATTTACGAGCGATCGGAACCTGACGTATGGAGTATCGTCGGGAATGCGCGAGTACAACTGTCGCAACTCGGCTGTTGTTATTACAGAATTACTGCGCTCAGCCGGCGCAGTCGTCAAAAACTCGCGGCGCTCGATCCATCGCGACTGCTGCTGCTCGAGATCAAAGATACCCGCACGAATAGATTTCAGCGCGGCCACGTTCTGCATCAGCCAGTAATGCTTGAAGTAGTAGTCGGCGTTGAGTTTTGACTGGTCCACCCAAATGGTCGCGAAGTGGGGAGTCACTTTCCGGCTCAGAGTCTTAAAGGTTGGATCGTCGGCAATACTGTCGTTCCGGGCGCGCTTGTTGATGTTGGCGAGCGCGCGCAGGAACAGCTTCTCGTTCGTTCCCAGAAGAAAACGTCCGTTCACAGTTGCGAAGACGAGCACCTGTTTCTGCCGGCCGCGATCGGCTTCCACTGTGTGACTGTAATAAGGAGTGCCATCCGGCGTCTCCATCTCTTCGAACTGATCTTTGCTCTTGAAAAACTGCGTGAGGGCGACTTTCTCATCGCTAATCGGCGCGACGAAGAGCAGATCAAGTTGTCCGATGTCATAGATCGCGACAGCCGCGGCGCCGTCGGTCGAAGAGCCAATGGCGGCTAGGTCGAGGGGAAAGCCGAGTGCGTTATTAAATTCCTCCCAGCGCGAGATCAATTTCATCGCGAGGTGACGATGTTGGAGCTGCTGATAGCTCGTGCTGTTGAGGTAGCGCTCCTTGAGCTGCGACTGCTCCCATTGTTTGATCAACTCGGGAAGATTTTGGAATTGTGCATAGACCAGCGCGCCGCGTGGCAAGTCTCCGGCGAGACTGTAAGGATTCTTGTTCGAATGACTGGTGCGAGCATAAACAATTAGCGCTACGCAGATCAGAATCACTGACGCGGTAATTAATCGAATTCTGTATTTCCTGATCATTTGCCGACAAACCTTCCTGTAGTGTCGTTCCAAAACAGGCCTGGCTCTTTGCTAACCTTCAGCACTCTGAGCACTTGCGAAGATCTGTTTTTCCAACTTCGTTTCTTTGTGTGCCAGGTGCCGTCGGTTTCCAGCCAATAACTGTAAGACGGTATTGGACCACTCAGTTTGATTAACGAGGTGGTGGTTTCGATCTCGATGCCGGGGTTCCCACCTGGAAGGAAAGTGACTTTACTGGACTGCTTTCGTTTGACGTCGTTCCAACCAGCGCCGGCGTAATCGTTTACTGGTCCAAGAATCTCTTCGTCGAATTCGGCAATCTGTATGAGGCGACCGCGATCCAATCGCAGCAACCGTGCTTTGCGAATGTAAGACGTGGCGTCGCCATTGCTTTCGCGCACGAGCAACTCGTGAATGCCCGGCTTTATAGTCGTGGGCAGGGTGAGCCAATTGTCATAAGGGTAGTCTTCAAAGCGCAACCAACTACTCAGCGCGCCGACGGGTTTCCAGCCGCAGGAATCTTTACTGAATACCAGGGCCATCGGATGTTCGAGGCGCACGAAGGTGAGTACCGCTTCCGCCAGCGGAGTGTCGTCGAGTTGCACGTAATCGAGGCGAGCGCGATCGGCGCGCTCCGGATAATCGAGATCGCGTTCGTAGTCGTAATAGACGGTCGAGATCTCAGGTCGCAGCAACAGGCGTTTGAACATCTCGCGACGTACAGAGACTTCATTGTTCTTGATCGCTGCTAAGACTTCTTCGGGTTGATTGAAATAGTCATCGGCCTGACAACGCGTCAGTTGTGGTTGGCGTTGCTGGTGTCTTTGTTGGAGAAAGGCGGCAACGATTACTGCAACCACCAAGCCAATAGCGAAGCAAATTGCGAATGATGTTAGACGTGATTTCCAACGCATAGTAGGTCTCTTTTCTTCTCTGCGTAACCTCTGCGTTCTCTGCGTCTCTGCGGTTAAATGAAACCGCAGAGACGCAGAGAACGCGGAGGTTACGCAGAGAAATTCAACCAGATCCGACGAGTCGTTGATCTATAACCAGCGACAACTTCTGCGGTTGTGCTCCGGTTCGAAGTTCATGCAAATGATTGAGCCGGGCCTGTGCGAGATCGCGATCAGGCTGTTTGATTAGGAGCGCCAGCCTGAGTTGTTCCAGCTCGTAGGCACGGTTCAAGTCACCGATTTGCTCGGCTGCGTTTGAAAGCAACTCGAGTAAGTTTATGTGCGACGCGCGACTGCGTTCCTCGGCTCGTTGTTGCAGCGTTTGATATCGAGCCGTAATTTCCTGCGCGGCTGAGTTTTGATTTGGCTGGAAAGCGGCCACGCGTTCGGCCAGCTTCAATGCCGCAGCGGGTTGGCTCTCCTTTAAATAGAGCGCCACGAGCTGCTCAAGTGGCTCGTCTTCGAGGAACGCAAACGATCTCCAAGCCGCTGACTCGCGAGACTCAACTAACGCTCGCGTGAAGTTATTACGACTCTCTGCATTGTTCCCTGCCCGCTTTTCGATGATGGCCCGAAGACTGCTCAGATACGCATTCGGAACATCATTTTCTGCGGCGGAACTAAGCGAAAGAGACTCAAGCGCCACACTCATCTCGCTATCGTTTGGACTGAGGCTATGAACACGATCGCGTAGCCTGGCCCAGAGCGAAGAATTCTGCGCGACGAGCTCGGGCGCGAGCCACACAGCCTGCCAACGCGTGTTTCTCGTCAGCATGCGATTACCGATGATGCTTGCGAGCTGCTGAATCGCATCATCCGTCTTTCCATTCGCACTGAGTAAGCGCACGAGCTCGATCTGGTTTTGCTCGTCGTCTGGTGACTGGACCAGCAGTTGTTGCCGGAATTCAAGAGCGGCTGCGAATTCTCCAAACTCTCCGGCCATCTCAGCAGCGAGTGGCAACACTGTTGCCGGATCGAGTTGAGTAAGTTCTTCCGTCGAGCTACTTTGTTCGGAATACTTTGCGACGAGCGGCAGCGATGCGATTGCGGCAGCGGTCTCTTGCTTTCGATCAGGCTTCGTAAAATCGATCATTAGTTGCAGCCATTTCAAGCCCAGAGCTTTATCTCCACGCTCGAAGGCGATGCGCGCTAAGCCGGCGAAATACGTCGTCTCGAAATGGTCGAGGGCAAGCTCTCGCGCGTAGGCTGATTCGAGCAATGACTGTGCTTCTTCGACATGTCCTTCATCGCGCAGTAGTGCAACCGCTTCATTCAAACGCTCAATACTCGGCGGTAATGTTTGAGTCGTTTTTATCCCGACGAGTCGTTGCAGCTCGTTCACCGCTTCAGCTACACGGCCTTCGCGCACGTCCACTCGCAAAGACGCGAAACACAACCAAACCGGACGTGCGTAGTGCCACTTGAGATCGGCTTCAATCGATGCGATCAACTGGCGCGCAGGCGTTGTTTGTCGCTGCTCGATCAGATAGTCGAGATATTCTCTCTGCCACTTGATCTTATCGTTGCCGGGTTCTGAGCGTTGGTATTCGGTTTCCTGATCGAGTGCGTACTCAACCGTGGAATCGTCAAAACTCTCATTGATCAGACCGGAATAAGCATAGTCGCGCTCGTAGCTCGATATCCCTTCGCTACGCTTAATCAGAATCTGGTAGAACTGCCCGGCTTCATGCCGCGACACGATTGAGTTGCGAATCAGGAACTCCGGCAGGAAGCGATTGTCAGGAGCGGCGACACAAAGCCCAGCGAAGAACCTCGCCTTCTTCGCTTCGATAGCGGGAGATAGTTGCGCTTCCGAAGATGCAGAGAATGATCGAGCAAGGGTTTTGATGAGGTTTCCGAAAGTGTCGAACTGCTGCTTCCGTTCAGCCGAGTCGTAGCTCTCTTCCGCCTGCAGTTCTTTCTGCAAAGTGATCGTCACAAATTTCGTCACACGCAGACGTGCCTGCTCATTCAGGTTATGTTTGACTAGAGTTTCGAAATAAAGCAAATGATCGGCAAGCGAATCACTCTTAGCGATGATCTCGTTCCATAATTCATTTGCCTTGCGCGCGTCTCCACTCAGGAAAAACGCAGAGCCAAGGTCGGCAAGGATGTTCTTGTCGTCTGGTTGGGCATCATGGGCCAGGGTGAGATGCTCTTTAGCGTGTCCGAAATCCCTCTGCTCGAGATACCAGCGCCCGAGTCTCGCCTGCTCATCCGTGTCGGCAGGCCGGTTCTCAATCATCGCCGGGAGGAATGATCGAGACTTCAACCTCTGCTCCGCTGGTCCAGCCGAATACAACCAGCGACCATACTTCTGCGCCAGTTGGAACCAATCGTCACCGACCAATTGCGCTTTGGTATCCGGTGTTTGTTTGACGAGCTCGCCGATTGGCTGGAAGTTTAGTGCTGAAGAAAAATACTGTTCGCCGCGCTCGTCGAATTCGTTCAGGACCAAACTAGCTTCTGCGTTGCGCGAGTACTTCCAGACGTCCGGTAAAGGCGAACTCTGGATGGCCGCATGGGCGAGCTCCTTGTCTTCCTTGCGCAGCAGGAAGGCGACGAGCTGTAGCTGATGCGGCGTTGGGTTTTGCGCGCACGAAACCAACTCGGTTCTGTTACCGTTGGCCCAAAGAACCTCGAAATAGCGCTCGATGAGCGGATCCTGCGTCGTCAGTAACTGAGCGTTAACCGGTATTTGATAATGCTCTCGCAAAGCCTTCAGCTCACGCTCACTGTCTCCAAGAAGACGCGCATTGGTCGCAATCAGACTCGCAAAGTCGAAATCAACAGCATGTGGATCGCGTGCGTGTTCAGCCTCGAGCAAACTCAGAATGTTTTGATACGCGCCACGCTCATCATAAAGGTCGATCAAGCTGCGCAGGTGAGTCTGATAGGACGGCCAATCGCGCGCTGCATAATCACGCTCTTTAAATGAGAGCAATACTTCTTCTTCGATCGATCCGAATCCCGCTCGTCTGCTGAGATCACGCATGAGCGCCAACGTACTGCCATCTTTGCTCAGCCCAGTCTGCTCCTTCATGAACTTAAACAACGCCGCAAGCTCATCACCGGTGGCTCTTTCCGCAGCGACACCGCCAACTCCTTCAGCAATCGCGCCGTCCAGCGTCGTCAGCAACTCCTTCGCTTTGCCTGCATGAGTAGCGTCGGGCTTTGCAGCCTCGGCTGTCAGACGGTTGCGCAGCTCCCAAAGCCGCAACATGATCTGATCAAGGCCTTCTTCACTTCTGACTGTCTGCACATAACCGACGATGTCTGAGCTTTTCAACTCATTCTTGAACGGGTCTGCAGCAAACGCGTTGAATGCACTGCGAAAATTCTCTACGGCAGCCTTGAGATTAGTTCGGCGCAGAAGCGCCGCTTCGGCAAATTGGTCGCTAACAGAAAGCTTTTTGATCTCCTCCGGCGGCAACTTACGCCGCTCGACTTCCGCCTCCTGGCGTCGTCCGGCCTTCTCGAGCAATGCGACTAATTGCTTGATGTACTGCGGATCATCACCCGACAACTCCTGCGCTTTTCGCAGTGCGCTGATTGCCGAGCTGTAGTCTTTTGCGCGTGTATAAACATCCGCGAGCGAATCGTAGAGCTCAGTCATCTCCGGCTGGTTGTCGAGCGCCATGCGATATTGCCGCGCCGCACTGGTCCAATCGCCCTTCGCGTCGTAGATCCGCGCGAGCACAACATTCCAGCGATAGTTCTTGTACGCCTCGCGTGAGACTCGCTGGTAATAATTGACGAGGGTGTCGCCACCACCGTACCGGCGCACGTAACTGATCGCTGCGTCGACCTGTTCCTCGTCGTCAGGATCGCGATTGATAATCTCGATGTGCTGTTCGATTGCGGATGAATAGTCTTTCAGGAGCGTAAACGCATCGATCATTTCTTTACGAAGACTTGCGACCTGATACCGAATCTCGCGGATATCAATCTCCTGCTTCTTAATTGCCTCAATAGTTGCGCCGAAAGTCGTGCGTAGCTGCTGCTGGTTTCCGTTGCGCACATAGACCTTCGCGAGTTCGTGGAACACTTCGGTGTTCAAGCGGTCTTCATGATTGAGTTTTTCGAGTACTGCTTGGGCGGCGCCGAAGTTCTGCATCTCAACCTGGCGCGCCGCGAGCTTCCGCCCGAATAGATAATGATACCGGCCGATGCCGCGTTGCATACCCGATTGCAGAATCCCAAGCGCATTCGAGCGCAGGCCGAGGCGCCAGCAAAACTCCGCACTGTCGCTCAACACACCGTAGTTCGTCGGATACTTTTGGACCAGCGTCCGCAATACTCCGGCAGCCTGAGCGGGTTGGTTGTTGTTGCTGTAGACGTCAGCGAGACGCAGACGATAGGAGATTTCGGAGCGACGAGCTGTTGCTATAGCTAGCGCTCGTTGCAGTGTCGCAACCTGTCCGCCGACCTCTTTATGATCTTCGAACAGGCTACGTGCGTGTCGCAGAAAGTCTTCCGAGTCGCTATGGGCCACCGTTTGCCGTAATAGCTGAGAGGCCTCGGGCCATCGCTTTACATGGTCCAGGAAGTCTGCGTAGTCCAAAACAAAGCTGTCGTCTTGATTGCGCCGGCGTTCCTCAACAAAAGCAGCGTCAATCTGGTTAGAAACACCAGGTCGTTTGGAAAGTGTTATGAGGCGATTTCTGGCGCGATACGTGTCTGGATCGTAATAGCCGGTCGAGTCCAGCGCCCTGACATACTCATTGAGCGCCGCGCGGAGCTGATGTTTGTCTTCGAGAATAACTCCCGCCTGGTAAGCATTAAGCGTTTCGTCTTTCTCCTGCTGCCGCAAAGCGTGAATCGTGCGCAACGCATCGTCATACTGGTAATAGTCCCAATAGATCGTCGCGGTATCGAGATATGTATCCTGATCGCCACGCGCGAGTGGAATCAGTTGTTCCCACTCAGCCCGCGCTTTGGTGTAATCGCCGAGCTCCGCCTGCACCTCACCAGCGCGGGTTCGATATGCGACAACCGACGGTGACGCGTCTGCCAGCGACTGCGAGATAGCGGCAGACTCTTCGAGGAAGCGACGATTGTGTTGGCCGAACGAGCGCGTGAGGTTGATCAATCGCTCAGCAAACTCGGGTGAATTCGGATAGATCCGGTTGAGCTCGCGATAGGCGTCAATTGCTTCTTCAAAGTTTGAGAGTTGTGCGCTCGCGTCCGCGCGAAAGAGTTTGTACGGGAGCAGAGACTGCGAATCAGTTGACTGGCTCAGCGTCGCACGAGCACGCGTGAGATATCCGCGCAGCTCATTATGACTGGCGAGATGGGCCAGGAATTGATCGCGGCATTCTCGCGATTCAAAGTAGTATTCAGAAATGAGCGCGCGCCATTTATCCCACTGTTTGTGCTCGCTATGAGACTTCAACAATCCGTTTACGAAATTCAGGTTGTGCGGAAATCGCTGGTGCGCGACGGAATACAAAGCGAAGTAGAGCTGCGCATCAAAACCCTTGCTATCGATGAATTCGTGTAAATACTTTTCCGCCTCGGCATCGTCGACCTTCGCGATCACGTCACGAGAAAGAGCCTCAAATTCTTTGGTGCGCTGCTGTCGCACATACCAGCGCGCGAGGCGGTCGCGCCATGTGGTTGAAGGAAAGGCGCGCAAAGCTTCCTGATAGACGCGCAGCTGCTCGTCGACGAGGTTGGTTTGTCCGAGCCATTGCAGCATCTGTTCGTACAACGCCTGCTCGTCGGGATGCTTTTTTATCTCGTTCGCGTAGAGAGCCAGAATGTCACTCGTGCAATCGTCCTTCGCGAGGGATGAAACGTAGCGCTGCAAGACGGTCTCATAGTCGACTGCGCTTGCTCGATCGTTATCGCTATCGATGAATTGGTCGGCATAGGAGGACTTGTTGTTGTAAGAATCCTCCCCAGTCGTGTAGTTGACGCCGGGATTTGAGATCGGTGGATAAGCGATCACCGATGGCTTAACTGTGGTAGGTTCGGAAAGCGCGTTCAGGGCTTGTGTTTGTTCATTGTGATCGGCGGTTGTGTTTGCGGTATGAACAAGAGGTTTATCCTTGGCGCGATGCTGGCCCAGGTAATCAAGTATCCGCACGTACAGGGCGCGTTCGGCGTCGAATTTTTTGGTCGCTATATAGGCGTCGGCGAGTTTGAGCGCGACTTCTGGAAACTCCGGCGCGTCTGTGTAACGCTGCTCGAATTCAGCCAGTGTTTGTGAAGCGATCTCAAGGTTTTTATCGTCTGTATACAGCCGGACGATGTCCAGGTACATCTGGGCCAACTCGGGCGACGTCGGGTTCTCCTGCTTGTACGCTGCGAAAATGCGATAGGCAGCAGCGCGATTGAAATACGAGACCGCTCGTTCTTCTTCGACCTGAAACTCATATTTCGGATCGGTGTCGGAAAGAATGAGTGACAGAATTCCGCCCATCATGCCGGGATGTGGATCGGCAGTCGCGATGTCCTTGTAGAACTTCAAATCGCCACGGGTGAGCGAGAGTCTTTGATCGCCCGCATCGGCGAGTATTTCGAAGAGTTGATAGAGAACACGAGCGCGCAGTTTACTTCCCGGTTTCATTTCGCCCTGCAGATAGAGCGTGTACAGGAAACGCGAGGCTGCTTCGCCGTAACCTTCGGCGAGCAGGAGTCGAGTGATCGTGATCAACTCATCCTGAGTCCAGTTGATATGTCGAGCCGCTCGCGTTTTTTCCAGTTGCACAAAAACGTCCGGGCGCTCGTCGTCTGCGTATTTTGAGTAATCGAGCAGACGCACGGCGGTGTCGAAGTCTGCCGGATTACGCTGGAAGGCTTCGCGCAATTCATGACCGTAGGCGCGAAAGCGATCGTTGCTCTTGAGGAAGTTATAAAAGTTTTCCGACAGCTCGCTGGACCAGAATGGATCGAATGCTTTTTTGTAAACTTCCTCCGCGTCTTTCACGCGGTCCATGTCCTCGAGCAGCGCGGCTTCTTTCTCGATCAGCTCATCGTGATGTTCGGGAAATTGATCTTTGTTTTGGCCTACGAGGACGAGTGCCTTGTCGTAGTCAGCGTTATCGATCAGTCGTTCCTGATACTGCTTGACGATTTCATATGCCGAAGGGTTTTCTTTGATCGTCTGCTCGTAAAAGCGTGGGATGAGATATTTTTCGAGGAGGTGCGTTTCCGCCAATGCCATCAAGCGACGAAAGACTTCGATGCGTTGCTCGGATGGCGCGACGTGCAACATGCGTTCAAGCGACTCCGCCTCGGCAGCGAATTGCGCACGACGATGCAGAAACTCGGTCATCGTTTCGAGTGCTTTGAATTCGTCGGGCGCGTGTTTGACGAAGCTCTGCATTTCCTGCAATGCCAGCTCTTCGTTCCCCAGCTTTTCATCGAGCTGAGACAGCTTCAGGTAGATCTGCGCATTGTCGGGATACTTTGTCTGAATGTCTGCGAGGCGATTACGCGCTTCGGCGGTCGGAAAAGGCACGATCGCCTGCGCCCCAAAGAACTCGTGGCGCGTGTAAAGCGCCGCGTCGATCAGGGAGGAAACGTCATCTTCGTTTTTCGCACGTGCTGAGAAGTGAGGATATATGAACGCTACGACGACCATTATCAAGCACAGAATTTCTCCCGCAGCGGCGCAGCGGCGCAACGAAAGCCGTTTAGAAACGCGATAGCGCGTTGCGCCGCTGCGCCGCCGCGGGAGAAAGATTCTTTGAATCATCGCGATATGACCTCGATCGGAACTTCCGCAGTCGATTGATTGTGCGCCGCGTCTTCAGCCGAAATCGTCAACATGTAACGACCCGATGCGAGGTTTGCCGGCACGCGCAGTTTTCCAACATTCGTTTGGTCCTGTTGCGACCACGACAATCGCACCGGTTGCGCGCCATAGATGCGCGCGAACAGACGCACAGTGTCGCTGTCAGCAGAGACTTTCACGATCAGCTCGTCACCCGCCTTGATCGGTTTGTCGTCAACCTTGACGCCGAGCTTCGGTGCGTGGCTATCGATCACGAAGCTCTTCGTCTCCTGGTATCCATTTCCATTCTTGTCAGTCATCAACAGCCGGCAGCGATACGTTCCATCGGGCAACCACGCGGGGGCCAAAAAGCGCACTTCCCACACGCCTTCTGTCTGTAAAAACTTCAGTGGCAGCGTTTCGCCGAACGGAAACACCACGAAGACTGAATTGATTGATTCGTCAGTCTTGACACGCAGCACCGGATCGCCTGGTTGAATTAATCGTGGACGCAACAGTGCACGTGGCGCTGCGATGAAAGCAGTGTAAGGCGTGACGAAGCGATACTTTTGCGAGAGACGAATGATCTCCGCGATGTAATCTTCACGCTCGCCATTCAGATCCATCTCTCGCAGAAGCGCATCGACGCGCGCGCGTGCCCAAACGCGCGGCAGATGCGAATGAATGTCCGCCAGCTCGGGCAACACTACATCGCGCGCGAGCTTGATCGATTCAGCTCCAAATTGGCCCGTCACCGTCACACTCGCGCGCGGCGAAGGTGTGCGGTAACGACCGACGAACGCGAGACTCGAGCCGTCAAACCCATAATCACTACTCGCATAAACCTGGTAGAAGTTGCCCCCGTCGTTTGCCGTGAGCTGCGCATTCTCGATACTCGTACTACCGACATGATCGAAGAAGATCTTGAGCGCGGTGGTTATGTCTTCCGTCTCGCGCACGCTCGCAAAATAGCCATGACCTGTTTTCGCGAACTCCTCCAGTAGCGAGTTATTCGCATCACTTCCCAAACCGAAAGCAAAGACGCGCGTGTTCCTGTCAACCGTCTGCAGAATCTTTTTCGCATTCCGCGTACCCAGGGTGGGATTGCCATCGGAGACCAGGACGAGGCTGCGCTCGCCTTGCGGAAACTGCGGTGCGAGTTCGA
>Ga0208338_1000058_pt1 | contig 50999 bp, 33 predicted proteins | sample ForSoiNitrogNN91_FD_187858 | JGI IMG/M metagenome (GOLD analysis project Ga0208338, IMG submission 187858) | Forest soil microbial communities from Browns Valley, California, USA, that are Nitrogen fertilized - NN91 (SPAdes) | ecosystem: Environmental > Terrestrial > Soil > Temperate forest ...
GCGACGCAGCGGCAGTCACCGCCATGCTCGATCGCTTATTGCATCACGGCCATGTGCTGAAGTTTGGCCCACGCAGTTGGCGCACCAAGACTGAAATTGCTGCTTAGGCGGAAATAAGGATGGACAAACTGCTAACGAAAGCGTAAAAACCACTCGTCCCGGCCGCCTCTCTATGGCCGGTTTTCAAGTGACCACACATGGCCGCTTTTGAAGTGACCACCGAGGATTTCGATGGCAGACGTCCTAACGCCACAGCAGCGAAGCTTTAATATGTCGCGCATTCGAAGTCGCGATACGCGCCCTGAAATGGTCGTTCGATCAATTGTTCATCGATTGGGTTTTCGATATCGACTCCACAAGAAGGACTTGCCCGGCAAGCCAGACTTAGTGCTTGTCCGGCATAGAAAAATTATCGATGTGCATGGTTGCTTTTTTCACATGCACAATTGCCCCTACGGGAAAGTTGTACCAGCGACGAACGCGGAGTTCTGGCGCACCAAAAGGGAATCAAATCTTAACCGTGATCGTCGAAATGTAAAGTTACTTAAGAAAGGTGGTTGGCAGGTCCTAGTCGTCTGGGAATGTCAGACCAGGCATCCAGAAATTTTAGAGAAAACTTTATCGGATTTCCTTATGAGCAATCCCTGAATCTGGGCTTGTCTACAGGTCAAGATCGGCTCTGGGATGCTGGAAGCCGAAAAGTGCTCTGACCTTTTCCGCGAAATTATTCTGATGATCTACCGCTTCGCCGTGTCCTCTGTCCTTTCCACCTTCGCCGCCCCTGGCGTCGATGTAAGCACTCATCCGCGCCGCTAACACTGAAAGATTGATCAAACTATTCGATAATAATCGAAGGTCCTCGCCGTGGATGTCAGAAAAAGTTTCCTCCCAATCAGCAGGTTCAATCTTTATCAACTCCTCCGCTGGCGTTCGAAACAGAAGGGCTACCTTTGATGAATCATTCATTGATTTGCTCCCGACGTCATTGACGGCAAGTCAGCATCCAACGCCCGTTTGTCTTCCTGTTCCCAGATCCAGTTGGCTGTACCAATCGGATATAGTTTCAGCCCATCTTCTTCGATGGGAGAGTAAATTTCATCGTCGTCTCCGCCGGCGTGCCGCATCGAAAAGACAAATTGATCCTTTGTTTGATCGTAGCGAGCTGCCCACCCGTTTTCATGATATGCAGCGACGATGGATTCGGCTTGTTCGAAAGTAAAGTAAGGACATGCCCAGCCGTTCCAATCTTCATCTTTTGTGTAACCTTCGAACACGAGATCACCTAGAGTGTCAATCGTAAATTTTGCAGGATGCAAAGTGCTCAACCTCCTCGCGTGCAGAAAAAATAACTCGTGGTGCTAAAAGTACCCTCGCCCAGAGACCCATCTAGCGTGTCCTGAGACCTCCCTGCTTGATCCATTCGTCAACAATGGTTTGAGCCTCATTTAGCACATCGCATGCAGCCTGTACCTTCTTTTCATCGCCTCTGGCGGGATATCGACGGTCAACTCGTTCCAAATTTCCTCAGACTTTCCGAGTGTGTTCGCGTCCAGGTAGTCATGCAAATCGCTAAAGCACGTGACAGCCCCAACATTCTGTTTCAAAAGTTCCGCTATACCGATTTCCGGCTGCCGCGAGATTTCCATGGACAGGAGTCGCTTGAGAGATCACGGATAATGGTTTCAGCTAGGTGCTGTGCTTGCGCTATCATGGGCAAACTCCACTCTATTGTAAGGCGAAGTACCTGTCAAGAACAAATAACGGTCTTGACCAATAGTTGTTTACTGCTTCATACTCAATTGCTATGAGGCTCCTAACGACCCCTGAAGTAGCGAAGAGACTGGGAGTAACCGTGTCGCGGGTGCAGGTACTGATAAATGATCGTCGTCTTCCGGCTCAGAAGATTGGACGGGACTTTATGGTGCGCGAAGTGGATCTTGTTCTAGTGGGCTCTCGTCAGCCCGGACGTACTCCGGCGCAACTCCAGTTGGATTATTGGATGGCCTTTAGAGATTTCGTTCTAAGTCGAAGTAAGATCTTAAAACCTCCTCCCGCCAAAGCACAACGTAATATGATTATTAAGACGAGGAGAGGGTGTCGCTTGGCGGCCAGCTTTCACATGAAGGATCGTCAGATTTGGGTTGACCTAACGTTTGGTCGAGATAGCAAGAAATATTTTCAGCGGTTAGAGAAGAACCACGACTCAATCGAGGAGCAAATCGGATTTGAACTGGAATGGGTAGCAAGACCAGAAGGTATTGAAAGTTGGATTCTAGTTCGCGAACCAGCGGATCCTGCAATCCGAGGCGATTGGGCTCGTCAGTATTCCTGGCTGTGCGAAAAACTGGAAAAGTTTTCCACTGTGCTTCTGCCTAAACTCGCAAGTCTCAGATAAACGACGAGCTGCTGACTTGAGTTGTTTTTCATGTCATCGCCGTGCTCGCCTGAAACACGCCGCTCCGCACGGAAGCAAACAGAATCGGATCAGAGAATTACAAGCAGGGGACATGTGATGGTCCGTTTGGGCAGCTTGATCAGCTTAGTGTAAGTACCATGAAAAACCGACGTCGGGTTTTACATACATCTATTGCGTTGCTTATTACAACAACCGTGATCTAATCGAGTTAGAGACCAACGGAGTCAACGTGCTGCTTTAGGCCGTAATCACACCTATTCTCACTTCTTTTTTAATAGCGAGAGCCCTGTCGCAGTGTGGCACATAGATTGACATTGAGATGAAACGTTATGATTTCAGCTAAGCAATCTAATGTTCTTCTCGAAAACGCACCGTCGAGTTTGGTCCAGGCGAAGGTTCCGCCAACATACCTAACACTGAAGGAAGTCGCGGAACTCCTGAAGGTGAAGCCGCGAACTGTCTACGCTTGGGTGAGTGATAACCGCATTCCGTTCGAACGAAAAGGTAGCCTACTGCGCTTCAGACTAGACGCCGTTGTTGCTTGGAACGAACCAGCGCGTTAACGAGCACAAACAAGTCTAAAATGACTATGTCAACGGACCACGTGTGCGTGCTAGAATCCCGCTGCTCCTGTAACGGCGGCAATCCGGAAAGGAGCAAAGAATGACAGTTCGCAAGAGGGGAGAGCACTGGTACGTTGATATCAGCGAGAAAGGCCGGCACCGAGTTCAACGTGTCCTCAAAGGCGCACGAACTAAAGCGCAGGCGTTGAAAGCTGAAGCCAAGCTCAGAACCCAGATCTTTGAAAAGAAATATGATCTCGTGGAAAGGCCGGAATGCCGCTTTGACAAATTTGTCGTTGCTTCATTCCTGCCAACCAAGGAACTAAAGAAGAGCTACAAGTCGATCTACAGCATCTGCAAACCTCTCAAAGCATTCTTCGGTAAACATTTCATTTCAGAAATCGATACCGAGATGATTGAGAGATACAGACAGATGCGAGTTGACCAAAAGACGAGGCTGGGCCGAAAGCGCAGTCCGTTGAGAGTCAACAAGGAGATGCAAGTACTCTCGTCGATCTTCACGTTAGCTCTGGAAAAGCAACTCCTCTCTTCAAGGCCCAGGACCACGATGTTTCGTGTCTCCGGCGAACGGATTCGCTACCTGACGCCAGACGAAGAGAACAGGCTTTTCGAACAGCTTGAGAGCTGCGAATGGCTCAAGCCGATTGTCCTGATCGCGCTGCACACGGGCATGCGACGCGGTGAGATTTGCAACCTGCAATGGTTTGATCTCAACTTTGATCGCGGGCTAATTCACGTTCGGAACACCAAGAATGGTAAGGACCGAATCATTCCAATGAACGTCACGGTGCGGCATCTGCTGGAGACGCAGAGAGTATTACGAACTCGAAAAGCACAGGAGAATGCTGAAAAACGGGAATCCAAGGTTCCGAGCCCATATGTGTTTCCGAGTCCACGAACTGAGAAGCGGCTCATTGAGATCAAGTACTCATTCACACGAGCTGTGAAACAGGCGAAGATTACTGACTTGCGTTTTCATGATCTTCGCCATACCGCAGCAACGCGTATGGGTGACGCCGGCGCAGACGCTTTTACGCTGGCAGCGATCTTCGGTTGGTCTGACATTCGAATGGCGATGCGTTACACGCATGCGATGGAAGATGCAAAGCGCAGAGCGGTCGAAGCAATCGCAGTCGGAGCAACCAGAGACACACGTGAAAATGCAGCGACTCAAATTTCACGTGACAGGAGCGTGACAAACGAAAAACGGCACGCCGTTGGCTCGCCGTAAGTCGTTGAAAACATTGGTAGCGGGGGGCGGGATCGAACCGCCGACCTTGGGGTTATGAAACGCCTCGCGTAACAATTGGTAAACGTGCGCCAGATGCGTTTTGGCCACATTTATTAACATTTTACGCGGATCGCAGCCGGTTGGGAGTGCGCCAGTTTACGTGTAAACCCACCTATTTCCATTCGACCGACACAAATTCCCCACATATCTGCGACGAGTGTGAGGAAGACCGATCCTAGCCAGAACAACAGGGCCGCCTAGTTCGCTGTCGCTTAGTTTGGTTTGGCAAATTTCAACGGTACGGTTATCCATAGCGGGTCAGTGGGCTTTACTGCAAGTTGGAAGACTGTTTGAGGCGCCGGATCGTTTTGTGTGAGTAACGCTGAATTCTCTTGTGCGGCAGCCTGCTCGACAGGAGTCATGGCCTGGCCCACACCCTGATCCATTTCAAACTTTGCTGCGGTCGCATCCCATCGTTTTTGCCAACCTTCAACGAGGGTACGGTTGAGGAGCGTCCGTTTTTCTCCGAGTTGATCTTCCGTAATCAGTGGCGTTGGCGAAACGATGACTGTTAAGAGCTCTCCAACGTGTGGTTTCAAAGTCTTGCTGGGCTCGATCATAAATCGACCCACGGCAGACGGAATGTAGACTAGGCGACCAGCCTTGACGTAATTAGCAGCGGCACTTTTCTTTTTCGGAAAAATCAAGATCGGATCACCCCATGTGCCGTCGCTGTACTCTTCGCGATCGATCACATACAGGTAACCGCTGCGAGACAGAGATTCGATACTCAACCTTACCTGTTGTCCGAGCGCAAATCGGGTCCCTTCCTCGACTCGTTCCAGCGTCCATTCCGTCTGACGGCCCTCTACTTCAACCAGTTCCTTTGTTTGGTCCGCCAGTTGGGAAGGGCGATAGCGCCAGATGGTGACTCCAATATCTCCGAGAGCCACGCCCTTGGGACGAACAGCCGCCGCCTCCGTGTTCGCCGTCTTGACCCTTCTGTATCTGGCTACGCTTCGCGACTTAGCCTCAGGTCTCTCTTGAATGAATCTCTCAGCCTTGATTGACTTGGAATCATCCTCGTCCTGTCCGATCACGACGAACGGGAGACTAAGACAAAGAAGAGTGATTAGCGCCGGCGCGATTCTTTGAAGATTTCTTTTCATACTTCACTCCGCTTCAATTTGCCTCATGAGACAAAATAAGAAGACCAACAATAACGTCCCCATGACCTTGTATCCACGTTGTTTTTTTCTCTCTGTCTGATACGACCTGCAGTTTCGATGCGTCGTACGAGGTCAAGTATTCTTTAACCTTCTCAAGGTGCGCTGCCTCTGTAATTTCACCTGCGTTCGTCGCCGCCTGTGCAAAAATCGCATCCAGCTCTGGCAATGGTTTAGTGGACCAGATGATATAAAGCTTTTCAGCTCCCGTCTTTTCCAAAAACCGGAACCATTCGGATTGAAACGTTTGGTTGGCTGGTAGTGTCGAAACCAATTCCCCTGACTGTGGCAACGGAAAGAGGATGTTATACTCCTCCGGAGTTTTAACGCCGGGTCCCACGGTTAGAAGATATAACGCACCGGATTGTGTGGGGTGCACGTTAAATTGAAAGCTCCAACCGTTGCCGAAGGATCGAAAAGGCGCTCCCAGGGGTTTCTTGTCCAACCTTTTCTGAACCGTTAACCAGTAGGTCAGTGATCTTTCCGGTCCAACAGGAAAATTGGCATTTACGGGAGGCGGCGCTGTAGTTTTCGATGACTTGAGTTTAACGGCCCGCCAGGCTCCGATAGCGATCAATCCAAGCAGGATAACGCTCGCTGCTATTAATACTGACGGTTGTTTGTAAAGGCGCGGGCTTCCCGGTTTCGTGATCCGCGCCGGCTGTGCCGGATTCCCGAAATCATCACCGTGGAAGTTGAACAGGTGCAGACGCAGCCCGTGTTTGACCTCAACCTCACCGAGATCCTTGATGAAATCAGACCAACGCGCGAGTTGACCCAGATCGTCGGCAACGCTCTTCGATAATAGAATGTGACCTCGATCACCACAGTCCATCACTCGTTGTGCGACATTGATTCCGCCGCCAGCGACGTTCATGTTGGTGTTGATATCCGCCATTCGATGGACCAGCCCACTATGAATCCCCATTCGCAATTCGAGCACGGGATCCGCTGTTAAAGCTTTACTGATCTCGATGGCGCACCGCAGCGGCGCTTCCGGATCCTGGAAGAATACGAGCGCCATACCATCGCCCGTCGGCAGGCGAATCAATGCTCCCGCAGCATGCGCGCGTTTTGTTTCGCTCGTTGCCAGCACAATCTCCTGAAGCTGTTTCAGTTGGCGTGTTTGTTCATCAATCAACAGCTTGGAGTAACCTACGATATCCATGAAAAGCACGTGCGCGGTCTGCAGCTCCGTATTCCTGGCGAGCTGGTGCTGTTTGCTGCTTAGCTGCGTAACTTCGCTATCTTCTAACAAAGCCTTCGCCAGCCTGTCACCAAACTCGCAAGCACGTTCATAACGATCCTGCGGTTTAAACGAGAGCGCTTTTAGCACGACATCGTTCGCAGCTTCCGTTAAAGACGGCCTGAGGTCGATAGGTTTGACTCGAACACCGGCACGTTGCAGTTCAAAAAGATTAAAGGCGGACTCGGGATTGATAGGTCTTTTGCCGGTCAACATTTCATACGCGATTACGCCAAGAGCGTAAATATCGCTTTGCGGAGTGATAGGCTGATCACTCAACTGCTCGGGCGACATATATGCAATCGTACCGACCGCTATGCCTTCTCCGGTGCTGAGGTTAACTATTGAGTTCTTAACCTTCGCCACACCGAAGTCTATTACTTTAACGTGTTCTTCATCGTCATTGACGATCTTCACCATGATGTTTTCCGGCTTGAGATCGCGATGCAGGATTCCGGCTTCATGCGCTGCAGTGAGTGCGTCGCCAATTTGACGGATGATCCGGGCGACTCTCAAAAATGGCATTCCCTCGGGTGACAGGAAGGATCGCAAGCTGCGGCCGTCGATGTATTGCATCACGATGTAAGGTCTACCAGAAGTTGTTTCACCACAATCGAAGAGTCCAACGACACTGGGATGATCGATGCGACTAAGAGCCTCAACCTCTTGTTCGAATCTCTTCCTGCTCCATTCGTTGGTGGCTTCTTCAAGACGCATTACCTTGACTACAACCTTGCGTGAAACCGCCTTCGTATCAGAGGCAAGATAGACCGTCCCAAAACCACCACGGCCTAACTTTTGTTCGATCAGATAACGACCGTCAAATGTCTCGCCAAGCAGCTCGTCAACGTCCAGTGTAGGAATCGCTTCCGGCTGGAGTGTCTCAGTATCACCGGTGATGTCGTCGAAGTGCGCCATAATCTATTGTGCGATCAAAAACTGCTTTACACCCATCTCTCGAGTATAAAAGACTCTTGGTCTTTGAACGTTTTGTTCGTCAGCTTCGACTTCAACAAGTTCCTTTCGTCCCCGCTGGCGCGACCGCCGTATTTCCGGAACACGCTGATCAGCGTAATCAAACCACTCTTTCAGGAATATGTTGCCATCCTTGTTTTCGTCGGCTGCGCGCTTCTTTAATCCCTCTTCCAATAATGCGAATGCCAGGTAGCTATGTTTAAGTGCGTCAGCTTCAAAGGCAACCTCCATACTTTGTGACGCGGTTAGTACGTACATGCCTTTCTCATAGGCAAGTTGAGCCAGTCCTTTTGTGTTCATTGGCCCACGACGCTTTTCATCTGATTCAAGTGCCTGACCTGAATAGCAGGCATCGATCACCACCAGCAGTTGGTCGGCCTCGAGCGGTTGCAGGGCATTCACAAGCTCTTCATCCGATATGCTGTGGTTGATGATTGTTGTTAATCCCGCGACATCGTGCACCAGTTGATTTCCTTTGTAGCCCAGGTCGTGAGGGACCAAATAGAACCGATCTCTCAAAGCCATACCGTGTCCTGAGAAATAGATAACAACAGCATCTTCGGGTTGAGCCGGATTGAGAGTTGAGATGATCTTCGGTGCATCTGCTGGCAGTGGTCCAGTATTACTGCCGGCCAATCGCGCCAGAGCCAGTAAGATGTTCTTCTTCGTGGCCTCCGCATTTGTTAAGGGGACAGTGACGATTGGGTTATACCGACCGAGCCGTTTTTGTTGGGCCTCGAGCTGCGCGCCCATCTCGGTAGCGTCCGAGACAGAATATTTAAGGTTGTAGCGTGGGTTCTCGTACTGTTCGATGCCAATGACGAGGATGTGAGCGGCGCCCCCGCGCTTGAGAGTATCCGGTCCAGTCACGATGGACGTCGCGTCGAGACTCTTGATGTTGTCATGGTTGAAGGCGTAGGCTGAGATTCGATTTTCCCCGGCAACGATTTGGACCGTCGTTCGCAGCGTCCGGGTGTTGCCAGTTTGCAGCAAGTCTCCCGCCCACTTCTTTACCAGTAGACCATTGCGAAAGAGCCTTAAGTCTTTTGCTCCGCCTTCAGTAGAATGATTTTTGTCCGGTGGAACCCCTGTAACTTCAATTTCAATATCGATGTTTCGGGTAATGGCGGCTTGATTGGGGACTTTCAAATCGACGCGTGGCTGCCGGCGGTCCCTCTGAACAATATCAGAAGGTGCTTTAGGATCTTTGTTGGCGAAGATTTCGGCGAGCACACCCGGGCAATAATATTCATAGAAAAAGGATTCAACGGGCAACACGTTAAAAGTTAATCCTTCAAACCGCCAGAGCATCAGGTTCCACGATTCGGGAGATCCATCGAAGAGTCCATCCGGTGTTGCGACCAGCCAGTCGTCACTAATCGGCATCGAAACGAGGGTGGCTTTAAGTGCGGCTGAGGCTGAATCCCAAATGGTTATGCTTCCATCATCGTTAGCACACGCGATAAACCTTCCGTCTCTCGTGTAAGCGAGACTGGAAATGCTGCCGGTGTTTCCCTTTAACTGTGGTCCAGCTTTTCCTGATTGTAGATCCCATAAATTCACGTTGCGATCGTCGCTTCCTGAAGCGAGCATGGTGCTACTCGGATTGAATGCGATGGTCCAGACTTGTCCGGCATGTCCAGTAAAGGTCTTGATTGGGACTGGATCGGATATTCGCCATAGCCTTACAGTCGCATCGGCATTCGCTGCGGCGAGCAGTTGTCCATCAGGACTCACTGATATGGCATTAACTTCAGCAGTTTGATTGTCGAAAGTTGAGATTGCTGCGCCACTGTTGACGCTCCACAGGCGGATAGTTTTGTCGCGACTAGCGGAGATCAGTTTGTTGCCCGACTCAATGAATGCGAGACTCGTAATCTCTTCCGAGTGGCCGGTGAAAAAGCGGACACGCTTGCTCTCGAGGTTCCAGATCTCGACTTTATTATCAATGCCTCCCGCGGCAAGAGATTTTCCGTCCGGACTAAAAGCCACTGTGTTTATACCGCCGCCCTGTCTGGGAAGGGTGTAAGCCAGATGAGCAGTTGAGATATCCCAAACTTTTATCGCGCCGCTATTGCTACCGGCGGCGAGCAATTGATTATCAGGGCTGAAGGCGACAGTGTTCACATAACCCATATCACCCGATAGTCTCGATAATTCTCGTCCGGTTGCTATCTGCCAAATTCTGATTGCCGAATCGTTCGCAGCAGCCGCGAACCAACGCCCGTCGCTGCTAAAGGCCACCGAATTAACTCCGGTGACGTGATTCTCCAATGTGCTGACAACCTTCCCAGTCGTCGTGCTTCTTAGACTCAGAGTTCTTTCACCAACTCCAAAAGCAAGCAGGGAAGCATCACTGCTGAACGACGCGAACACAGTTGCCTGGGCATCACGCTCACCGGCAAAGGCAGATTTTTTCTGACCATTACTCGGGTCCCAGGATTCGAGCCCACCATCGGAGTGAAGGGCGATGAGAGATCCTTCCAAACCAAACGAAAGCGCATTCACCCTTGATGAGTTGCTCTTTAAAGCAAACTGTTCGCGATCGGAGTCACGACGCCAAACCAACACAGTGCCGTCAACACTTCCCGAGGCGATTAAGTTGCCGTCAGCGCTGAAGGCAATGGAGGTTACCCCCGCGCTGTGTCGTCGAAGGGGGCGCGGGTCCTTCCACTTTTTAACGTCCCACAATCTGACTTCTTTGCCCGCGGACGATGCCAGAAAGTCGCCACTCTTGCTGAGAGTAAGAACGTTCACTTCGTCCGGTTGGTTATCCAAAGACTGCAACTGTTTGCCGGTAGCCGGATTCCAAAGGCGAATTGATTTGTCAGAGCTACCAGAGACCAGCCACTCGCCACCGGGACTAAAGGCGAGTGAATTGATCGGACCAGTGTGTCCGGTCAAGGTGAAAGTCTCCGTACCTTTAGCAACGTTCCAAACTTTAATGGTGCGATCGTTACTTCCCGACGCCAGCCATTCTCCATTTGCACTGATGGCGACGGATCGAATCGGCCCATTGTGACCAGCGAGAGTCCGCAAGTGTCTTCCCGAAGGCAACTGCCAAATGACGATTGAGTTATCGGCTGCTCCGGAGGCGACCCAGGCGCCGTCCGGCGCAAACGCCGCGCAGGTTACACCCTGCGAATGTCCGAGCTGTAGCACGAGCTCGGGACGATTTTGTGAAACCGTGATCGCAGTGGTCTTGCCCTTCGTTGAAAACAGAGCCAGCGATGCCACGGATGCCAAGAACACCAGCCCCAATGTTCTGAATGTGTTTACCTTGACGAGCAAAAGCATTATTTAATGCGAATAGTGCCGAAATTGCTCACCAGACCGCTAGCTCTGATTTCGATGGCGCAAGGGCCTGAAGCTAACGTATCAGGCAAGCGGAAAGTAACCTGGCTGAATTCGAGGTCGGACAAAAGCCGCTGATCTAAAGCCGGTAGATCAAAAGCCTGCCCTTGAGCATCGATCAGATGCACCGTTGTTGGTGCGCCAGGCAACAGATTTCTCACCAACACCACCACGCGCGTGTTCTTGTCCACACCCAGAAGCAGGTTGCCCGGACTCACCAGCGGAAACGGATCGCGCAGCATAAGCAGTGCATCCAATGCCGCCACTTGCGTTGTCGGAGTTTGCGAGTCTTCCAGCAGCAACTCGAGTTGCTGGACCGTGGCGCTCGCCAGCACAAATGGACTCAGTGAGCTAACTGTCGCGCAGATCGTCTTCGTCGCAAAGTTCTGACTCGAAGTGCGATCTTGTAAAACGCCGCTCTCACCGTGCAGGATACGCAGATGACCAAACACCGTGGCGTCCGTTACGGACGGCACATTGAAACAAACTGAAATCGGTGGTTGGACCACCGCCGTGGTGGAGATGTCGAACGCGGTGCTATCTCCGGTTAGCTGGAAGCCGCTCGGCAGTTGTCCGGCCTCGGCGGGACTGATCGGCATGATCGTGGTGGTCCCCGCGGTCGTGACGTTACTGAAATTGACTGTGACGCCATTCAACTGCACTGACACGTTCTGACCGGCCGGCGTCTGTGCTGAGGTTGTGAGATAGACGGCCGTCATCGTGTGGTCGGCGTCGAGTGTCACTTCGGTGGACAGACTCTTAGCGACTTCCGCGCCATCCTTCAACCACTTCTGGAAAGTGTTGTTGCCGTTTGTGGCAGGTGCTGTCAGGGTGACCTTCTGATTGATATTGTAAGTGCGCGTAAACTGCGTGTCGCCATTTCCCTGATTATTCTTGTCGGCGGGTGTCACGGTGATATTGATGCCGCTTGCGGGATTGGAAGAAGCAACAGTCAGCGTGCGCGTCGGTGTGAGATAGACGGCCGTCATTGTCTGACTCGTGTCCATTGTGACACTGGTCGATAAGTTAGTCGAAAAGTCTGCCCCGTTTCTGAGCCACTTCTGAAAGTTATTGCCTCCGGCCGTTGGCGGAGCCGTCAACGTCACTTGCGTGCCCGGGTTGTAAACACGAGTCAGTGGTGTTGGTCCACCGCCGAGAAGGCCATTGTCAACCGGAGCGATTGCGATTACCACGCCGCTGCTCGGGTTTTGGGATGCAACAGTTAACGTTTGAGGTAGTGCGGTGGCGGTGAAGTCGGCGCCTTTTTTCGCCTCGTTCAGCGTCTTGTACTCGTAGAAATTGTTGGCCGGGTATATGTCGGCGCTAAATGTATAGACGGGACTTGAAGGAGTAACTTTGTAATCGCCATTCGTCGGTAACTCGATAAAGGAATAGTTACCGCCTTCTTTGGTTAGTACTGTTTCGCCGGAAATCTTTGTTCCGACCAGCGTCACGGGAATGTTGTCAACCCCGACCCCATTGACTTTTATTTGTCCTGCAATCGAGTAGGTTGGAGTTTGCGCGACAAAATTCGCATCCGGCTCGTCGAGCGTAAGAGGACCATAAGTTCGGCTCGCAAAGTCGAAGTTGAACAACTGAACACCTGGGGTAACGGTGTACTTTCCTCCTCTCATCAAGTTAGAAAAACTGAAGAAGCCATTTACATCCGTTACTTGTTGTCTCAAGGCGTCACCAGTAATGGTTACGGGGATGTTTGCGATACCGACTCCTCTGATATCGCTGACGCGCCCAGTAATAGTCTGTGGGGGACCCCAATGAAGAAGAATTGCGCCGGTACTTGCGAAGGATCCATCTATGGCCACATGATAAATTGTTCCCGTTAGCGCAAAGAACGTCACTTGGCCACTCCCCCCAACAACCTGAGAGAGGAAATCGACACTCCCGCCCGTATAGATAGCCAGCAGGGAGTTGAAGCTACTGTCATCAGTATAGAAGGTAACCGGGCCCGTAAAAGGAGCTGTCCATCGATACCACACCGAAGCGCCACCAGGATTTCCGGCATGGTTGGGCTCGCCTGTTTCCTTAGTTGCGCCTCGGTTTGTCCCGATAACACTGCCGGAGGATTGGCTAATCGGTATTGCATTAGCGAAGAAATCATTTGAGCCAGGGCTACTCGCCTCCCAAGCAAGGAAAGTGGCGCCTCCAGATTGGCTATCAAGTGCGATCTGATAAGTTATACCTACCGAAGCGCTGAAGCTCACGGATCCCACTCCGCTTGCGATCGCTACGAGTTGATCGACTGGAGAACCCACATAAACGGCCACAGTGAAGGACGAGTCTGTCGAGAAAGTCATGTTTCCATTTCCCGGAGCGGTCCAACGGTACCAAACTGAATGTCCTCCGACTTGCCCTGCGTGGGCGGGTTCTCCGGTTTCCGACGTCGCACCAAGGTTGGCTGTGGATAGGAATCCTTGGACCCGCGATATGTCTGCGGAATTTTCGAAATTGTCATTCCCCGGTGGAGGTGAAGGCCCCGGGGTCAGAGGTAGGGACCAGCTTAAAGACCAAGAGCCCAAGGAAATCGGATCGGTCTTAGTAATGGTAATTGCATATCGACGTTGGGCGCTGACCGTAAACTGTATGGTGCTTGAATTGCACTGAATACCACCACCAAAGGTCCCGGGGCAACTGCCGGTATTTGAAGTAATTTGTGAGCCCAACGTGCCGTCTTTGTTAACCGAAAAGGCAGTTAACTGTGATGCGGACTCGACAGGTAGGGTGAAACCTGAAGGGCGGGAGAATTTAGAACTAGTAAACTGGGCTGAACCATCGTTTGGCGCAGTCCATAAAAACCATGCTGTTAGCCCCGGCGCGACGTCCGTACTCGAACCGCCGAAATTTCCAGAAATCAGCACAGGGTTTTCAAAAGTGTCGTGAAACACAAGAGTTGTTGGGAGCCACGCTAATACGACATCACTCCTGCCAGTACCTTTGGTATCAACTGCAATCTTATAGACTGTCCCTTGAACCGCTTCGAACGATGCGCGGCTCGTAAGGCCACCGGACGGGTTGGTGTCATCATCACTCTTTGTGAGTGGGTTAGGAGACTGTGAGATTTCCTGAAACGAGTTGCCAATGTAGATGGCAAGTAGCGTGTCATATGCACATGGAGTGGTTGACGAACAATTGATTCGGCTGCTAGTTGTATTGAAGGTAAAATTTCCACTACTTGGTGCGGTCCAGCGGAACCAAATCGAAGATCCTCCGGCATTGTCGGCGTGATTCGGTTCACTGGGTTCTTTCGTGGCCCCCGCGTTTGTTACCGTCACATTGCCAGAGGGACCACTAATTGGCTGCGCGTCCGCGAAATTGTCGTTCGACGGAGCAGGCAGAACATTCCAATTTAGAGTGATGTTTCCGGCCGTAGGACCTTGGAAGTCTTGCTCCCCTGAATCTACGGCGATGAGGTAAGTTGTTCCAGTGCTTGCGTTAAATCGTATGCGACTACTGGTTCGAACCTCCCCATTGCCACCCACATCATTGTTGCTACGCGCGACCTCAACCAACGAACTCATTACTGTTCCCCTATAAACAGCTAACGTTGTGTCGAAGGTGCTCGCAAAAGTATCGAATGTGGCGCCGCCCGTTGCCGGTGAAGTCCATTTGAACCAAACGGAGCGACTCCCGAACACACCTGCATGTATTGGTTCGAAAGACTCGCGTGTTGCCCCAATGTTGCTACTGAGCACCCGCCCCGAAACGGTTTCTGGCAACGCTGTTGCGCTGACGAAATTATCATTGTCTGGCGGTGTGGTGAAGAACGCCGCCGTGTTGAGCAGGACGTTAATCGTGCCCGGATTTACCGCTGGATTCGGATGATTCGGTGCGACGATGTCCGGCTTGCCATCAAGATTGAAATCGCCGGAAGCAACGAACTGAGGATTTGGTCCGGACGAGAATCGATCGGAAGCCTGTAGCGCCTGAAACGAACCGTTGTTGTTCGGAAGAATGCCGACACTTCCTCCGTTATCAGAATTCGATACTGCGATGTCAGGTCGGCCGTCCAGATTGAAATCCGCAACCGCAACCGAAAACGGCGCCGAGCCGGCGTTGATGGGTGCAGGAGCAGCAGTAGGAAAAGGACGAACGCCGTTGTTAAGCAGGACGCTCACTCCACCATTGTGGTTTGCCGTAACGATGTCCACTTTGCCGTCACTATTGAAATCACCGACAGCTAACGAAAAGGGATTACCCCCGACGTCTGAAGTCAACGCATTTGGAAATGTGCCATTTACGTTTAGCAGAACACTGACTTTGCCGGGATTGCCTGAGCTGACGGTAGCGACATCGATCTTTCCGTCGTTGTTGAAATCCGCCACCACAACTGACTCCGGACTAGTTGAGGTCGGGTAAGTTTGTTGAGCCTGGAACGTGCGGTCGCTATTACCCAGTAGCACGCTGATCGTGTTGCTGCCGAAATTAGCCGCGATGATGTCCAGGTTACCATCACCGTTGACATCACCCAGGGCGACCGATTCCGGAAAGTTTCCGACGTTATAATAGACCGGCGCAGGTATAAAAGAATCATCGGAATCGCCAAGCAGAACGGCCACGCGGTTAGACCCTGCCGCTGCAATCACCAAACACGGAAGCGGTAACTGCCCGAGATTACCGGCGACAACTTGCTGTGGCGCTGGAGTAGGTACTGAGGCAACGACCAGATCGTAAGTAGTTGCCGCGCCAAGCGTCCCATTAAACTGTCCGCCCTCCATATTTCCGTACAACACGCTAACGCTGTTGCCGTCTTGATTGGTCACAGCGATTGCAGGCTTACCGAATTTGGTGAACGTTGCCGTCCAGTATGGTCCGGCGCCAACGTTGTATGGAGTTGCAGTGCCAAATGCGACAAAGGCCTGCGCACTCGTCGAATTGATTCTAATCAGGGCAAGAAACAATAGCGGCAAGAGCAACAGAGTAAGGATAAACCACCTGAAGCGCGGCGAAACGCAGGCGATTATTTGCGAAGAACGGCGCTGCGCATGCGATTCAAGCTGGGCAAGGGAGGGATAACTCATTTGAACCTCTGTAATGACTACTACAAATACGAGTCTTCGAACGGTCTCGGTTTTTGGACCGGGGTTAAAACGAATACTTCAATCCGAATTGAATTCTGCGGCCCGGGGTGACGGTAGTGACTGCTTGCCCGAAGCTCGGTGCCTCCAAAAGCCGCACGGGAATTCCGAAGTTCGCGCGATTAGGTAAATTGAAAATGTCCATACGGAAAAGCAGGTTTTGTGACCCACGGATTTGCCATCTTCTACTTAGAGACACGTCCACATTTACAATGTTTCCGGCTCGAAAAACATTTCGTCCGATTGCTCCATCCTGTCCGAATGGCGCCAGCAGACTGAGGGTATTAGCGGTTGTAAGCACCAGGGGTCGTTGGTCATTGCCAGTGATCGTCAGTCCTTGAGTGGTGTTGAGCCGATCCGTAAGGTTCCCGTCGAGATTGACATCAATCGTGCTGTTGACTGTGAAAGGCTGGGCTGAAAGAAACCGTCCTGTGCCGGCAACTTCGAAACCGTTGATCACGTGTTGGATCAACTGCGAACCCTGCTTAATTTGAGGAATGTCGTAAATGAACTCGTATGAAAATTGGTGCCGAGCGTCAAAGTTCGCCGGTCCGTATTCGGCCGCAAGATTGGTGCTGTTCTGTGGTAAGACAAATGCCCCGGCCAGATCGAACACATCTGAAACATCATCCGTCGCTCTGGACAACGTGTAGTTCACTTGATATTGCAGCGATCGAGGCAAACGGCCCCTTAGCTGAAGCTGGAGCGAATTGTATTTTGACGTCGCAGTAGTCTCGAATTGATTGATTGCCCCGATACCGGCAACCGGCCGCGCCGGGCTGTTAACTTGCCCCAGGACAACTGGAATAGGAAACTCGCGCTGAAGCACCGAGAAGGAGGTTAACGCAAGCGACTGTGCGGGCCCGAGATTTGGCGAGGTAAAACGCAATAAGTTGTTTCCCGTCGTTCCAATGTAGGCGGCGGACAAGGTGAGATCGCGAGCTAGCTGTTGCTCGAAAGAAAACATGTAATGATGTGCTCGTGGCGTTTCAAGTTGACGCGCCGGCAGAGTCGCACCCAATGCGCGAGGGAATGTGTTGTTAATAATGTTGAAGAGCCGGGTGAGCGGTATTTGCGGGTTGTAGCGATTAACCGTACCGGGAATGACTAACGGAACAAAGCCAACGTTGACCACTCCGATCGACTGCCGCGCCGGATTATCGAAAGCTAAGGGAAACTGACCAAAAGAAGGACCGCCTCCGAAGTTAAGCGTCAGGAAGGTTGGAAAAACGTTGCGCGATTGGCTGACAACGGCACCCAAAATCTGATCGTAAAAAATCCCATAGCCCGCTCGAAAAACGGAAATTCGATTGCGGCCTAACCACTCTCGTGAATATGCAACCCCGGCACGCGGCGCAAAATTGTTTCTGTCGGGATCGAAAATCTGCGAGCGGCCGGCAATAAATTGTCTCAAACCGGGAGCAAGGTCCAGCGTGGCGCTGTCGAATGTATTCTCAATGCGATCGTTCAGCTCACGAGGAGGGGTGTTGTATTCATAACGTAAGCCGTACGAAAGTGATAAGTGCTCAGTTGGATGCCAAACATCCTGTACATAGAAGTTGAGCTGGTAATAACGCAAGCTGATACTTGCATCGTCGCTTGCAGTATTGAGCGTTTGAAAAAAGTTACTGGCAGCTCCCATCGCAGCCAAATCTTCCGCCCTGACAATCGGGTTGATGTCATTCGCGTTCGGTAGACGCAAAACTCCGTTATCGAGTATCAGCCGCGGCGACCCGTTGAAAGTGACGAGCGGCCGGGCATTGCGTGGCAAGTCGCTGTTGAGCTCGCTGCGCCTTGTGTCTGCTCCGAACGTAAAACGATGCGAGGCAATGGCCCACGTAAAATCATCTGCGACCTGGTAGGTGTTATTTACTCGACGCTGAGGAAAGTTGAATACGTCCACGCCGAGTGGACTGAAACCCGCCAGATTAACCTGGCCCAACTGGCCTAAGTCTTCTTCTACTGACAAGGGCGAGCGGACGTAGATCACTGGTCCGTTATTTGGCGCACCCGGCTGGCTCGGTGTGGTCGCGTTTATTAATCCGGGCGCGTTTAAGAGCAACGGTGTGTTCGGCAGAAAAAAGCTTGGGATCAGAAACTGTGAGTCACGAACCTCTTCGAATTTCAGTCTCGTACGACCGTAGGAGAGTCTTACTTGATTGAATTTGGAGTCACGCGAGTTTGGTCCATTGACCTGGCTGTTGAGAAACAAGGAAAGATTTTGGGTGCGAATGCGCGGCTTCAGGGTCGAGAAGATTGCGCCACCGGTGACCGGAATCTCCCGCCAGTCGTTGGTAAAGTTATAACGAGTGGTGAACGACTGTGGTCGTTGTTTCAAGTCGAAGTGATTGTCGATCTTTCCGGAAAAAATCGTTCCTCGTCCGCTCGCGGGTAACACTTGTGTAAAGGTATTGGGGCCGTAAACGCCGCTTGGATTATTCGGAAACGGATAGAGACTGAAAATTCCCGCACCACTGCGAGTGCTTGGAATAGCCGCAGCCGGCGCGCCTGTAATGGGGTTCTGAAAGATGCCGGTCGCGCCGGTGCGAAATGCGCCGCGTTGTTCGACTGTCGGTACGGCAAAGCTATCCTCTTCGGTGGCGTTGGTGAGATCGCCTTCGAATGAAGCGAAGTAGAAGTGTTTCTTCGCGATTGGTCCGCCGATTACAAATCCTGCCTGCCCGAAAGTAAAAGAGTCTTTGCCGCCGCTTTCATTTCGCACCGTCAATGGCTGTTCACTGGTAACTACTCCATTGGCGTCTCGAGTTTGTATCAGGACGTTTTGATTATTTGCACGTACGTTCGTCGTCGCATTCCCGAAGGTCGTGTCGAAGAAGTTTCGCGCATTCAATTGACTGGCATTGAATTGCCCGTAGAAGGTCCCATGAACCTGGCTTCCTCCGGACTTCGATACGGCATTTACCTGCGCACCAATGTCTCGTCCAAACTGTGCCGGCGCGAGAAGAGTGATGACCTGATACTCTTGAATTGACTCCACCGGTTGCGGCACAAGAGCAATGAATCCCTGACGCCTCACACCGATGTCCTCGTCGTTATTGTCTGAACCATCAACCGTAAAGTTATTTGCTCTCGAACGAAGGCCGTTGGCTGAAAACTGGCCTGAGGAGCCGACGCCTGATCCCACACCTGGACCAGCCACACTTCCGATTGTCTGCGGAGCTGGAGCGACTCCGGGAAACAGCAGCGCAAGTTCATCAAAGCTGCGCGTGAACGTTGGGCCACCGATAGGAAGGGTTGAAACCTCTTTCTCAACGTAAGAGCCAGCGCGGCTGCCGTCTGTAGTGGGAATCCCCGCTCTAATGTCAGTGTCTTCTGCGGACAGGGGGTTAGCGGGTGGCGCAGTGGTCGTTGCTGTCGAAATAGCGTCAAGCCCGACGGGCACCGGCACAACCTCGCCTGTGCGACTGATTCTGAGTAGTTGGGCAGTTTCTTTAGTCTGATAGCCGGCAAATGAAACTCTGATTGTGTAGGTGCCGGGCAATAAGAGTCCCTGAAAGAATCTCCCGCGGTAATTAGTGTGGAGGTTGTAGGTAAGGCCAGTTTTTTGATTAGTGATTTCTACAACGGCGCCTCGCAAGCGCACGCCTGATTGGCTATCAGTGACTGTTCCCTCGAACGCACCTGTAACTGTGTCCTGAGCGTTGACCAAAACGCCACAGCAATGAAGAGTGATGTAGACGAGTGTTACGTGGATAACTGCAAAAGCCAGAGAACGCGCGTGGTAAATTGCGACTGGCCACGTTAGACGTACATGAACCTTGCGAAAGTGTGATGTGGGGCACGACGTGGCCAAATGAGTTTGGGGGAAACACATTGAGGCTTCCAAAATGAACAACGATTCTGAATCGTGCCCGCTCAGCACTGGCGTATGCAACGTAACGGCGTGTTAGAGGTGTAACCCGGTGCGTTGAACAGAGCAAACCTGAAGAAAGACTGGCGGAGTATACTCTCTTATTCACCGCCTTACAATGTGGGGGCGCAGGTTACAAACACTTGACATCGATTATCGAGCAGTACTAGGTTATCGCGTCTCTTGTGATCGAATGCCCGCTCTTTGTAACTGAATTGGGCAGCGGCCTTGGATGCTCCCACATGACTTCCAGGATTCGCACCTAATTCAATCACGCCAGCCGGCGCCGTGACGGTGAGAGGACCTTTTCCTCGTCCAGCTTCGGTTAGCCTAACAACGCTTACAACAGTGGTCCTCAATTGTCAGTCCACCTTCTGGAGGTCGGTATGATCTATTCCAAGGCTTTTAATTCACGCAGGATCGGTAGTTCGGTAAGCAGCATCCTTAGCTTGCTAATCTCCTTTGCCTTGATGACTTCCGCCACTGCTGCAACAACGACGCAGGGAAGAGCAGCTGCGGCTAAAGAGGTCGTGAATAAGCTTGTGGCGGAGAATTTTGAAGGAGTCAGAGCCAACTTCAATGCGACCATGAAACAAGGACTCTCGGCCGAAAAAATGAAGGAAGTTTGGAGAGCCGCCATTGCCCATCACGGCGCGTTCCAGAGCCAGGGTGAGGCGCGGAACGGTCAACAGGACGGCTACGATGTCTATCTCATCCGTTGTGAGATGAAAAATAGTCCGATGGAAGTTGTAGTTGCTTATGATAGCGACGGAAAAATCGGAGGATTGTGGGTGCGACCCGCGCAGAATTGAGTAACTCTCAATCTATTCCACTGTGAGCAGTGGCTGGGTTGATCAGTCTCTACGTGCTGAGGAGCAGGGAAAGGAGAGGATCGTGTTTCTATCTCGCAGATTACGGGCTCTGCTAATTTGCTTTTTAATGGGCATGTTCCCAGCGTTGGCTCGAGCGGAAAAATTGGCCATCGCTCCTATTGCTCAAGAAACTCCTGTTTGGTGCTGGGTAGCAGTCGGTGCAATGGTGTTGAATTACTATGATGTGCCGAACCTTAATCCGGTCGGGGATTATCAATGTGGCATCATTGCCGCTCGATTTGGTCGTAATACTGTTTGTTGGACCAACTGTCGCGCTTGCCAGGTTCCTGCCGGAGCTCCGTCGGAAATTACGCGAATGCTTCGCGAGTATCCGCCGTTTGCCGGGAGACTGGTTAACCGGCGCGTCTCCGGTTTTACTTCAACTCATACCCTCAGTGCGATCAGTAAAGATCAGATCAAACAGGAAATCGACGCGGGGCGACCAGTGATCGTAGGAATCAATCCGGGAGGTGGACCAGGCGCGGTATCAGCCCACGTTGCGCTAGTGATCGGTTATGACGAAGATAACGGTGCACTAATCCTTACCGTAAACGATCCTTATCCGTATCAGTACGTGGCGCCACGAGTCGATCCTTATCTAAGGGCTGGAGGGGCAGGCGGCGAAGGGCAATACGTCATCAACTTCGACACCTTTCGCGAGCGACTAGGTTGGCGAGAGACCTTTTACGGAATCAAGCCCATCGATTGATTCCGACCCGGGGTAATTTCTGACGAGCGAAGTCTTGAGATGTCAAAAAAGATGGTCTGCGGTTTCTTCACACTGGCGATCGTCACACTGCTGGCGGCGCTGAGCGCCGGTCATTCGCGTAATAGCGAACAGCAATCCGGGGCTCTTATCGAATCAGCGGCGGCTGTCGTTAGACATTTAGCGGCCGAGGATTTCTGCGCGGCCCGGGAGAATTTCGATTCTAATCTACAGCGTACATTTACGACCGAAAAGTTGCAGGACTGGTGGGCCACTGTGATTGGCCAGGCTGGTGCTTTTAAGCAACAGTTACAGGCGACGCAACAGAAGACGCCCGAAGGTTACGACGTCGTCGTCGTGACCTGCGAATTGGAAAAATCACCGATCGTCATAAGGGTGGTTTTTGATGTAAGTCAGAAGGTCGTTGGTTTGTGGGCCATGCCCGGCGCCCACGGGTCAACGGCACCTTCCCGATCTACAGATCTGCCACCGGCCAACTCCGCTGAAGATACGAAAGCCGCAGCGCAACGCGTCGTAGATTTACTGGTCGCACAAAAATTTCCAGAAGTATGGACCATGTTCAACTCGCAAATGAAGAGTGGTTTGCCTGAGCAGCGATTGAGAGATCTTTGGACCAGTGTAACCGTAAATGTCGGCTCATTTAAGCGCGTCGCAGAATCCAATTACATGAGGATGGAGGGCATCGAGGCTCTGGTTATGAGGTGTGAGTTTGAGAAAGGTTATACGCAGGTCCGCCTCGCTTTCGATGCAGTCAAAAAGATAGCGGGACTGTATTTCCTTCCGTCCCAGTGAAGGCTTGTCCCCGACGCTGCAAAGACTCTTGAGCCTCAGATAATTTTCCGAAAAGTGATGCTGAAGCTGCTTAAAAAGCTGACGGTGGCATGGTTAGTAATGTTGTTCAGCCAAAACGGCGCCGGATGTCAAAGTCTGGACGGCGCGTCGATGTTTCGTGCCAACCCCGCGCGGACAGGAGTTCAACAGACGAAGGCTCTCCAAAGTTTTTGCAAGGTTAAGTGGAAATTCAAAGCCGATGCAGAGATAGAGTCAACACCCGTTATAGCAGAGGGCGTGATGTATGTGGCAACTTATAGCGGTTACATTCACGCGCTCGATTTGAGCACCGGTAAGGAAAAGCGCAGGCCCTTCCAGGATAAGAACAGGTATAAGTTCATCTCATCGCCGCTGGTTTCCGGTCAGACAATATATTTCCTGAATCAGGATGGTTACTTTTATGTGTTTAATACGAGCCGCAGCAAAGAAGCGTGGTCTGACGAAGGCGTTCGACTCGCCCAGGTTAGTGAGCGCAGCCCGGCCGTCTCCTCACCTGTTATCTCCGGTCGTATGCTGTTCGTCGGGGGTAGTGACGGATATCTTTATGCTTTTAACGATAGGACCAGAACAACGGAATGGAAGTTCAAGGCGGAAGCCGGTATCGGGTCGTCACCCGCGATCGCCAACGGGACTGTTTACTTCGGAGCCGATGACTTCTACATCTACGCGGTCAGCGCGAGCACGGGCAAGCAAAAATGGCAATTTCTCACGCGTGGCCCGGTGCTTTCAACACCGGCGATAGCCGACGGGATTCTTTACGTGGGTAGTTGGGAAGGCAATCTTTACGCGATCGATGTCAACACCGAACGAGAGAAGTGGCGATTTAAGACTGACCGGCCTATTTCGACTTCCGCCGCCGTCTACAACGGGCTAGTCTACCTTGCCGCCGGTGACCATCTACTCTTCGCCATTGAAGCCACGACCGGGAAAGAAAAGTGGAGAGCGCCCGCTCTCGCATGCATGTTGTGTTCACCGGTGATTGCTGAGAGTGTCGTGTACATCGGCGGAGAGAACATTTTGAAAGCGATAGACGCCACTACCGGACAACAAAAGTGGCAATACATTTCACAAGCCGCAATTTCGACGTCTCCGGTGGTCGCTGACGGCGTTGTTTATTTTGGAACAGTTGACGGCACTGTCTACGCGATCGAATGACGGCAGCGCAGTGCTCGCACGAGAATAGAGTTGAACCTCTGTTGCTTCACACATCTTAACCAGGAGTTTCGAGAGATGACTCAGCTTGTCATCATAATACTGTTGGGAGTAACCGTCTGTAAGCCCGTTGTTGTGCAGGCGCAAAGCGATTCGGCGGCGCTGCTGCCAATCAGTCGTGAAGGGAAATGGGGCTATGTAAACAAGCGTTGGAAGGTAGTGTTGCCACTTGAATTCGATCTTGCCGGACCGTTTTCGGAGGGACTTGCGTACATCAGGAGAGGTAATAAATGGGGCTACATCAATGAGCGCGGACAGGAAGTGATAAGCGCGGAATTTGAAGATGCCGGTACCTTCTCACAGGACAGGGGGGCGATTAAACAGGGCGGCAAGTGGGGTTATATCGACAAGACCGGAAAGATAGTGATCGAGCCGCGATTTGAGTTCGCAAGTATTTTTAGAGAGGGATTAGCGGCCGTGCAGAGCGACGGTAAGCGTGGTTACATAGATCGCACCGGAACGCTAATTATAAAAGGACCTTTCGAAGATGCAGGTCCGTTCTCCGACGGCAGCGCCTACGTAAAGATAGACGGCAAATGGCGGTTCATCGACTCCACTGGGAAAATAACTGGTCCCCTCGGTGACTCGAACGATTCATTTCACGTCAGATTCCTCTCCGAAAGGCTCACGCCTGTATTCCTTTACGGGAAGTATGGGTACGCAGATGAAACCGGCGAGTTGGTTATCAAGCCGGAGTTTGATCGGGCAGGTCTCTTCTCGGAAGAATTGGCTGCCGTAAAGCTGAATGACAAGTGGGGCTACATCGATAAAACAGGGCGAAGCGTCGTCGCGCCGAAATTTGAGAGTGCGGGGACATTTGGAGGCGGACTTGCGCCGGTAAAAGTTGACGGTAAATGGGGCTACATTAATCGTCAGGCAGAATTCATCATCAAGCCGGCCTACAGCGGTGCGCATACGTTCTTTGCGGGGCGGGCTCCGATCAGGATCCGGGACAAATGGGGTTTCATAGACCAGAAAGGAGCAGAGATTGTTGCTCCTCAATTCGATGATGTCGGGTTTCTGGAAGAGGGGCTCGTTCCGGTCAAACTGCTGGACAAGTGGGGGTTCGCTAACGACAAAGGTGAAGTAATTATTAAGCCCCAGTTTGAAGCGGCTGGCGGTTTCTCAGAAGGTCTCGCACCCGTAAAGAGCTTTAGTCCGCCGATTGGTGACGGTAAATACGGGTACGTTGATAAGACTGGGAAGATGATTATTCCGTTCCAATTCGATGATGCGGGTCCGTTCAGTGAAAGACTTGCCGCAGTGAAAAAAGGAGGGCTGTGGGGCTATATCGACAAGAATGGCAACATGATCATCGCTCCGAAGTTTCAAGGCGCAAGGTATTTTTACGGCGAACAGGCGTTGGTCACAGTGGGTGGTGGCAACGTGGTTGTTAACCGGCGTGGCGCCGAAGTTAAAAGGTTATCGAGCAATGCAGGCTTTCCTGAAATCGGCATCGGAAGCTTGATCGTCGAAGGTGGATTAAGTGGCACTCCGGTCGTCGAACGCGGAACCTTGCTCGTTGATCTGCAACTTGAATCGACTCCAAATGGCGCCAGGGTTTATTTAGTGCCTCTTCTGTTCTGGGAAAATAACGGAGGCGAAGCCCTCTTGAACGATGAAAACAGGCTGAAGAATACCTCCTTCAGGGTTACTGACGGGCTAACGAATCGGAAAGTTGAAGCCGACGAGCAGGTGTTCTATGCCGCTTTTTTTCGGGACGGCAAGCACGCATTTACCTATTGTGACGTCAAGGCCGTGAAAAAAGACAACAAGTGCGTGATCACTGAGGGAGACTGGCGGTGAAGAAATTATTCCTCGCCGCCTCTGCCGCGTTTGCTGCCATTCCAGGCCTGACTGTGATCGCAAGTGGTCTTGGGACGCCGCCTGGCACTGGCTACAGATTGCTCTTCGGCGGTGTTATCGAAGCGTTTGGCGCCTTCGCACTTCTTATTTTATGGATCAATCGATCGAAACTTCGCCGCGTTTCGAAACGGAAGATAACCCGGACAGCCGTAATGCTTGCTGTTTTTTGCTTTCTCTTCATTGCTGTATACGTCTTCCTCTTTCGTCACACCGTCGTCGAACATGAACGTGGAGTCGCTTATTACCCGCTCTGGGTCAGTGGCGATATCAAGACTATGGTAGAGCGTGCTGGAAGCCGCGAATCAGCTATCGAACGATACGGAATCGCAGCCGTCCGAAAGTCGATTGATGAGATGGGCGCTATTCCCCTCGCCGCGACCTCGGTTCTGCTGCTCCTGGTCTATCAAGGTATTTTTACGAGCTTGACGATTGCGTTCGGACTACCGGGTATTCACGCCAACCAACCATTAATGTCTCACGATAGCAGGCGTGAACAGGCCGCCGGACATACCTGAGGTGGAGCAATGCGTAGGATCATCAATATACTTTTCGTCCTCGTTGTGCTGGCTTTGCCAGGACAACTAGCAAAGGGCCAGATGCTTGTGCCAGCCGAAATTACTCCACAACCGTTCGGCAATTGTTTGATTTACCATCTGCGTAAGACTGATGATTTAAGCAGTAATGAAGACCTTAAGGGGGTCTGCAATTTGCCGAAGGATTGGTCGCCCACTCTCCACTCTCCAATCTTTATTGTTCCAGCAGTAGACGCATTTTATACCGCCGAAAAAGTTTTCTGCGGAGCGCCCGGTTGCGCTTCCACCGGTAAAGATATGAGACTCGTGCTTGTTGGAGATCCGTTACCGCGTGCTTATGTCGCCAGGTCACCGGACGGGAGTTCACTGACGATCGTCTTTACCACGACGCTGGTAGATTTGATTCAGAGAAACACACAGGCGCTGCTAAATGATTTAACGGAAGACCCTGCACTTGCTCCCGAAGGATTTAAAGCATGGCTTGCCAGCTTACGCAGTCTGGGTGGGAAATCTTGTAGCCTTCCCGTTCAATTCAACACGCGGACATTGTCGCCGAAAATCAGCATAGAATTGCTTCGGAAAAGTGTTGTTCTCACGTACGCGATTGTATTCGCTCATGAAATCGCCCACATCAGGATGGGCCAGAGCTGCGGATACCCAAACAATCCGGCACTCACCTCAACGTTGAATGCACTCGGTGTCGAAAAACAATGCGACAGAATCGCACTCGAGCAACTTACCAAAGAAGGAATAGCAGTGACGTTATTCGCCGCCGCATCGTTCGTTGGCTGGGAGCATTACATCACACTCAAGATGCCGCAGCTTGAGAAGGACACGCCCGGATTTAAGGAACTGTTTCCCAGTCTAAACTTCAGGGAACGTTCGGGTGCAATGATCGATTATTGGGAAAAGACTTGCCGCGGCGGGCTCACGGCCGCTATGTGCTACCAAGCCTGGCCTGAGTTAGTAGCAGATGCCAGGAAGATCACTGATGCCCCGCTGCCCAGAGAATGTGTCTTAGAGGGCGGTAATCGTAGCGGTGCCGACGATGCAAGCACAGTCGCAGCTACTCCAGATCCGGCCAGTAACTCCGCATCTGCACGCGAGCCTGGTAAGAAGGCTGCGCAGGACCAGGTTGGAGACAATGCGGACGCCAAACGGTGCATAAAAGATGTCGACTCAAACCTTGACTGGAACATAAAGGGAGATCCGCGGGTGGTAAGGGTAATGTTCGAGTTTGAGAATAGGTGTGAGCGTCCTGTGAAATGCAAGCTCGTCGTCGAATCGGGTCACCGGCCCTCCACCGCCGGAAAGGGGGATTACAGTGAATGGAAATTGACCGACCTTCTGGCCTTCAATTTTACCTTGCTCGGTAAAGATAAAAAGCGATTGCTGGGCACCCTCTCGTGGGATAGCCCCGCCGGCACGACGCCCGCACTGCATTGGCCCCGCCCGGCGTTGAGCCGTAATCCGCAGGTGTTAGACTGCTCGTACGTCGCAGGGGATTGATAACTTACTCATCATGCGCTCTACGAACGAACTCTCTTTGCTTGCGTGGCTGCAAGTTCCAGTTTCGAACGCTTTCGGCATGGCCCACCAACTCCGGCTGCACTAGACACTCCAGCTCAAATTCGGGGCCGCGGCAACTCTACCAGCGCTGAGTGTAACCCTGTGTAGACCCACTTCTGAATTGGATCCGCATGCATTGCCGCGGACGATCCGTAATAAACCAGAGATTCTCTGTTGGACGACAACACACCTCCGCAGCGTACACTAGTAGGGCGATAGCGCTACTTTGAACTCACGCTGAGCGTGTGCGTTGCAGTCTTTCCGCCGCATCGTAAGCAGTGGCCGTGAGACTGAAGTTAGCTCTGTAATTTTGCACCTGCCCGACAGAGATGTAAGGCGCCGAGGTAACCGTACAGGTCAATGTGATGCCTACGCCTTGAGGCACGCCGAAGGCGTCCGAGGATTGAGTCCTCGGAAGCCGAGCCGTCATTATTCCTTGAACCAGGCAGGGCTTATTAAACAGTTCAAATGTTAGACAGTTCCTCCGCTAAGTTTCGCGCCCAATCGCTTCATTTGGTCGAGTGAGAGAATTGCGCAAGGTTACCTCGTTGATCCCATAGATGATGACTGTCAACGCGGGCGGTGGCGAACTGAGCGTTCCAATTCGAGCCGCACTGCGTCGCTAAGCAGCATCAAACTACAGGATTAGCCAGCAAGGCGCCAAATGGGCTGATTCGCCCGACGGCGTAGTTAGCAGGCTCACCTTTTCCCGACGTCGAGGCTTGGTGTGCTCATGATGATTTTTTCACTTAATAGCCACAGCTTTTATCGTTTCATCGATCAATCTTTCTAATTCGGTCGTGGTTACGCCAAGTTCTTGCAGAAGGTCGACGCGGCGTGATCCGCATGGGTTCTGTCGACAACATTCACGTCGTCCTTCGCGCTTGAGCCCTCCAACGAAACTATTTGACTTTGGATTGTCGGGTCTGCGCGAATCTTTCAATGGAGTGCTGGAGAAATGAGCTTGTTGCAACTAGTGGTATAACCGGCCACCGAAGACCCGAGGACGGTGATCAACACGGAGTGAGAACGTGGGTAATATAAAACTTGAAAAGCCCTCGAGCGTTTACTCAGCAACTGGTTGCCGCCTCACGTCTCTGGCCATGAGCAATTAGGATCGACCCTTCTGCCGGTACGCATCTGCGTCGAGCTATAGGCACATATAGATAACTAAGAATTATATGACCTCTCTCGACCCGCAGCCTCATCATGGATTTCTTTCTACCAGATGATTATTCCGCGATAGAGGCAAACTATTTTGCTGAATTGCGCAATTCAGGTCTCGTTGATGCTGAACCCTCTGGGTGGCGAAATGGCCACTCTCTGGCCGAAAAATGGGCTCCGCTCCCACAATTACGGCCGGCAGATCTTGTGCCCTATTACATAGACGAAGGAGATGCACTAGCACAATCTAAGGAACTGATAGCGGAGTTGCTAACAGCATGGGACGGATATCCCATTGGACCAACCGAATTCACTCTATGCCAATCGGGCGCGATGGCATCGTTAATAACACTTATTACATTAAGGAACCGAGGTGTGAAGCGGATCATCTTCGAGACCCCCTCCTATTTCGCGTCGATTGAGCAGGCTGCTGAGATCGGCCTAGAAATTAGCTTGGTGCCAACATTTCGCAGAAACGAATATTCTCTGCCTCCGTTGGAGACATTTTTGCTAGATGGCAACAATGTAGCAATCTGGCTGACCCAACCACGCGCGTCGCTCGGATTCAACCAGCCTATAGATTTACTGATGACCCTTTTGGATGGACTTGCGCCAACAAGTTATTTAGTAGTTGATGAGGCAACGGATCAAACGTTTCCCACTCACCTTGGTAGATTTGCCGAGTTGCAGGGCACCAAACTCATACGCTTGCGAAGCTTCACGAAGGGCATGGGACTCAATGGGTTGCGTTTGGCAGCCGTAATTCACAAGGAGGAACAACGATCATGGTTCAGTGGGGCACTAGAACTTGTAGGTGGGTCGTTGGATGTCCACAGCTTGCAAGCGGTTGGTTTATTAGCTGCGAATCCAGGTCGGTTCAGGTTGATGTTAGAAGCGGCCAATGCCCAGGTGAACACTCTCAGGGCCAAGACAGAAACATTGGTTGCTGGTTCACCGCTTACGATAAATCGACTCATAAATGGTTATATCGGGAGTATGGTCGCCGACGTTAGTGATCTTGGTACAACACACGCGGAAGGGCGATCAAGACTGCTAGCGGGATGTAGACGAGTGCGTACACCCGTGATGCTTGGAGCCTCTTCGTATTTCGCGGTAGATCCACCGCTCGAGGCAATACGACTCAATTTCTTTAGGACTGCCAACGAACTTCTTCGCGGGGTTTCTAATATCCTAAGAATTTGGCAGGAATGCTAGAGCAAATCTTTGATCAACTTGCGGAGCTTCCCCAACGACTTTGACGCAATGTTCAAACGCAATTCCGCCACTAAATTCCCAGGAAGGTAAGCTCGAAGTTGAAGGTTTGGTTTTACTTGGGCGAGGCGAGTCCCTCCGAAATCCAACGACAGGATCGGCTCGGTATGGATAGGGGGCTGAGTACTGCGTCGGCGTGCGATCGCCGTTGTAGATTTACTTGCCTTCGCGTCTGCGCTTTTCATAACTCTGGAGAGTTCCAGTTTCGTTCTGGTTGAAAGTATTAGCGCCAGAAATAATAGTTTGGAGCTTACACTTCCAAAGGCAAATAATATTTCCCAAGGAGAATTATGCGGACGTATCTCCTCAATCACGACATTGTTATCGACAAACAATGGCGCAAGCGCCTTTCTGTAATATCCGATGTTTCCTGGTCCTTCAACCAGAACTCGTTCCGTCATTTGAGGCGAACTTGTCAGTTGCTCTAGCAGTGCCAAGTAAGGATCAATCACACGCGCGAGAGAGAGGTGGATGCCTCCTAATCCGACCAATGCCTGACGGTGCTGCGATTCTTCACCAAGCGCGCGTAAGAGGGAGTCCGTCAAGCTGTGAAAGCATATCAAGGTATGTACAGTAAGCTTCTCATGGTCATAAAGCCAAATCAGGAATTCAACCAACTGAGTAAGTACCGTGAGGAAACTACCAGCTGTCCTGAACATCGGTAACCAATTGCGTATATCGAGGGTTGCGTCAATATGGCGCGATCCCTCGATCAGAGTGTCTTTAAGAAAATATTCTACGCTGAGTTTCTGAATTGGATGGGCGTTGCTTCGCTTCAACCATTCCTCGAGATTTTCGGCCTCCAGTGTCCTGTGAGGTCCCTCTACCAAGCAATCTCTGATTTTCCCCTTGAAGCTGGCGTTCGAGATCCCAAAATTCTCGGCCAGAGTTTCGATTTGCAGATCTGTATTTTCGAAGACGCAATCAGTGAGAACCGACATCTCCATCAACTTGTTGCTTGTCCGGCAGTCACGAAATTCACAGTTGTTAAAAGTGCAATTCTTGACTAACAGATTGCGTAAATCACAATTGACAAAACGACTATCAATGAAATCGCATTGATGGATGTCGGTATAGCGGAAAGAACACTTCTCGAAACTGCTTCTTAAAAATATATTGTGGCTAATGCTGCTTGATCCAAAATCGCATTTGTCAAAGCGAGACTCGCGAATAGAACTGTCTTTGATATCGCAACTTACTAGCGTACTGTCTTCCATCCTAAGAGATGTAAGGACAGTTTCAACGATATTACATTCCGGAGCCGTTTTGACACGGCGAACGTGGCCGGTCACGACGACGCCTCTTAGTTCCCTTTGAAAAATTTTGTTGCGATCAATACCACGCAAAGTAAATCGCTTGCCTGGCGCTCTAGAATTACTTTCATTACTGGGGACAAGTTGGGTTGAGTTCTGACGTCGACTGGGCATCGATAATTCTTAGTTATTCAAAGTAGTGGCGAGGCTGAGCAAAAGGCCAGAAAGCAAGGACGCAAGGTTCGTAGAGGTCAGCCTCAGTTAAGTCAGCAGCAACATAGTTCTAGACCTTATAAAAGTCAATGGCCTTTTGCTGGGTAACTCAACAGAAATGTCATCTACGATGGCGCGCCCGAAGAGTGAGCAAATGGAAGGTCACTTGTTGATGCGCGGCCGATCGGGAACGGCTCAAACTGTTCCGCGCGGGTGGGCACGGGTAGTTTGACCTGAGGAACGATGATCGAGGCGTACCGCTCCAGCACTCGTGACAGTCTACGGCGGTCATTTGCGTGGTAAAGCTTTCTTAAAACACTCGTCCTGCGGACTCGTTGAAAGCTTGACCACGCAAACGACCACCGGTGAAACCGTCAACAAGCGCCGAAGCGAGGGTTTCTGAAGCGCGAGAAACGACATTTCTAACAAGTTCTAACATTGGCGGTTTCTTGAATACAGCAGGGTTTGTGAAAATCCGACCAGCCTGGAAGCTTGTCAAAAAATTGCCGATCTTCGCTTGTCGCGCAACCGTGGAGCTATCACGCTCAATCAAAGGCTACGAGCTAGACCTAAGCGCCAAGGACGGATGACGTTCACGCAGAACTTGAACAAGGTGATCCTTCGTTATATGGGTGTATCGTTGTGTTGTTGCGATTGACGCGTGTCCCAGGAATTCTTGGACCACTCTAATGTCTACGCCGTTGCGCAACAGGAGAGTTGCTACAGTGTGTCGCAGCATATGCGGCGTGATATGCCTTTCGATTCCTGCGTCTTTCCGAAATTGAGAAATGATATTCGCAATGCCCTGAGTTGACAGCCGTGCACCCGACGCATTCAAAAACAAAGCATGACTGCTCGAAGCAATACTAGAACGCAATTCGAGATGCTCCTGTTGTATGCGTCGGCTCTGCTCATCCACTAAAAACGCCAAGCGGTCCCGGCCACCCTTGCCTTTGACTCGAAAGACCGATTCCAAGACGCCAAAGTCTTCTAAATTAATCCCCGAAACTTCACCCACGCGCATGCCGGTTGCGAAAAGCAAGTCGACCAGTGCTAAGTTGCGTAACGGTCGGTATTGATTTATGAGGTCTCTCTGAGTATTTCCTCTAGCTAATACTGCTCGTTTGCGCGGAACATTTGCCGCGGAATGACTCTGTTTAGCTTGAACAAGCAAGCTACGGATCTCCGCCTCGCTTAAGGATCGTGGAAGTTGGGCAATTCTTCCAAAACTCAGCTTTACTCGCCAGAAAGGAGATTCGTTGAGCACACCCTTCCTCACCCAATAGGAGCAAAAGACTTTTAGAACAACCATTTTTCGTCGCATCGAAGCCGGAGAATAATTCCGCCGACGCAAGTCTGCTGCCCAGTTTTCTATGAACGACGCGTTCAAGGAGATAAGGGCATAGTCCTTTCCCGCGTGAGCAGCCATTTGGTCGAGATCAGAGCGATAGGCGATTCTCGTTTTCGCGCTACGCTCATGGGTTGAAAAGTATCCATTGAAAAACTCGTCGATCGCTTGGACTAGTAGCACCGGCAAACACCTCCGCAAACAGTCCTCTCCGGCACTGTTCGAGATATTTTGCAAAGCTTTTAGGTAGCGTCTTGGTGGGTGGGAAGCCGCGGAGAGTGTAATTAGACCAGAAGGCAGATTCAAGCGATGGTTCGTAAGATCGAAGTTCCCATGACGGGAAAAGACTCCAGTCACGCAGAGAGCAAAAAGGTGGACTCATTCTTTGTGTAATACTCTTGCCAGATTTTCATAATGGCTATACTTTTACACATGCCCGACGGGACTACTAAAGAAGAGGAAGTTCTCGACCTGGCGCGCAAGGCGAAAATTCTGCGGGTCCAGGATCTGAGCGAAAAGGGTATCCATCCGGAACATCTAAGACGCCTTTATCAAAGAGGCCTGCTAGTGCGAATGGGCCGTGGCGTTTACATGCTTCCGAACGCGAGCATCTCCGCCAACTTCTCTCTGGCCGAAGTCGCTAAAAAGGTACCACGAGGAATTATCTGTCTACTCTCGGCACTTCGTTTCCACGACATTGGGACTCAGAGTCCTTCCGAAGTTTGGATCGCGCTTGATCGAAGGGCCGCTCGACCGCGTGTTGATACGCCCCGACTTCGGGTAATGAAATTCTCCGAAGCAGCTTTCTCTTCAGGTGTTGAGACCCACAAGATCGACGGCGTGACTGTGAGACTGTATTGTCGTGCGAAGACTGTCGCCGATTGTTTCAAGTACCGCAACAAGATCGGTCTAGATGTGGCAATCGAAGCACTGCGCGAATGTCGTCGTAGCCGAAAGTGCAAGATTGATGATCTCTGGAGATACGCAAAAATCTGCCGGGTTGCCAATGTAATGCGACCGTACCTTGAGTCAATCGCATGACTCGACCGCCGCGAAATCTCAGCGCATCAGTCAGCCAGCGCTTGCTGAACCTCACACGGCAATCAGGCGAAGATTATCAATACGTTCTGATGCGTTATGGTTTGGAACGGATGATGTTTCGCTTGAGCCAGTCAAATCATGCCAGGCAATTTGTTGTCAAAGGCGCAATGTTGCTTCGTGTTTGGACCAGTGAACAGTACCGGCCCACGAAGGATCTAGACTTACTCGCTATCTTAGACGTATCTCCCGAAAAGCTAACCGAGATATTTCAGGAAGTTTGCACTCTCTCGGTGCAAGATGATGGACTTGAATTTCTCGTAAACACTATTCGGGTTAGTGAAATTCGAGAAGACAATGCTTACGGAGGTCTTCGTGTTACGCTGCAGGCTCGACTGGGAAAAATAAGAATACCTTTGCAGGTCGACGTTGGGTTCGGCGATGTCGTTACTCCTGAAGCGCAGCCGGAAGAGTTTCCAACACTCCTCGATTTTCCCGCTCCGATACTTCTAGCGTATCCACGCGAAACCTCCATCGCGGAGAAGTTTGAAGCGATGGTAAACCTCTAGGCCTTACCAACAGCCGAATGAAAGATTACTACGACATCTGGTTGCTGTCGGAGCAGTTTAGCTTCGACGGTGAGACTCTGAAGGTGGCAATCATCGCGACCTTTAAGCGACGCCAGACTGCTTTACCGCGCGAGGCACCTGTTGGTTTGTCAAACGAGTTTGTGTCAGACGCCGGTAAACGAGCGCAGTGGCATGCCTTCGTTCTCCGGAGTAGACTCGATTCGAAAGAACTCAGCATGGAAAAAGTAGTGAAGCGAGTTGCGGCTTTTGTTATGCCACCCTCCAGCGCTGCCGCGGAACGACGCTCATTTGAGCTGACATGCGCCAAGGGTGGATCGTGGGAAGCCAATAGCGACTGAGGCCGACTGGACCGATATATGAGGTGCTAACAACATAGGCAACTTTCCCATGTGTGGTTTCGAATAAGAAATGAAGGCAGCAGTAGTGTCGCCCTAAGGAGTTTGGGGCTAGCTTAAGAGGAAGTCACTTTTAGTGTGTTTCGAGGCTTGCGAAATCAGTTGTCGTTCCTATAATTAGCTCGGGCCTTACAGGTTCCTCCAGTCCAGTCGCCAACCTCGATCTTCGTTTGACGACTTGAAAATCATTCTGATAGCCCAGAACTTCGTGCATAAGCGAGCCGTAAGGCGGTGGCTACAGATGCAAAGACGATCGCTATTTCATGCCACTTGAGACTTTCGAAAACACACTTAAGCTTCCTGAAGCCGGTCAAGTCGTGCGTGTTCGCACGCGCACTCACCTTGTCGAAGAGGTTGAAGGAAACAGTGGCTACGGGACGCTCGTCAGTTTGGCGTGCCTTGATGACGACGCTCAGGGACAACAAACTCAGGTCATCTGGGAACTTGAACTGGATCGCCAGATTCTCGACAGCGAAGCGTGGCAGTCAATCGGAAAGAAGGGGTTCGATTCTCCGCGTTATTTTAGCGCGTACATACACACACTCCATTGGAATTGCGTCACGGCCACCGATCCGAAACTGTTTCAGTCTCCGTTCCGCGCGGGCATCAAGCTCGATGCATACCAATTAGAACCATTACGCAAGGCACTACTTCTACCGCGGGTAAACCTTTTCATTGCTGATGACGTCGGTTTGGGCAAGACCATCGAAGCGGGACTCATAGCGAGCGAATTACTACTGCGACGACGAGTGAAAGAAGTAGTTGTTGCTTGCCCTCCGTCGATGATTCAGCAATGGAAAGACGAGATGGAGGCGAGGTTCGGACTTGCGTTTGAAATTCTCGATCGATCGTATCTTGAGCGCATACGTCAAGAGCGAGGCTATGGGGTTAATCCATGGACCACATTTCCGCGATTCATCGTTTCTCACAAGCTTCTAATTGACGAAGCGTACACAGCGCCGTTGCGCGACTGGCTAGACAACCTTCGACCTGGCTCTTTACTGATCTTCGACGAAGCCCACCACGCAGCGCCTTCAAGTGGAGCGAAGTACGCAATCGACTCTCGCATCACGAAAGCCACTCGTGATATCGCCCATCGTTTCGAGCATCGTCTGTTTCTTTCTGCAACCCCACACAACGGACACTCAAACAGCTTTAGTGCGCTGTTGGAGATTCTTGACGATCAGAGATTCACTCGCGGAGTGAAAGCCGTCAAGCGCAATCTTGATGACGTAATGGTTCGGCGATTGAAAGAAGACATCCGTCAGATGGCTGGTGGCTTTCCAGTGCGAAGGGTTGTGCAGGTTGATTTGGAAAAGCTTCCACCCGACACCCCAGAGCTTAAGCTTTCAACGCTACTCGATGAATATCGGCAAGTTCGCCAGTTGCGAATGGTTGGGGCGCCGAAAAGAAAGCAAGCAGAGGCAGCACTGTTAGTCTCTCACTTACAGCAACGCCTTCTATCATCAGTTGAGGCGTTTGCCCGCACATTGGCTGTTCACCGTCGCACGATGGAAAGGATCTGGGCAGGTGACTTGGCGGCGACAAGTATCGGCAGTACGCAACGTAACGATTTCTTTGACGAATCAGATAGTGATGACGAGCGGTCCCAGTTGTCAGAAGAGGAACAACAGTCCATTTTCGATCACGAGATCGAAACGGCTACTGCTGATGCTGTAGGCGACATAACGGCCGCTGATATCGCACGTGAGAAGACTCTCCTTGATGAATGCAATCTGTGGCCGAGCGAGGTCGCGGTGCGGCAGACGAACGGGTCAAATTTCTGCTGGACTGGATTCGAAAGCATATGTGTTCAGGCATTCGTCTTCCAGGCGAAGCTCGTCAAACAACAGGAGCGAAATGGAATGACTTACGCTTGTTGATTTTCACGGAGTATGAGGACACTAGACGATACCTTACTCAAATGTTGAAGATGGCGATTGCCGACACAGATCTCGCCGAGCACCGAATTGGCGTCTATCACGGTCCAACACCGCCAGACAAACGCGAAGCAATAAAGAGAGCATTCAATCTTCCTCCCAATGAACACCCACTTCGTATTCTCGTTGCCACGGACGCCGCTCGCGAAGGGATCAACCTGCAAGCACATTGTCACAATCTCTTCCATTTCGATGTCCCGTGGAATCCAAGCCGTTTAGAGCAACGGAATGGCCGCATTGATCGCAAACTTCAACCGGCACCAACTGTTTACTGCCATTACTTCGTTTACGAACAGCGACCGGAAGATCGAGTCCTTCGAGCGCTCGTTCGTAAGACTGAGACGATACGTACTGAGTTGGGGAGTTTAGCTGAAGTTTTGGAATCACGTTTGGCCCAAACGCTTCGAAAGGGAATCAGGCACGACGAGATTAAGAAGATTGAAGAAGAGATCTCGGGCGCCGACCTGGATTCCGAAAGACTCGCGGTCACTCAAGAAGAACTTGAGTCCAATCGCCAAAGACAGGAGGAACTTCAGAAACAAGTTGATGTTCTTAGAAATCGAATCAATGATGCAAAAAAGTGGATTGGGCTTGACACGGATCAACTTCGCGACGCGCTTTCATGCTCTCTCGAGTTACTTGGCGCCAATCCGTTGAAGGCAACGCAGTCAAAAGAAACAGATCGTTTCGTCTTTCCGGATCTCGATCCAAGTTGGGCGTCAACTTTAGACACCTTGCGCGTGCCGCCAGAAGACGGCCGGCGCAGTTTTGAATGGCGACGTCAGTCACCACTGCGCGAGGTAGTGTTCGCAGCTCCAGAGGGAATTGACGACGACGTCATCCAACTTCATCTCGAACACAGAGTTGTCCAGCGACTGCTGGGTCGATTCAGGACGCAGGGGTTCATTCATCACGATTTATCACGAGCTTGTTTGGCCCAGTCCTCGGATGCAATTCCTCGTATCGTCTTGCTTGGGCGACTGTCTTTATACGGGGCGGGCGCCGCGCGTCTGCATGAAGAGATACTGACGGTAACGGCTCGCTGGAGTGATCCCGCCACCCGCAAAAGCTCGCTCGCGCCATACGGTCGTGAGGCCGAAGCGAAAACACTGGAATTGCTTGAGACGGCGCTCCACCCTCGAGCCGGTGGTAAAATTCCCGAAACTGTTAGGGCTCGGCTGCAAGCATCGATTCCTCACGATATCGCTGAATTGCTGCCACACTTGAACTCGCGCGGCAATGACGCCCAACGCGATGCGGAATCGAAACTCGTCGAGCGTGGCCGGCTCGAAGCAGACTCACTTCGTAGAGTGCTCGAGGATCAAAAGCGCCGTGTCGAAAAAGAGTTCAGCCAGTCACAACTTACGTTCGGTTTCACGGATGATGAAAAGCGCCAGGTAGAATCCAATCGACGCCACTGGCAACGTTGGTTAAAGAACGTTGACGGGGACCTGCAAACCGAACCTGATCGCGTCCGCGGCTTTTACAAAATAACTTCGTTTCGCCTTGAACCAATCGGCCTGGCTTATCTCTGGCCGATAACCGGTTGAGTTATGCCTGCTGACTCGCTTATCCGTGATCACAAAGCCTGGTTGGGATATCTCCAGCCAGACGGACTAGTTGTTTCTCCGGCCGCACTCGTCGATTCACAGGTGTTACTCGACCACAATACGCTGCCGTTACAAGAACGCTTCCTGCCTTTTATTGAAAAGATCGAGAACGATAGTGGTAAAGAAACAGTAGCGATTAAGGATCTCGGCGCGTTAGTGCGCAACTTTCTCGAGTGGCCCGATGAATGTTTGTTCGGTATCAATGGTGAGAGACCAATTCCTGAATCGCTAATTGTCTCTCTACCTGAGTTTGGTCTGACAATGTCTCCCTCATTAGCTCTCGAAGATCCCAAGCCCAAAGATCCTGAAAACCCATGGTTATTGTTGGTACAGAGCCTTCCGCTGGAAACAGATCTGGATGCACATCAGGCTGAGAATGAGAGAAGTTGGAAAGCTTCATACAGTCGTCGCTTCGAACGTTTGTTGCGCGAGACAAAAGTGCCGATTGGCTTGTTGAGCAATGGAACACAGATTCGTCTCACATATGCACCACATGGCGAGAACTCCGGAAGCATTACTTTTCCGGTCGCAGCAATGACGGAAGTCGCGGGACGTGCGATCCTCGCGGCTCTTCACATGCTGCTGGATCGTTACCGGCTTATTGCGGCGCCGACAGATGTACGTTTGCCGGCGTTGCTCGCACGCAGCCGCGAATATCAGAGCAGGGTCTCGGCGGCTTTGGCCCAGCAAGTACTCGATTCTCTTTACGAGTTGCAGCGAGGATTTCAGGCAGCGAATGAGCGTACCGGAAATGAACTCTTGCGTTCGGTACTGGCACAACATCCGGACGACGTTTATGCAGGACTCCTGACGGTGTTGATGCGTTTAGTGTTTCTGCTTTTCGCAGAAGATCGAGCTCTCATGCCTACCAGCGAACTCTACGTTCGCAACTATTCAATTCATGGGCTGTTCGAACGGCTTCGCAGTGACAACGAGCATTACCCCGACACGATAGATCAGCGCTACGGCGCATGGGCCCAACTCCTGGCGGTCTTTCGCACCGTATATTACGGATCGCGACACCCACAGTTGCACATGCCGGCCCGCCACGGACACCTCTTCGACCCAGAGCGATTTCCTTTCCTGGACGGACACGCTACTGCCGAATCACGTGTGCCATTAGTCAGTGATGGAACGATCTTTCGAATTCTTCAAAAGCTGCTAGTACTCGGTGGCGAGCGCCTCTCATATAGAACGCTTGACGTAGAAGAGATCGGCAGTGTGTATCAGACGGTCATGGGATTTCGTCTTGAGATCGCATTCGGCCCATCAATCGCCATTGTCGGAAAGAAGAAGCATAAAACAGAAGTCGCAGCGCCGACGGTAATAAACCTGGATGACTTGTTGGAAGTTGCAAGCAAAGATCGTGTGAAATGGATTAAAGAATGGACGAATCAAGAACTCACAGGTGAAGCCGAAAAGGCACTTAAAGCAGCAGCAACTGTCGATGAGGCACTCGCGGCACTCGAACGCAAGATTGCACGCAATGCAACTCCAACTCCTGTTGTAAGCGGTGCCATGGTGCTTCAGCCTACTGATGAACGGCGACGAAGCGGCTCTCACTATACTCCTCGTTCATTCACCGAACCGATTGTTAGAAAAACTTTGGCTCCTATTCTTGAGCGGCTTGGCGGGCAACCAACTCCTGAGCAGATTCTGGATCTGAAGGTATGCGATTTGGCAGTGGGTTCAGGAGCTTTCCTCGTTGAGGCTTGTCGTCAACTTGGTAACGCTCTGGTTCAAGCTTGGCAGCAACATGGTGATCAGCCTCCTGTGCCAGAAGATGAGACTGAAGAGCTATTGGCCCGTCGTCTTGTAGCGCAGCGATGCCTGTATGCAGTTGATCGGAATCCGATGGCAGCGGACCTTGCGAAGTTGTCGTTGTGGTTGGCCACGTTAGCCAAAGATCACCCTTTCACATTCGTTGATCATGCAATCCGCACAGGGGATTCACTGGTTGGCCTTACGCGACAACAAATCATGGATTTTCATTGGTTACCGACTCAAGTGCGCGTCTTCGGACAGGACTTCATCGAAAGACGCATACGTAGTGCGACGGCCGAGCGAAAAAGAATTGCCGAAGCGGGAGAATTTCTTTCTCCTCAAATGAAACATGAACATCTCATGGGAGCTGATGAAGCGCTTGAGCCGGTCCGCTTCGCTGGGGATTTGGTGATTGCTGCGTTCTTTTCCGCTGACAAAGATCGTAAGCGACGTGACAACCGTGATGAAATACTGGCGCGTTATGCCGAAGCTATGAAGAAGATCGACATCACCGCGAGTTTTCCTGAGGTTGACTCTTTACGTGGCGGGCAACACCCAATTACGCCTTTTCATTGGGACATTGAGTTTCCCGAAGTGTTCGATCGCACCAATGGCGGTTTCGATGCCATCGTTGGAAATCCTCCGTTTTTGGGTGGTCTGCGCGTTTCGAACATGCTTGGGATGCAGCTCTTTGAGTTTCTTACTGAGGCATACCCGGGAGCGGGACATTTATGTGACCTCGTGGCGTATTTTTTCCGGAAAGCATTTGCGCTGCTGCGCACTCAAGGGAGCTTGGGATTAGTAGCAACCAACTCAATTGCTCAAGGCGATACTCGCGGCGGCGGCTTGGGTTGGATCTGCGAACACGGTGGCGAGATCTATAGTGCGGTGAGACGGCAACGATGGCCGGGACAAGCGTCAGTGATTGTCTCCATCTTGCATATTTTCAAAGGTCACAGCAGCGAGAAACCCGAACTTGATTATAAGAAAGTCCCTCGCATTACGGCTTACCTTTTCACCGGCGGGGGAAACCTTGAACCAGCTCGGCTTGGGGGCATGAACGCATTGTTTTCTCAGGGTACGAACATCCGCAGCTCTGGCTTCTTGATTGGGGACACCGGAGAGCCCACTTCAACATTCGAGATTCATGAATTGCTCAATCGGTCGCCCAATAGCAAAGCGCGACTCCTGCCATACTTGGGCGGGGAGGATATCAACTCTCATCCGGCGCAAGAACCACACCGTCAAGTGATTTACCTTAGCGACATTCGCGACGAGCGCGAATTATCGAAGTGGCCTGAGCTAACAAATATCGTCCGAAAGAAGGTGAGGCCCGAGCGCGATGCTCTTGGACCAAATCCTAATAACATTCCATTGAAGCGGCGTTGGTGGGCGTACCATGCGGACCGGCTCGACTTTTATGCTGACCTTGAAAGGGTTTTAGTTCTGTCGCAGGTTGGCGCGCACTGCGCGTTTACCTTTCAACCAACAAACCGAGTGTTCGGAAATACTCTGAATCTGTTCCGGATACAAACGTTCTCAGGATTTGGCGTATTACAGAGCCGCGCTCATGAGAGCTGGGTACGTTTCTTCGCATCTACTATGAAAGATGATTTACGCTACACCCCAAGCGACTGTTTCGAAACCTTTCCGTTCCCCAACGGATTCGAAGAAAATGCGACGCTGGAAGTTGCTGGGCGCTATTATTACGAGTTCCGCGCCTCGCTGATGCTGCGAAACAACGAAGGCCTTACAAAAACCTATAACCGCTTCCACGATCCAAAGGAAGAATCCTCTCCCATTCTGCGCCTGCGGGTGCTACATGCTGAAATGGACCGCGCGGTCCTCGAAGCATATGGCTGGAACGACATTGCCGAAGGAGCGCCTTGCGAATTTCTGCTCGACTACGAAGACGAAGAAGATGAAGACGATGGTCACAAACGCAAGCGCAAGAAGCCGTGGCGCTACCGCTGGCCCGACGAAATCCGCGACAAAGTCCTCGCCCGTCTCCTCGCACTTAACGCCGAACGAGCAGAGGAGGAACGGACAGGGGAGCTCGCTACCGATGGTGAAGGAAAAAAGAAAAAGTCTGCCCGCTTGCGGAAGACAAACCGGAATCGAGAAGGTCAGGGGACATTTCTTTAGGTGAGCGAGGCCGATGAAGGACGCACAAAAACCGGAACGATTCAGTTTGGGAAGTCTTATCGACAAACTGCGCGAGGGCCGCTTTGTGATTCCCGATTTCCAACGTGAGTTTGAATGGGAGCCCAAGGATGTTCGCGAGCTGATTAAATCAATCTTTCTCGACTACTACATCGGCACGATGTTGTTATGGAAGGGCAAGGATGAGAACTTCCAAGCCCTGAGTTGCACCAGGGTTTATGGCTTTGTCGGTGAAGAACGCCCCGAGTTCATTGTCCTCGACGGTCAGCAGCGACTGACCGCAATCTATTACACCTGTTTTGGACCAAATGAGATCTTTCCTAAGCGGAAGAATCCAATGTTCTTTTGTGTTCAGATTCGAGACTTCATGGAGGACCGGACGGATGTGGCCTTCTCGTACCATCGCAGAACAATGCAGCGCTGGCAAGAATTGCTCAGTGATCAAAACAAGCAGTTTGAGGAGCATATTTTCCCTTTGGAAGTCATAGGCGCCCGCCGATTTGCAGTTCCCAACTGGATGCAGGGCTACGAGAAGTATTGGCAAAAGCGAGCTGAGGACTTAGCAGAGCAGGGTCTCGAAGATGCAACTCGACAGGCAGAGCGCTTTGCCAAAGATGCCAGTGAGTTCGGAAGTTTTGTCTATGAGTTAATTCAGAATTATCAGGTCAGTTACATCGAACTCGACAAAGACATCGGAGTCGAAAAGGTTTGCGATATCTTCACACAGATTAATAGCCGCGGGATGCCTTTGGATGTATTCGATCTCCTCAACGCAATGTTGCGACCCAAAGGAGTTTATCTAAAAGAGCTTTGGCAAAAAGCCAAACCAAAACTCGCCTTTGTAGAATCCAAAAAGCTTAACGTTTACGTCCTGCAAGCCATGTCCATTCTGCTTGAGGCGTACAACTCTCCAAAGTATCTTTATTTTCTCCTTCCTAACCAGGAGAAACCCGTTCGTCATCCAGACGGCACGCGTGACAAGATCATTCTTGTGCCCGGCGTTGATGCGTTCCATCGACATTGGAATGAGGCCGTAGCTGGACTTGAAAATGCGATTAAGGTTCTTCGCAACCCCAGAGATTACGGCGCGATTAGCCCGAGCTTTATTCCGTACCCGACGATTCTTCCTGTTTTCGCGGCATTGCGAATTCGATCCCAAGCGATGGCGGAGGGGAGCGCTTTGGATCGTCTGCGCAAGATCCGCCAGTGGTATTGGGCCTCTGTCTTTACCAATCGATATGGACGTTCCGTTGAAAGATCAGCTGCTCGAGATTTTTTAGATGTGATTGCCTGGTTCACTGATGACGAGGCCGAACCTGGAGTCATTCGCGAATTCACTGCGCGTTTTAAGGATTTGGATCTACGAGCCGAGAAGAAAGGCTCAGCAATCTATGACGGAGTTTTCAACCTGCTAGTGATTCAAGGGGCTAAAGACTGGAACACTTTCGAACTGCCGGAATATGAGGCGCTGGATGATCACCACATTGTGCCAGTTTCAAAGGTTCCGAAAGATTCACCCCCGGGCCTTATCAATTCCATCCTGAACCGTACACCGCTATCGGCGGACACAAACCGTAACGTCCTTTGTGACCGGCTTCCAAATGAGTACGTGAAAGAAATGGTGGAAACGCACGGACGACAGGCAGTTTTGGGTGTAATGGAGAGCCATTTGATTTCCGAAACAGCGGTTGAGATCCTCTTACGCGATCCTTTTACTGCCGGCGATTTCAATTTGTTTCTGGAGGAGCGGAGAAGAACAATCCTTCAGGCGACAGATGACCTATTAATCAAACAGCGCATTGCTCTTTCGCCGCACCTTCGCGATCTGGATGAGAAAGTCGAACGCATCGAACTCGGTCTACGAGAATTGTTGGTCGAGACTCTGGGTCAGGATACGAAAAAGTTGCCTGCCAATCTATTTCGAAAAGCTGACGAGCGGATCAGCAAGGCAGCTTTAAATGATCCGTTGTTTGAGGAAAGCAGCTATCAGACCTTAACTCAAAAACTGCAGTACTTTGATTTACGCGAACTTCAGGATGTGATCGTCAACAATTCCTTGTGGGCAAAGTTTCAGAGTCGGTTCGGTTCAAAGGAAACTCTGAACCAGAAGTTCAGCCAACTCGCGGACCTGCGCAATTCAATTCGCCATAGCCGCAGTTTGAATGAGATAAGTCGGATGGAGGGTGAGGCCGCTATTTTATGGTCTACGAGTGTTCTCGGACTTAGACCAAATGGATAACTTGAATGAGCACCTCGGAAATTATTCGCAGTCAGCTTGTTAAAGCATTACAACTGGATCTAATTGGACCTTCAAACGATGAGCCGTTTGCACAGGAACTATTGGGCGAATGGCCATCACGCTGGTACCTCACCGGTTTCCTTGTTCCCTCTGATGCTCCCCTCGAGCAGCGGATCGATCATACGGCATCCGAACAGATTGATTCTGCAGGTGAGGGTGAAGGTGGAGATGATGCGATTGAGCCGGATCGCGGTCCAGCACGACGCAGCATTCTTCCATCTTCGATGGGTTTGAGTGTTCTAGTACCCGCCGAAAGCAAATCGCTTGATCTCGAGGTCGCTTGGGGCGATTACGTTCACGAAGGAGCTGACAACGATGAAGAAAGCGACGACGGCGGGAACACCGAGATGCCCGAGTTGGAATTTGAAGATCCGGAACGTGATGAACCCAGCAATGAGAAAGCCGCAAGAGCATCCACTTCCAAATCCGGTTGGCGACGAATCCCAAAGTCTGATCACGTGTCGATCCCACTAACTGCATCGGAAAAGCCTCGTCAAGTAGTCCTTCCCAACGGCGGGGGATTGGTGTTGGTTGTGACGGTCCGTCAGGTGTCGCCCACAGCAATTGGGGCTGAGCGAATCCCGGCTAACACTCGTTCAGTTGCGGTATTTCTCGTCAACAAGAGAAAACCAAATCTTAAGAGTGCCTATAGAGCATTTGCGTTCCAGGCATCGCTAACCGTCAGGTGTGACAACTCATTTGTGCCACGTCCGGATCTGCGCACCAATTTTTCAACGGAGCTCGGTGGTGAATGGGATGAGCTCGTTGCCGACCTGCAATATCGAGACGTCTTCGAATATGCCGTTGGGCATGGGGTTTCGGTTACTGCCGATATCGACAGAGACGGCAATTGCTTCGAAGTTAGAACAACGTGGGTTCCTTGCGCCGAGGTTGAGTGGGTAGCACCCGCGGAGATATCCCACGTCGAGATCGGCATGGAAGCACTTGGATCTTTGGTTGATGGACCTGACGCCGCGGATAAGTTGAGGCCTTTAACAAATCAGTACAGAAAATGGATTCGGCAACAGGCTGGATTGCTCGCCGGCCTCGATGAACAACGTACCAAGACGGCAAAAGATCTCCTACTGAATGCCGAGCATGCAGCGAAACGAATCGACGCCGGAATTGCATTGCTCGCACAGCCGGAGATCTTAGAAGCATTTCGGGTCGCAAATCGGACAATGGCAATTGCCGCAAGACGACGCGACGCGATCCAAAAAGGTGTTGCACCTGAATCTCTCCCCGCACCGCGCTGGAGACCGTTTCAATTAGCCTTCATTCTGATGAGCCTGCAGGGTATTGCAGAGCCTACTCATGCGGACAGGGAAGTTGTTGACTTGTTGTTCTTTCCTACCGGTGGCGGAAAGACAGAAGCCTATCTTGGACTAGCTGCATTCTCGATGGTGCTGCGTCGTTTAAGGAATCCGGGACTGAGATCCGCCGGTCTCAGTGTTCTTATGAGATACACGTTGAGGCTTCTGACCCTTGATCAACTCGGTAGGGCTGCGGCGCTGGTTTGTGCATTGGAGTTGGAAAGAGACAAAGACAAACCACGACTCGGAGAGTGGCCATTTGAGATTGGGTTGTGGGTAGGCTCTGCGGCAACGCCGAACCGGATGGGTGGACATAAATACAATGGTCCCGGACGTGAGTACACTGCGTACAAGAAGACCACGCGGTTTCAACAAGATGACCGCAATCCGGCGCCAATTCCGTTAGAAAACTGTCCGTGGTGCGGGACAAAGTTCACCTCAAAATCATTTCGGCTGACACCTAACAGTGATCATCCGCTGGATTTGCGGATCATATGCGTCAATTATAAGTGTGACTTCTCTGGAGATCGATCGCTACCGATTCTCGGAGTCGATGAACCGATCTACCGCCGACTGCCCGCGTTTTTAATCGCCACGATCGATAAGTTTGCTGCTTTGCCCTGGACGGGTGAGACTGGCGCTCTCTTCGGTTTAGTTGAGAGATTTGATCGGAATGGATTTTATGGACCATGTGCTCCCGGCATGGGACAGAAATTAGTGGGCGGACACCTGCCACCTCCGGACTTGATCATTCAGGACGAGCTCCATCTCATCTCCGGACCGTTGGGAACAATCGCGGGAGTGTATGAAACCGCAATTGATTGTCTTGCCAGTCGAGAGATCGAGGGTAAGAGTATCCGGCCAAAGATTCTGGCTAGCACAGCAACGGTTCGAAGAGCTGAAACTCAGATCAAAGCACTGTTTGAACGTCAGCTGGTAGAAGTTTTTCCACCCCCTGGTCCAAACCGAAGAGACTCATTTTTCGCGGAAGCTAAATCGTCTAATGAGGTGCCTGCCAGAATGTATGTTGGAGTAGCCGCTCAAGGTCGAAGTCTAAAAGTGGTTCTGCTCCGTTCTGCACTTGCTCTGCTTGCAGCCGGGCAAGCTGCTTATTTGGATTGTGGAGGTAAGCAAAACCGATCCAATCCAGCCGATCCCTACATGACCTTACTGGGTTATTTCAATAGTTTGCGGGAATTGGGGGGAAGCCGCCGGATTGTTGAGGATGAGGTCACTTCAAAACTGGTTCAATATTCTCGGCACAGCCGTATTGAGCCGGAAGATCGGTTATTCGCCGACAGAAAAATCAAGTACGACGTCCTGGAACTGACCTCGCGCGAACCGACGAACAAAGTGGCTACAGCCAAGTCTCGCCTGGGCCGTTCGTTTTATGAAGAGGATTGCGTAGACGTGGCATTGGCTACAAACATGATTTCCGTTGGCTTGGACATTATTCGCCTCGGACTCATGGTCGTCCTTGGTCAACCAAAAACAAGTTCGGAGTACATACAGGCGACAAGTCGGGTCGGTCGAGATAAGGAACGTCCTGGGCTTGTTGTTACTTTACTGAATGTACACAAGCCGCGTGACCGCTCTCACTATGAACGCTTTCGAGCTTTCCACGCATCCTTTTACCGGAGCGTAGAGGCCACGAGTGTGACACCATTTTCTCCGCGTGCTTTAGATCGCGCTCTGCCTGCGGCGTTGGTTGGATTGAGCCGTCAAGGTGAAGCGTTAATGACGCCTTCTGCGGGTGCGACCGAGATTCTTACTTGTCGCAACACTCTCGATTCGATGTCTCAGCGCTTTGCCGATCGAGCACTCAATGTCGGTTTTTGGTCCGAAGAGCAAGAAGGGCAGCGCCAACGAGATCAGGTGTTGGCGCGTTCGAATAGATTATTGGATGACTGGTTGAAGATAGCTGAGCACTTTCAGCTGACTGGCGGCAAGCTGCAATATCAAAAATACGAGGAGGGTCATTCGCAACGATTATTGTACGACTTTCTCGATCCTGAACTGATTCCTCTCCGAGGCACGCCTCGCGCCAACTTTCGAGCTAATCGATCCATGAGAGATGTGGAACCAAGTGTCGAGTTGGTGATCGAGAATTTGAACGACTGGAGTGATTCAAAATGAGTAAGAACGAATTGCGGTCCAGCCAGGTGATCACAACGTTTGGTCCGGGAGCGATGATAGATCTGCCTGACGTTTCGGTGATAGTTGCGGGTCTTGATCATTGGCGATACGACAAAAGCAAATTGCCAACCATTCAAGAGCCACGGCTCATTACAAAACTGCGCGAGCTTACCGGTGTCACCGATCTAACTCTTCGACAGCCTCCACCGGAGCGCGAACAGGATATTGGTCCAAAATCTGAAGTAGTGGCATGGCGATTTCCCGAGTGGTTTATCGTTCAAAGAACTCAGGTTACAAAGGCTGGTTATCGAAAGAGACGGCTTGTACATCTCGATCATCTCGATAACGGCAAGTTTAAAGACGTCGATCGCAAGAAGCACCCAGTCGTGCCAGTCAGATTTGTCCGAGCATGTGTCAAAGGGCATATCGGCGATATTGATTGGATCGCTTTTGTGCACGGAGTTGGAAATAGCTGTCCTCGCGATCTCTGGATGGAGGAGCGAGGGACCAGCGGCGACTTGGATGAAGTGTGGGTTGTTTGTGATTGCTTAGCAGAACGAGCTATCAGCCAGGCTGCGCGCCGTCAGTTGAGAGCAATGGGATCCTGCAACGGATCCCGTCCTTGGCTAGGTCGGGGCACAAGGGAAGCTTGCGGTAAAGAGAATCGTCTGCTGATACGGAGCGCAAGTAACGCATATTTTCCGCAGCTGATTTCAGTGATCTCGATCCCCGATTCCCGAGGACCACTAGACGACATCGTTAAGTCGCTTTGGGAAGATTTCTTGATTGATGTCGAAAGTTTGGAAGACCTTGTTCGAATAAGGCGCAAACCGACTGTAGCAGCAAAGCTCGAGACTTTCTCGGATGATGACGTTTTCTCTGCGATTCAGCGCGTCGCTGATAATAACGATGCTTCTAAACGTTTAATCAAGGAAGTTGAATTCGAAGCTTTAAGCGAAGCAAAGGAAGAGATCGGTTCGGACGTGCCTGAGGGGAATTTCTTTGCTCGTGCGCTTCCGAAGTCGAAGTGGCAAGCGCCATGGATGGATGGCATTGAGCGAGTTGTCCTCGTTCATAGACTTAGAGAGGTTGTTGCTCAGGTTGGTTTCACCAGATTCGAATCAACGGGTCCTGATATCGAAGGTGAGTTGGATATCAATGTTGAGCGTGCTCCAATTGCGCTCGACCTTTCGTGGTTGCCGGCTGTTGAAAACCGAGGCGAGGGAATCTTCATCCTGTTTGATTCAACGCGGATTCAAAGGTGGCGTGAGCGGAATGAAGTATCGCTCCGAGAGCGCCGTTTACGAGATGGATTTGATATTTGGAAAGCGGAGCATTCGGAAGTTGAGAGCAAGTTTCCGGGCGCACCTTATTATTTACTGCATTCCCTTTCTCATTTGTTGGTGACGGCCATAGCACTAGAGTGCGGTTACCCTGCCGCTTCGTTACGAGAACGGGTTTATTCTGGTACCGGGCGAAATGGAATTCTGATTTACACAGGAAGTTCTGATGCAGAAGGAACGTTGGGCGGACTGGTCGAAGCTGGACGCGACATTCGTCGGTTTATGCAATTGGCACTGGAACACGGAAAGTTATGTTCGAACGATCCGATTTGCGCCTACCACTCGCCATCACAACACGATCATCAGGAGCTGCTCGGTAGTGCTTGCCATGGCTGCCTTTTAATCGCAGAGACTTCGTGCGAACAACACAATGCCTTTCTCGATCGTTCCCTCGTGGTACAAACGGTTGAATCGATCGGGACAGAGTACTTCTAAAGCCTTGTCTACTAAGATTCTCAATGAATTGCCACTGCAGTCTCTGCAGTCTTTAGCCGCTTCGCTTCGCGACGGTGCTCTTTCGGGAGGTCTCAGTCGACAACCCCTTCAACAGTTAGCTGGATCCCGAGTCAATGAATTACATCAGTGTCTCAACGAGTTTGCGCAATCAGGAATGACCACGGCTCACATATCATCGCTGATTGCAGCAGTCGCAGCAGCGAGAGCATCAACTTTGAATACATCGGACTTGGTCGAACTGGTGCTTTCTGGTCCAGAGGTGACCGGCATTCCAACATCTGACACTGCTTCGCAGGTTAGAAAGCTCATCGATAGCGCGACAGATCAAGTGCTAATTGTTGGATACGCAGTCTATCAAGGCAAGCAAGTCTTCAAACGCTTGGCGACACGAATGGATGAATTGCCGGAGCTAAGGGTTACCTTGTGTCTCGATATCGCGAGGAAACAAAGCGATACCTCTCTGTCTGAAGAGATTGTCAAACGATTCGCTCAGGACTTTCGGGAAAGGCAATGGCCAGGCACACGGCTGCCCGATGTCTTTTACGATCCACGCTCTCTTTCTGACACTGCAGATAAACGATCCAGTCTTCACGCTAAATGCGTTCTAGTGGATCGAAAAGCGGCTTTGATCACATCAGCAAATTTTACCGAGGCTGCGCAGCAAAGAAACATCGAGGTGGGGATTGTTGTTCGCCAACCTTGGCTGATTGATCGGTTGGCTGACTATTTCGGTCGATTGATCGTTTCTGGACAACTCAAACCCTGCTCGTTTTCGTGATTCAAAACGGTATCGCGTGCGTTAGCTCGTTCTTCTCCAGCGATGTTCGTAAGACGAGTCGAAGTCATACATTGTAGCCTTATCACAGTGTCCGCACCGGAAGAACCTCGCTCCCGCTCTTTCCAAGAATGATGACGGATACCCAAAAAGATGAATTCTCTTCAATTCGAAACTATTACTATCGAAGACCTTTCTTCTGAGCCTCATGCCCTCACTTGGACCAAAGACAGAAAATCGTTTACAGGGCGATACGCAAGCTGAATTTCCGCCTCCGAGCCGGAGCGAGGCAGGCAGTCAAGGGCGCGCCGCGTAGCGGCG
>Ga0208338_1000059_pt1 | contig 50716 bp, 46 predicted proteins | sample ForSoiNitrogNN91_FD_187858 | JGI IMG/M metagenome (GOLD analysis project Ga0208338, IMG submission 187858) | Forest soil microbial communities from Browns Valley, California, USA, that are Nitrogen fertilized - NN91 (SPAdes) | ecosystem: Environmental > Terrestrial > Soil > Temperate forest ...
TGGGACGAGCGGGGGCGAGCCCCTCTTCCTGACTTGTTCTATTCCCAGTCGCCACAGTCCCACAACTCTAACCCCTTCTTAATTTCTCATTGACCACTTAAAGTTATTCTTGTAGTATGCGGCCTCGAGTATGGCTTCTTCATCCCCCCAAGATTCGACTCGGCCCACAGAAAAGAGATCGACGCTCATCGAGTTTCCCGGTGTTTCGCGAAACTCGATGCCGGAGTGGCGCAAAGAGTTGAGCGAGCGTGTGCGCGAAGTGCAGGAAAAGCGCGCACGCGAAGCTGCGCGCGAGGCTGCCGAAGCTGAGCGACACCGAGTTGAAGCCGCAGTTAACCCACCACAACTGGAATTGCTACCGCCTGCGCCAATGCCGGCCATGAATCCGCTGGTCGCAGCCGCGCTCAAGCGAATCGAAAGAGCACACCAGGCAGCGCCACCCGAAAGTCGTCAACCTGGAACGACCCTGGCGACCGCGGTTGCGTATGCACCCGAGCGAGAAGATAACGACATGAGCGATACGGTCCCCTCAACCCCGGAACTCGCCTTTGAGCCGGAGGTTCCCGAAGTCGAACCGGTCGTGACAGTAGAGAAGACGCACCATCTCGCGGTTGTAACAGTTAGCGAGCCTGTCGCACCCCCAGTCGAGCCGCCTAGAGCAGCGCCGAAACGTCTGATACGTGACGATAACGATCCCGCGCTCAACTATCTCGATTCGATATCGAAGACGCTGTGTGTCGACGATTTGAATTACAGCAGTGCGTCGGCTTTTCGTCGCATCGTGTGCGCGTTGCTCGATCTGATCTTCTGTGCGTTGTTGAGCTCACCGATTGCCGGTGCGATGTACCTCACTGGCAGCAACCTGCGCGATCCGCAGGTGATTGGCGTGTTGGCCGGAAGCGTGATCGTGGTGACGTTCCTTTATTTGACAGCGTTAACTGCTTTGACTGGCCGGACCTGGGCCATGCGCCTGCTTTCACTACGTGTGATCGACAGAAAGACTGGTCTGATTCCCACCGGTGGACAGTCAATCGGTCGCTCGTTTTTCTACCTGTTGTCTCTCGCGACGGTTGTTGGAATTTTCTTTGCGCTCGTTAGTCGCGAGGGTTATACGGTCCACGATCGTTTCACGCGTACTGCTGTAGTCACTTCCTAACACAGATAAACGCGGATTTTTACGCGGATGAATCAGACAGTCCTGCAGCGCGTTGTTGAAGAGCTTCAGGGCGCGTTGACAGGGCGGTACTGCGGAAAAATCTATCAGCTCGGGCCGGTTTCGTTTGCGATCGATTTTGGATTGCGTGGTGAGTTTCTCTTCATCAGCGTCGATCCTGCGAGTCCGCGTCTTTATCTGATTCATCGGCGTACAAAGGATTTGGAAAAGCAGTCAGTCGCGCTCAATGCGTTTGGGCAGATGATGCGGGCGAAGCTCAGTGGCGCGCATTTGGTTGGGATTTCCAAAGATCCGCTGGACCGGATCGTTCGGATCACTTTCCGCAGTGAAGAACTCGTATTTCGCAGGCTCGTTATTCAACTCACTGGCCGGACTGCAGATCTTTTTCTTCTTGATGAGCTGAATCGAATCGTCGCAGTCTTGCGCGAACAGGCGCAGACCAGGATTCAGCAGTTCTATATCGCGCCGCCTCGACCGCTGAAAGAACCCGCAGACACGCTCCGGCTTGAAGCTGGACCACCATCCGCTCAACTTGACAAACATTTTTCGGCCGCTGACGCTGCGAAAGCGTTCGACACGAAAGCGAAAGCAATCCGGTCGCGAGTAACGAAGTCGATTCGTCAACAACAAACGCTACGAGAGAACCTGCAGAAAGATCTCATGCGTCACGGCGATCCGGAAGTGCACAAGCGAACCGGCGATCTGTTGCTCGCGAATATCGCGACTGCCGAGCGTAACGGAAACAAGGTTCGGATCGTTGATTATTACGCTGACGGCGCGCCCTCGATCGAGATCGACGTTGATGAGAATCGCTCGCTCCAGGATGAGGCTGCTGCGCGGTTTCGACAATATACAAAAGCGAAGCACGCAGCCGACGAGATTGCTGAACGTCTAAAACAGATCGATCGCGAAACGCAGAATCTTGAGCGTCGATTACAAAAGCTCGACGCGATCATCCAGTCACGAGATGAAGCGGCGTTGGAAACGTTTGAGAAGCCTGCGCCCGCGCCGAAAGTTACTCCGAAGAAATCTGCGAAGCCCGAGAAGATCAGCGGCGTGCGCCGTTATCTTTCAACTGACGGATATGAAATCCTCGTCGGACGCGCGGCGCGCGATAACGACAATCTCACGTTTCGCGTGGCCCAGCCCAACGACTTATGGATGCACGCCGGCGATTATCCCGGCTCGCACGTAGTCGTGCGTAATCCGACGCGCAAAGAGATCCCGCAACGCACGATCATCGAGGCCGCGCAGCTTGCAGGAAAGTTCAGCCAGGCGAGTGAAGATGTGAAAGTCGTCATTCACTATACCGAGCGGAAATTTTTATCGAAACCAAAAGGTAGCGCCCCAGGCCTCGTCCGCCTCTCACGCTTCCGCGCCATCACCGTCGAGCCCAAAGAAGCGATTCCAAGACTGTAAATTTGCAAAACAGAGACAAAAACAGAACTCTTAGAAAACAGAACAAGTCAGGAAGAGGGGCTTGCCCCCGCCGTTGCTTGGATTGGACGAGCGGGGGCAAGCCCCTCTTCCTGACTTGTTCTTTTCCAACTAGCTTATTCTATTCAGGTATTTGATATCCTTCGAGCATGACTCAATCGGAGAAATTATTCGCGACTGCTCAAAACCTGATCCCCGGTGGTGTTAACTCGCCCGTCCGTGCGTTTCGCGGCGTTGGCGGTACTCCACGATTCATTCGCTCGGCACGCGGCGCCACGATCACGGACGTCGACGGCAACATTTACATCGATTACGTCGGCTCTTGGGGACCGATGATCCTCGGTCACGCGGACGAAGAACTCGTCGCTGCAGTGCAGGAGGTCGCAGCGGGGGGCACGAGCTTTGGTGCACCGACCGAACTCGAAGTCGAGCTCGCACAGGAAGTCATCGACGCGATCCCATCAATCGAGATGGTGCGCATGGTAAGCAGCGGCACCGAAGCAACAATGTCCGCCATTCGCCTCGCGCGCGGCGTGACGGGCCGCACGAAGCTCGTGAAGTTCGAAGGCTGTTATCACGGACACGCTGACAGTCTGCTCGTCAAAGCCGGCTCAGGTGTGGCGACACTCGGATTGCCCGACAGTCCCGGCGTGCCCGCAGCCCTCGCCGAAAACACGCTCACGCTTCCCTTCAACAACGTTCCCGCGCTCGAAAAAGTCTTCGCCGAACACGCTGACATCGCCGCAGTGATCATCGAGCCCGTCGTTGGAAACATGGGCTGCGTCCCACCGCGTGACGGCTATCTCGAAGCAGTGCGCAAACTCACACAAGATCACGGCGCACTCCTGATATTCGACGAAGTGATGACTGGCTTCCGTCTCGCTCGCGGCGGCGCGCAGGAACGATACGGCATCACGCCTGACATTACGACGCTCGGAAAGATCATCGGCGGCGGCTTGCCGGTGGGAGCTTACGGTGGCGGTCGCGACCTCATGAACAACATCGCGCCCGCTGGTCCGATCTATCAGGCGGGAACGCTGTCGGGAAATCCGTTATCGATGACTGCAGGTCTCGTCACACTGCGACGGCTGCGTGATAAGTCTGTTTACGATCGACTCGAGGCGGCGAGTAAGAGGTTGTGTGACGGACTAGCGGAGGCCAAGACGGTGATTAACCGCGTGGGCTCGATGTGGACCAGTTTCTTCACAAATGAGCCGGTCGTCGATTGGGATAGCGCGAATAAATCCGATCGGCAGCGCTACGGAAAGTTTTTCCACGCGATGTTGGATGAGGGTGTGTATCTCGCGCCGTCACAATTCGAAGCCGGATTTGTGAGCCTGGCCCATACAGACGCAGTAATCGACAAAACTATCGAGGCGGCGAGAAAAGCCATCCACAGATTACACAGATAATTTTCTGTGTAATCTGCGTAATCTGTGGACTAAACCGGTAAATCTATTCGGAATTGAGAGCCTTTTCCGATCTCGCTATTGACGCTAATGCGGCCGCCGTGCAGCTCGACGATCTGCTTCACGATCGCCAGTCCCAAGCCGGTTCCACGCTTCTTCGTTGAGAAGAACGGCTCGAAGATTCGATCGCGCGTGACCTTGTCCATGCCCCTGCCGTTGTCGGCGATCGTGATGCGCGCGTAATGGCGCAGCGACTGCCCGTCACCATTCGTCTCTGGCGCGAGCAGCTCGGTCGAGATCAGCACTTCCGAGTTTTCCTGGCTCGCGTCGACCGCGTTCGCGATCACGTTCACGAACACCTGTCGCAACTGGTACGGATCCCACTGGCCCACGATTGAGCGTGCACTAAACTGTTTCTCCACTGTGGTGTTCTTCTCGACGATTCTTTCGCTGACGAGATCGATGCTGCGCTCGAGCGATTCGTGCAGGTCGACGGCAGCTCGCTCCAGCTCCTTCTGACGCGAGAACTGCGTCACGTCAACCACCAGCTTGTTGAGATGCTTGATACCGCGCTCGACGAGCTCGATCGTGTTCAGCGCTTCAGGATCCGAGACGCTGTCGCGTAGCATCGAGACGCCGAGTCGAATGCTGCCGAGTGGATTACGAATCTCGTGTGCGACTTGCGTCGTCGCCTGGCCCACGGCAGCCAGTGATTCACTGCGACGCAGCGTACGCTCAGATTCAGCAGCTTCAGTGGCGTCGACCAGAGTCACAGCTTGCCCGGGCTCGCCGTTGATTGCCAGCGGAGCTGAATAGACGTCGAATGATTTGTCTTCATCCTCAACTCGCGCTATCAGACGACCGTGATAAGTAGCTTTCCTGACACGAATTGAAGTCACGATCTCCAACATCTTCATGGCATCGTCCGGCCCGAGCTTTTCGAGAACGGACGCGCCGATACTGGCATTGGGAAAGATCCTGAAAAAGGCTGGATTGGCGCTGCGAATACGATCCTCGTTGTCTATCGCTGCAACGGCGCTGACCATTCCCTGAAGCAGTTGAGTCGTGAAGGTACGCTCGCGGCGGGTCTCAAACATACTGCGACGCATCTGCCGGAAATGCCGTTGCACTTCCCAGATCGTGCCGAAAGCCACCAGCGCGCCGACTAAAAGCGCTACCACGCTCCACGTTATGATCGACCTTTTGAAACTCAGTTGCAGCGCAATCACACCCGAAATTACTTCATCATTTTCAGTTTGCACTTCCTTAAACAGCTCATTCAGATCTCCATCTACGAAACGAAACCTTTCAAAGCCTTTGAGACTATAGACCTTTGGATCTTTCGTGACTTCAATGTACTCATGGAGATCGTTGCGCAACTTCTGCCACAACACCTCTCTAGCAAGCGGAGGAGTATCCAACTGACGGGCGACATCGATCACATCGGCACGGCTGGTGTTCAAGCGAAGTTCGAAAGGAGGGGCCAGTTCCAGAGCTTCAGATCCAGTTCTTGCACGCGCGCGGGCTTCGCTATCAAGCCTCGTAACTTTAAGCCGAATGTCCCATAACAAATTCAATCGTCCGGTGCGCTGCACACCGACATCACGCGCCCGAAAGCCAACATCATTCATCAATCTGACACTTATAAAGGCGACGGTAGAGATGAGTCCGAGCAGAAGAACAAAGCCGATGATTAGCGGAGTGAGGGCTAACGCAAGCCCGCGGCTCTCCGGCTCAGTTTCGGCGTTATTCTCCGATGAGCCAGGAGCAGGCATGCGGCGATACACAACTTCAGGATGTTTGTGTGGCGCAGGCTTCATTTCAAATCTCTAAGGCTTTGCGTCCATCCAATTGTCACCGACACCAACATCAGCCACAAGGGGAACATCGAGTGACACTGCGGTTTCCATTTCGTGCTTCAGTATCTCACTAACCTGCGCGACCTCTTTATCCGGCACTTCGACTAGCAGTTCATCATGCACCTGCATCAGCATGCGCGACTCGAGGCCCGCACGTTTGAGCTCCTCATCAACCTTCAGCATCGCGATCTTAACGATATCACTCGCCGTACCCTGAATCGGCATGTTGATGGCTTCGCGCTCTGCCGCCTTGCGAATGTTCGCGTTGCGATCTGAGATCCCCTGCAGCGGCCGAATGCGACCATAAATCGATCTCACGTAGCCGTACTCACGCGCGCGCACCGGAATTTCTTCCATGTAACGTCGCACACCTTTGTAAGTGTTGTAGTAATCCTCGATGACTTTCTTTGCCTCCGCGCGAGAGATACCCACACGCTGCGACAAGCCCCACGGCTCGATCGCATAGGCGATTGCGAAGTTTACAATCTTCGCAAAACGGCGCGCTTCTTTGAGCTCCTCGTCTGTCTTTGCACCGAAGACGAGTCGCGCCGTGCGCGCGTGAATGTCTTCACCTTTCTGAAACGCTTCGAGCATAACAGGATCCTGTGTGATGTGGGCCAACAGGCGTAATTCAAGCTGCGAATAATCGGCCGAGATGATCTTGTGACCTTTCTCTGCGACGAACGCGCGTCGAATACGACGCCCCAGCTCACTGCGAATCGGAATGTTCTGGAGATTCGGATCGCTCGAAGACAGTCGACCGGTCGCGGCTACCGTTTGATTGAGCTGGCAGTGTATCCGGCCGTCGGTCGCGATCTGGTGCGGCAAGGCGTCTGTGTAAACACTCTTTAGCTTGTCGAGCTCGCGGTAGTCGATGATCAGGCGCGGCAATTCGAACTCCTGGGCGAGCTCTTCAAGCACGGCTTTGCTGGTCGAGATGCGACCCGTTGAAGTTTTGCGGCCAGTTTCGATGTGCAGATCCGAAAGCACTTCGCCGACCTGCTTCGGCGATCCGATATTGAACTCACGTCCCGCCAGTTGATAGATCTGGACCGTAAGCTTGTGCAGCTCCTGACCGATGTAGTTTGAAAGTTCCGCGAGCACTTTCGGATCGACTTTCAGTCCGGCGCGCTCCATGCGATAGAGCAACGGCGCAAGCGGCAGCTCGACTTCCGAATAGATCGTTTCGAGGCCCTTCTCGAGAATTCGGTTGTGAAGGACGTGCGCTGTTTGCGCTGTTAGATCAGCAGCGAGGACAGTCTGCCACGCAGTATCGGGCCAATTCGGGGCTGGAGTGCTGCTGTGCTCGACGTTGAGCGCTTCGCGTGCGAGATCGTTGAGATCATACTTGCTGCGCGCTGGATCGAGCAGGTAAGCGGCGATGTAAGTATCGTCCTTTACGCCTTCGAGCGTGATGTTGAAACGATCGAGCAGACCGACCGCGCGCTTCACGTCGTGAATCGACTTCTCGATCAAACCATTCGACAACACGTCGCGCAGCGCGTTGACTGCCGTGTCCATGCCACCGGAAAACTTCTCGAGATCGACATACGCGGCGACACCGGGGCTCGTCGAAAAGGCGATTCCGCGTGTTGCTTGCAGCTCGGTGAAACACTCCTGCTCGCCTGTCCCGGCAGGCGTTGAATCAGCAATCGCAACTCCCACGTGTTCAGCATCAAAGAGCGTGCGCACGAGATCGTCGAGATCGTCTTTCGTCTGGATGATCCTGTAGTTGCTTGCTGACTCGGCTGACGCCGGTCGCTGAACCGCTGCGTCAGCGTATTCTTTCATCAGGAGCACAAACTCAAGCTCGTGGAAAAGCTCGTAGGCAGCAGCCCGATCCGCTGGTCGCGTTTTGAGCTCCTCAAGCTTCCAGGGCACTTCGAGATCGCAGCGAATACGCGCGAGCTCGCGCGACTGTCTAATAAGATCCGCGTTGTCGCGCAACGACTCGCGATACGACTTGTGCTTTACTGACTCCCAACCCGCGAGCGCCGCTTCAATCGATCCAAACTGTTGAATGATCGACACCGCGCCTTTTGACCCGATGCCCGGCGCGCCGGGGATATTGTCGATGGAGTCGCCCATGAGCCCGAGCAGATCGACGAGCTTGTCAGCCGGCACACCAAACTTGTTCTCAACCCATGCTTCGTCGCACCACTCGATCGGTGGCACGGGCACTTTGCGCTTCGCCACCTGCGAATTCTGACGCATGCAGATGATGTAAGGATCCTGAACGAGCTGGCACATGTCTTTGTCATTCGACACGATCACGGCCTGCATCTTCATCGCGGCGACTTGTTGCGAGAGCGTGCCGATGACGTCGTCAGCTTCGTAACCCGGAAAATTGATGACCGGAATGTTGAGCACTTCGCAGAGCCGGAAAATGTACGGCATCTGTTTGGCTAGATCGTCGGGCATCGCCACACGGTTTGCCTTGTAGTCAGCAAACGTCTCGTGCCGGAACGTCTTCTCGCGCGACTCGAAGATCGCGGCGATGTAATCGGGTTTTTCTTCACGCAACAGCTTGAGCAACATGTTCGTGAAGATGTAGACGGCTCCCGTTACGAAGCCCTGCGACGTTGCGAGCGGCGCGGCGCGGTTCTGCATCGGCGCGAAAAACGCACGAAAGATGTGCGACATCGAGTCGATCAGAAAGACACGTTGAAGCCGCTCATTTTTGGCTACAGACTCTCGGGCAGGCATGTGAGGTGATTATAGTTAATCCGTGTCATCTGTGGCTAATTCGGCCACGTGAGCACGCACGGTTTCACCGAGAGTTTGCAGGTTGTAACCACCTTCGAGACAGGAAACGAGCCGTCCGTTGCAGCTACTTTGCGCCCACTGCTTGAGCGCGCGCGTCATGTCAATAAAATCTTCGTCTCTGAGACGCAACTGGCCGAGCGGGTCGCCGAGATGCGAATCAAAACCCGCCGAGATAATGATCAGATCTGGGCTGAAATTCGCCGACATCTCCTCCAGCGCCGCTTCAAACGCGCGCTTATGGTCTGTGGCCGGCGTCGCGGCGCGCAGGGGAAGATTCAACGTGTATCCCAAACCGCGCCCGGTTCCCTTCTCTCCACGAGATCCCGTTCCGGGATACCAGGGATATTGGTGAGACGAGAAAAAGTAAACTGTCGGATCGTCGTAAAAGATTCCCTGCGTGCCGTTGCCGTGATGCACGTCCCAATCGATGATCGCGACCTTATCGATCTCGGGATGCTTCTGTTGCGCGTAACGCGCGGCGACGGCGACGTTGTTGAAAAGACAAAAGCCCATCGCACGCTCTTCAGTCGCGTGATGACCCGGCGGGCGCACCGGCACAAACGCGTTCTTCACCTCACCGGCCATGATCAGGTCGATCGCCTGGCACGGTGCGCCGGCTGCGCGTTTCGCGGCGTCGAGCGAGCGCATCGAGACGATCGTGTCGCCGTCGAGATAACCGATGCCTTCGCTGACGACTTTCTCGACGAGTCTGTAAAGCTGTGGTGAGTGAGCGGCCTGGATATCGCCGCGCGGCGCTTCTCTCGCTTCGACTTCGCGCAACCTGGACCAGAGATCAACGTCGCCACGCAGCGCGTCCATCACAACAGTGTAGCGTGAAGGGTTTTCAGGATGACCGGGACCGGTGTCGTGTTCGCGAAAGACTGGATGATGAACGATGGCTGTTGTCATGGATCTTGAAAGACAAGGTATCAAATAGAAGTTTTCACGCAAAGGCGCAAAGAACGCAAAGAAGCAAAGAGGAATCACGAACGCCTTTGCGTCTTTGCGTTCTTTGCGCCTTTGCGTGAAATGTACGAATTTGGAACGAGCCGCATCTGCACCCCCTTCACTCCTGAATCAAGCTAATACTCAATCCCGCAGCTTCTTTAAAAATCCCACGATTACAGCTTGGGAATGGTGTTTGCCAAAGCACCAGAGCGAAGACCAAGGTCAGTACTAAGCGGAACCACTGGGGAGGGAAAGGCATGAAACGGTTACTGGTTTTAATACTCGTATGGACCTTGCTCGTCGTCACCGGAACAATCGTATCGGCAGATGGTCAAACGGTTGAACGAAAGAAGAGCGCAGCCACCGGTGCGGGCGGCGCTGCCATATATGCACTCAATCGCAAGGTTACTAGTTAAAAGGTACTTAATCTCGACAACTGTATCGAATAAACGGAGGGTAGTGATGTCATTCGATGAAGAAGCAGCAAAAAGAAGCCGAGTAGTAGTGGAAACACCAACTGAACGACGTGAAGTCGTGCATTCACAATCGGTGCGAGACAACAGCGGCATCTCCGCAGGCATGGTCGGCGTGCTTGTTGTAGTAGCAATCGCGTTGATAACGATGCTGGTACTGTTTTGGATAAGCAGTCAGCCGGCAACTGACAACGCCAACATCGCGGCAACGCAGCCACCGCCGACAACTGTCGTGCAACAGCCTGCGCCAGCACAACAACCTCCGGTGATCATTCAACAACCAGCACCGGCAACGCAGCCAGCACCAATCGTCGTGACGCCGCCAGCAGGTGGAACGACCGCCTCGACCGCGCCAACTGAAAGCGTGAACATGGATTCGACGATCCAGTCGGCAGTCGACAAAAAGATTTCAGACGACCCTGAGATCTCGACGCTTGGCATTACTGCTTCAGTGATCGACGGCAAGGCGACATTGATAGGAACAGTGAAAACTGCAGCGCTGAAGACGCAGGTTGAACGACTAGTCAAATCGGTTAAGGGTGTGAAGTCAGTCGACAACCAGATCAGCGTGATTGCTGAATAGTAAGATTATTTGGGCCACAGATGGACACGGATCCATCTGTGGCTCAATGAAGTTTCAATCACCCACGCGCCGTGTTCGCAATTCAACACTAAACGTCTCTCTTGGTCATCCTCAAATACTTCAACCGACTCGATCGGTCCACACTCAACATCCATTGTCTGGAACGACTCCGCGTCAACACCTAACTCGGAAAGCGCCATAACTTGCGGCACGAGTCCCATCTCCATGTCGAGAAAGATGTTCCAAATGAATCCAATGTCGAGCAGCAAGTACGCTGTTTCGTCGTGGATGAAGTGACTGAGCGGCGTCGCGCCGATCACGTGCGCGATGACGTGGTCCTGGTGCTTGTTTGTTTCAGCCTCCATCCACGTCATATCTCAAATTCCATTAAGCTCTTTGACTTTACCGCCGCGATTGCAGCGCAGATGAGTGAGCCGAGTCCACCCACAACAACTGAGAGCGGCGCGCCGATGAGGGCCGCCAGAGAGCCCGCCTCCAACTCGCCAAGCTGTGGCCCGCCCATGAAGAACATCATGTTGATCGACGTCATGCGACCGCGCAGATGATTCGGCGTGACGAGCTGTCGGATCGTCTGTCGCAACACGGTGCTGACCGTGTCTGCCGCGCCGGTGATCGCAAGCATCAACAACGAAAGCCAGTACACAGTCGAGACTCCAAAGCCTGCCGTCGCGACACCAAAGACTGCCACAGAGGCAACAACCAGTCTTCCCTGTTTTCGAAAACTGCCGATACGCGCCATCGTCAACGCTGTCAACACAGATCCGATCGCCGGAGCTGCCGCGAGAAATCCATATCCACGCGCGCCGACGTGCAAACGTTCCTGTGCGAAGATCGGCAACAACAACGTCGCTGACGCAAAGAATGTCGCGGCGAAATCGAGCGTCATCGTCTGCACGATAATCGGCGTCTGCCAAACAAATCGCAGTCCTTCTTTTAGCGCTCCGAAGCTCAATGCTTCTCGCCGTCCACGCTGCAAATCGGGTTTACCGCTAGTTCGCATCGCGATGACAGCGCCGATCACGGCGAGAAAAGAAAGCGCGTTAAAGCCATAAATGATTGCCGGTCCCGTTTCCGCGAGTATGAAGCCCGCGATCGCGGGCCCAAGGATGATGGCTATGTTGAAAACAATGATGCCGAGGCTGACTGCGTTGGGGAAGTCTTCCTCGGGCACGAGCGTGGGCATGAGTGCCTGGCGTGCCGGAGTGTCGAACGCCTGGGCCGCCGCACTGAGTGCGCTGAGGATGTAGATCGGCCAAACGCTCTTGAGTCCCGCGAGAGTTTCCGCAGTTAACAGCGCTGCCGTCAACAGCATCACGCTCTGCGTCACTACCATCGCTCGTTTTCGATCGAACGCGTCAGCAACAACGCCACCCGCTAGCGAGCAGACGATGATTGGGACGCCGCGGAAGAGTCCGACGAGACCGAGTGCGAATGCAGATTTAGTGAGGAGGTAGACGTGCCAGTTGATCGCGACAAACTGCATCTGCGAGCCAGTCACAGACACAATCTGGCCTAACCAAAGAAGCCGAAAATCACGGTGACGTAAAGCAGCAAATGCCGAATGACTGGAAGAGATCACGTATCGCCGTACGACTCATTCAACTTGCGGAAATGGTAGGCCATGGCGGCATGACGTAGCAACTCAGTCATGCGGTCGTGATGTTTGCGCGCGGCTTGGATGAAGAATCGCCAAAACTCGCGGCGCTCGGCATCAAGCACGCCCAGCTTGAACGTGATGCGCAACAACGCCGTCACCGCTTTGATACCGTGATACTGGTGCGCCTCGGGAAAATCCTGTGGCGTGCGCTGCAACGATTCGAGCGCGCGACGGTAATACTCGCGCGGCGTGTAAATCGTGCGCATGATTCGTTGATAACCCTTGACGAGTGTGTCGACGTCCATCTTCGGAACGAAATTGACGGTGGCGATCGTGTTGTTTCCCGTGGCATCGGAGCCGAGCAGACGGCCTTCGCGTTCGAGTCGCTTCCAGAGTTGTGTATCGGGAAGCGCGTTGAGCATTCCGACCATCGCCATGGGAATCGCGCTTTCGCGGATGAACTCGATCTGGCGTTCGAAGATGTCTTCGGGATCGTTATCGAAGCCGACGATGAAGCCGGCCATCACTTCCATGCCGCGACTCTGAATCTTGCGAACGGAATCAAGCAGGTTGCCGCGGTTTTGAGTCTTCTGCGCTTCCTTGAGACTCTCCTCGACAGGCGTCTCGATACCGAGAAACACGCGACGGAATCCCGCATGTCTCATCGCAGTTAACAAATCGTCGTCATCCGCAAGGTTTACACTCGCTTCCGTCAACAACGAAAACGGAAACCCGTTCTTCTTCTGCCAGTCGATCAGATCAGGCATAAGCAGCCTGACGTTTTTCTTGTTGCCGATGAAATTGTCGTCAACGATGAAGAGGGGACCGCGCCAGCCGAGTTTGTTCAAGGCATCAAACTCCGCGAGGATCTGCTGGTTACTCTTCGTGCGTGGTGAGCGGCCGTAAATCTCGATGATGTCGCAAAACTCACACGAGAACGGGCAGCCACGCGAGTACTGAACGGACATACAACTGTATTTTTTGAGATCGATGAGACCGAAATCCGGAACCGGCGACAATGATAACGGCGGGCGCTCAGGTGCTTTGTAAGTGCGTTTCGCTTCGCCGCGCTCGTAATCTTTGAAAAACTGCGGGAGAGTGGTTTCGGCTTCACCCTGAAAGATGTGATCCGCGTCTGGAAGCTCCTCGATGGTGCTCGTAACGTATGGTCCACCCAGCACGATCAGCTTTCCTAGTTGCTTGGCACGTTTTACGACTTCGTGTAGCGACTCCTTTTGCGCCAGCATGCCGGTAATGAAGATCATCTCAGCCCACTCGATTTGCGAGTCTTTCAATTGCTCGACGTTCAAATCGACCAATCGTCGCTCACAGGACTGTGGCAACAAACTGGAAACCGTCATCAAGCTAAGCGGTGGAAAGACAGAGCGTTTGCCTTCGAAGGGCAGCGCGTGGCGGAAACTCCAGTAGGTTTCCGGAAACTCCGGGTTCACAAGCAGGATCTTCATAGTATTGGTATAAACGATTGTTCGCCGCGAAACCAATTCAGACGGGTAATAATTGTGTAAAACTACGATTCTCGCAAGTGAGACCGGGAATAATAGCTTTAGGTTGCCGGTCTTTTTGATTTCAGTATAGCTATGAAACCTTCCAACAGCGGGGGCAAGCCCCTCTTCCTGACTTGTTCTTTTTTCAGATTGGTAATCCTTCTTGGAATGAACAAGTCAGGAAGAGGGGCTTGCCCCCGCTGCTTTCGCCTTTGCGGGAGAGACGTTGTGCTATAAAATCCGCTACTTAACTCGCCTGAATTTACGAAAGGTAAACAGCATATGAAGACTCAACTTTCGCGTGCACTCGCGACTACTCTGATCGTACTGTTCTCACTCTCACCCGTATGGGCCACCTGCGGTGGCGGTGGTGGCGGCGGAACTGGCGGCGTCGGTGGCGGCAGCAAAGGAGCCGAAGGCCCGGACCCGGCCGTGTACATGGTGCCGTGGAAGATCTGGGAAGCTGCTAAAGCTCCTCATAAAGGACTCATCCTCTACTGGTTTCCAGCGACCAACGACGAGATCAAGAAATCGAGCCTGCGGGCGTCACGACTGCTCACGCTCTATTCTTCGCAATGCGTCACGATGACACTGGCGGACGCCAAAACGCCCGAGCTACAACCAATCATTGGCGACTCAGCTTTGCCGGTGGCGATTTTAGCCACCGCCGAAGGAGCACCGATCAAGAAGATCGATAACACTGGCGGCAAGCTCAAGGTCGACCAGGTCGAGAAAGTCGTCGAAGCGGAGATGAAGCAACGCGAGACGACGCTCGACACGCAGTTGAAAGACGCCAAAGAAAAGATCAAAGCCGGCGACAAAGAGAACGCGATTGCGCTGCTGAAACCGATTGCCGAAGAGAAATGCCTGTTTCCGAAGAAAGCAAAAGACGCGGCCGGGCAGTTGAAGAAACTGGGAGTGGGAGATGTCGGCAGCATTCCGGCAGCGCCGATCCTCGATCGTGTTCAGGGCGCGCGTATCGAAGCCGTGTTGCGCCAGGGGTTGCGTGCTGAAATTGCTGAGCGATACGTCACTGCGCTGCGGCTGTATCAGAAAGCGCACCAGATGGATCCTGCGGATCCGACTCCGCTGCGTTACATTGGCGAGGTCTATCGTCATCACACAGGCGAATGGGATAAAGCGCGCGAGGCCTTCAACACGATTCTCAACATGCCTGCTGATTCCGTCGCACGCGCCGTGGCGTTGCACGGACTCGGCAAGATGACGATTCACGATGGTGAGTTTAAAAAGGGACTGTCGCTGATGGAGCAGTCAGTGGAGGAGTTTCCGCTCGCCCTTGCTTATCGCAATATCGCGGTCTACTGGAACTCCGAAGGCGATCTCGTGAAGGGCAATTCGTACACGCAAAAAGCGCTGGCACTCGATCCGAAGGATCCGTACAACCTCGTGTTTGCAGCAGTCTTCATGGCGGCTTCAGGCAATGGTGACGAAGCACTAAAGATCGCGCGTGAGAATCGCACCCTGCTGCCTGCGTCGTATAACCTCGCGGCGATCTTCGCGCAGACCGGACATCGTCGTGAAGCACTCGCGTTGCTGCAACGACATTTCTTCCGTTACGAGCGTTACCATGCTGTTCGTGCGAAGGAGATGATGGAAGCGCGTGTCGATGCGGTGTTTGATTCGCTGCGACAGGATTCAGCGTTCCTCGCGCTTACGAGCGGAGCCGACGGCAGGCTCCAGATGCCGATGCGCAACATGACCGGGACGCAGAATCGTTAATGATCAAGGAAAGCCGCGGTTCTTCACGGATGAACACCGATCGATCCGTGATCATCCGTGAAAATCCGTGGCAAGTAATCGCAGCCTCAGCAGTCGGCACCATGATCGAGTGGTACGACTTCTACATCTTTGGCAGTCTCGCCGTAACGATCGCACCGCTCTTCTATCCCGAAGGTAACAACACACTCGCGCTCATCGCTTACCTCTCGACGTTTGCCGTCGGGTTTGTAGTCCGTCCTTTTGGGGCGCTGTTCTTCGGACGCATCGGCGATCTCGTGGGACGGAAGTACGCGTTTCTCGTGACGTTGCTGATCATGGGCGGCGCGACCGCCGCGATCGGTTTTCTGCCGACGTACGCAACGATCGGACTCGCGGCGCCGATCATCTTGCTGATCATTCGAGTGCTTCAGGGACTCGCGCTGGGCGGTGAGTATGGTGGCGCTGCGGTCTACGTCGCCGAACACGTGCCGGATGAAAAGCGCGGCTTCTACACCAGTTTCATTCAAATCACGGCGACGCTTGGATTCTTTGTGTCGCTGGCAGTCAGCATCATCGTGCAGAACTCGATGTCGCGCGAAGCATTTGGTACGTGGGGCTGGCGTGTGCCGTTCATCATCTCGATCTTTCTCGTCGCTGTTTCGCTGTACATTCGACTCCGGATGAAAGAGTCGCCGATCTTCAGTCAGATCAAGACTGCGGGGATGACGTCGTCAAAGCCGCTCGTCGAAGCGTTTACGCATTGGGACAACTTGAAGCGGGTTTTGATCTCGCTATTCGGTGCGACTGCCGGGCAGGGCGTGGTTTGGTACACGGGACAGTTCTACGCGCTCTTCTACCTGCAAACAGTGCTGAAAGTGAATAGGCGCTCCTCTGAATACATCATTGCGATTGCGCTGCTGATGGCGATGCCGTTCTTCGTCGTGATGGGCACACTTTCGGATCGTATCGGGCGCAAGTGGATCATGATGGCGGGATGTCTGCTCGCGGCGGTGTCTTACATGCCGATTTATCACGCGATGCAGAGTGCGGCGGGATCGAATGTAGTGACGATAACATCTCAGAAGCACCGCGTGACGGGCGCTACGAGTCTCACTCCGCAAACAGAGGTGAATGGCGCGCTGCAGCCGGCCGCCGAAGTTCTACCCTACACCGATTTTTCTTCCTTGATTAGCTCACCAGTCGCACTGAAACTGATCGTGCTCGTGTTCATTCAGGTGTTCTTCGTGACGATGGTGTACGGCCCAATCGCAGCTTATCTGGTCGAAGCCTTTCCGGCAAAGATCCGGTACACATCGCTTTCGCTGCCTTATCACATCGGCAACGGCGTCTTCGGTGGATTGCTGCCGGTGATCGGACTATCAGTCGTCGCGAACACCGGCAACATCTACGCCGGCCTCTACTACCCAATCATCGTCGCCAGCATAACGTTCATCGTCGGATCGTTGCTGCTGAAAGAGACGAGGCACACGCTCATTTGGGATGAGGTGGATTCGATCGGCAAGTGAACGAGCCCGTTACGGCACGACTTTAATCACGCCCGGCATTGCTCCAGTACCCGGAGGAGTCTTGCAATTAGGCGTGCCCAAATGGACTCCGCAGTGGTAGCCGTAGGTTCCGACTTTGTCGAACGTTCTCGTTACGGGCGTTCCGGGAGTTATATTCCCGGGCGTATCAAACGAGGCGTCAAGGTTGTCACACCCATTACCCGGAGTCCCAGCGTCTCTCCTCAGGCTGTGTGGTGCTCCAGGAGTCGTGGTCCAGGTAACTTTTCCGCCAACCTTGATTGTTGTCACGGGCGTGCCGCTTGCTTCATCCTGCCACTTAATACCGTTGTTATTCACGTTAGCAGTAGTTGGAGCGGACGGACTGGGCGAAGCAGGTGGACCCGTCGGCGCTGATGTGGGCGTTGCTGTTGCTGAGGTTGTGGATGTAGGAGCGTTAGTCGGTGCAGACGTAGTGCAGCCGACAAACAAAATGGACACAAAGGCAAATGCGAGAAGTCTATACATAGTTTCTCCTGTTTCGTTCTCGGCGAATTACAGCCGGCATAATGGTTATTTGTTTCGGTACCTGTACCTCCGTAAATCTATTGCCTTGTTCAAAATTCGATTCGCACTCCGACTTGAATCCAGCGACTTGACGACTCACGACGGGTCGGCACGTTCTGCTGCGTAACGACTCCGAAACTGCTGGGGTTTGTTAACTCAAGTGCAGGGTTCGAGAAGATCGGATGATTGAAGACGTTGAAGAAATCAAGCGACAAGCGTGCTTGCACCTTCTCGCTAAGGTGCGTTGTCTTACCCAGTGATAGATCTAAGTCAACCGCATCAAAGCCACGCAGCGGGTTCGCTCTGCCGGAACGTCCATCACGGCTTAGCAGGACTCTCCTGAAACTTCCGAAAGCAGTCTCTGGATTACCGAACAGATTGATTCCGGAGCCTCCGATTGCCGGGTTGCCGTTAGTTCCTATGTTGTTCGAGCCCGTGATGCCTTGATTCACACCAGTGTTGATGTCCCCCGTGTTCACGGTAGGAACTGCACCACTTGGCGCAGTGAGCATTACGCCGCCACCCAGCGCTGAGACACCCTGCGAAACGATAAGTGGCAACCCGGAGGCTGCGCGAAAAACTCCAGCAACAAACCATCCTTGCAAGACTTCGTCGACTTTGCCGTCAGCGTGCAGGCGATGGCCATGACCAAGTGGAATTTCATAAAGAAGCTGGCTATTGAAAGTGTGCGTGCGGTCGAAGTCTGAAGGACCGTAATCAAAATTCAGATCGAACGCGCTTTGCAGTGTGTTGGTTGAGTTCTGAAGTGCACTCGATTGGTCCAGTGATTTCGAGAAGGTGTAATTGAGGTCCAGCGTCAGCCCGCGCGACAGTAGCTGTCGTCCAGTCACTACAAAGGCATGGTAGTTGGAACGTCCGAGACTGGTCCGTACAAATGCCGTTTGAGTCTGGAGGTTGTTGAATGTCTGCAATCCTTCTCGCAAGCGCGCGAGATCGATAACCTGAAAAATGTTTGAGACGTTGCCGTTGATGAAATTCGCTTCGTTGCCGGCGATGACACGAGCTGTGCCGCCGGGCATATTGTTCTGAAACCATGGTTGCGCCGGGATATTAGCCACGGGCACACCTCGGCGCAGTAACTCCGCGACCGCGTCAAACGCTTGTGCGAAAGTCTGTCCCGACAGTTGGTCGACATGAAAGTATGGTGAGGAGTTGAAATTGATACTTGCCGGCAATTTTCGTCCGAGACGAGCGATCCAACCAAGCTCGACTACAAGGCCACGCGGCAATCTTCGCTGCAGTGTGAAATCGAAACTGTAGCTCTCACCTACCTTAAAGTTTGGATCGATCTGGAACGAAACGGCTTCCCCGAACGGCTGGCTGGGAATGTAAGGGAAACTTAGAACCGGCTGAGTCGGAACAGGTATCGCGCCATCAATGCCTACACGGAAGCTGGAAGACGGCGCCGTGCCGTTTGCAACGCAGTTCAAGCCTCCCACACCAGTAAGGTTGCAAGCAGGAGCCCTGACACTGATTGTCTGACTAAACCCGGCGCCCAGTGATGGCAGGATTACTGACTCAGAAGTATTGACACGGTCGTACAGAATCCCGAAGCCGCCCCGTAAAACCGTGCTTTGATCTCCGAAGAGCTTATTGAGGATGCCGGGCTCTTTGAACGAAGGATTCCACGCTGCGGCTACGCGGGGCGCAACATTGGTCCAATCTGTGCGGAGGTCGCCCACCAAACCGGTCCGCTCAAATCCAATGCGCGGGTTATAAATCTCACCTCGCAGTGTAGCTTGCCGGCGCGGCTCGATGTAATTTTCATACGTGAGGGCGTCACCTGTCTCCACATTGATCATATGTGTTTGCCGGTCGAGCGTATCCACCGGCGGCCTTTGCCAACCGTACGAGATACCCGTCGTCAACGTGAAAGTGGGCTTTAGCTGCCACGAGTCCTGAAAGTAGAACTCGTAAGTATTGTGTCTCGTGTTTGCGTTGATTGAGGTACCGAATGGCAGAGGTTGGAGCTCGCTATCGCGGACCGCCAGCAGGCTGACGTTATCAATCATGCCCGTCACTCCAGCGAAGAGAGCATCCCACTGCGCCACATCATTCGTGCGCAGGCAATTACCCTGTCCAGGCGTGGAGCACGAAGGCGGGCGCGATGACGGTGGGATCAGAATGTTTGTGCCGCGCGAAATGTCAGCGACCAGGGACGCGAGTGACCCAACGATTTTATCGTTGCGCAGGTGGCGGGTAATGAGGTGACGCGCATTGAAACCAAACTGCGTTGAATGATTTGACGTGATCCAGGTGCCGTCATAAACCAGTTGGAACGACTCATTATCGTTACTTTGGAAGCGGCCGCGTTGGCTATCAACGTCAATTGGCTCGCTCAGCAATTGGTCGAGATTCCCACCACCTATGTTGAGAGCAACGGATCCGGCACTAACGTTCGTCCCGGGAACGGCCAAGATATTTGCGACGCTTGACGGGTTGATAGGGGTTGTCGACTGGCGATCTCTGGTCCATCCGAGCTTTAAACTGCCGCTGCTTGCCGGAGTGAACGAGACCGTCAGTCCGAGTGTAAAATTCTGACCTCGAAGTGGAGCCTGGCCCGTAAAGGCGGCGCGGCCATCGCGTATATCGAGTTGCTGGCGCAGTCCATTTGGTCCACCCAGGGTGGAGAGGCGACGCGCATACGTGCCTGAAAAGTTGAGCCACCAGTTTTCCGTGAGACTGCGATCGTAGCGAGCAACAATGAAGTCGTTTTCCAAGGGAGCATCTGCCGTAGAGCGCCACCCGATAGTATTCAATCCGTCGCCACTGGCCGGATCGTTACCCTGCGGCATAAGCGACCAGAGTGCTGCTACACTCGGGCTGATTCCGATCCTGCGAGGATCGCATCGTCCAGTATTCGTCAAACCGCAGAGTGTGGAAGTGGCGAGATCGTAAGCTACAACCCCGCCGGCGTTGTCACGGAAACGTAAGATACCTTGCCGTAGTGATGCTGACGGTACGATACGCAGCACGTCGAAGGGACGGGAGAAATCACGTCCTTCGTAATTTACAAAGAAGAACTCCTTTTCGCGGCGGAACGGGCCACCGAGTCGGAACCCGTAACGATTATCTTTCAGTTCCGGTCTGGGAATGGCGCTGCGGTTGTTGGTCCAGCTATTGGCATTGAGGTTGTTGTTTTGGTGATACCAGTAACCGGCGAAGTGAAACTCATTCGAACCTCGACGTCCAATCAGCGCAACTTGTCCACCTGCCGAGCGACCGAAAGACGCGTTAGGATTTGTCACGGCGACTCGGAACTCTTCTACGCTCTCGACCGAGATCGGGATCATGGTGCGAAACCCCGCTCCACCTCCGGTAGAATTCTCCGTGATATCAATCCCGTCGAGAGTGAAGGTGCTCTGATCTGTACGTGCTCCTGTGACCGAGCCGCCGCGGCTGCCGTTGTCGCTGTCACCAGCCTCGGGACTTGTGCCTGGTTGTAGTGTCAGAAACTCGGCTGAGTTCCGCTCGAGTGATGGCATATAGAGCAGAAACTTACCCGGCACTACGGTCCCGATAGTTGCATCGGTCTTCTGAAGGTCTGCACTCTCAGCGGCGACAATGTTTACGGTCTCCGTCACGTCGCCAACCTCCAGCACTAAGTCGGAGCCGTAAGACTTTGTCACTTCCACTTTCAAACCCGATACGGTCACTTGCCGAAAGCCGGGCCTGCGAATGATTAGGTCATACTCACCAGGAAGCACCCGCGAGAATAAAAACTGCCCCACGTTGTTACTTAACTGTTTCTGACTGCGTCCGGTTGCCGGGTTTCGCAACTCAACGTCAGCCCCAATCACGACCGCGTTGTTGCTATCCAACACCCTTCCGTACACCGAGCCCGTTGATGAGGTTTGTGAAAAAGCGATCGTCTGTGCATGGAAGAGCAGAGCGATTGCGCACATTAAGATCCGCAGGCGGGATTGGCGAGCTATTGAGGTTGACAGATTCATAGGGTACTTGCGGTCTGGAATGGGGACTCGAATGCTTTCACAGTTCGTGTCCCCACACCTGCGGGCGTAGACTCAGTGATGCTCGGGTATGGGCGCAGTACAGCCTTTACCTTTGCCTTTACCGTACTGTGAGCTTGGCACGATGCGAACGAGTTGCATCATGCCACGGTCTTCGTGGGCCAGGATGTGGCAGTGAAGAACGAATGTGCCAGTGAAATCCGGATATGCCTGCCGGATAATTACGCGGCCAGGATTAATCTTTTTGCCATCGTCACTAATTATGGCGGGCGGTATTGCGATCACGTCCTGCCACACGAAGTTATTGGCGGGTTCATACGGCGTACTGTTGTTTAGATCTGTGGGCGTTTCAATTCGGATCACCTGAAACGGATTGATGTGGATGTGAAATGGGTGCGCGATAACAGATGTGCGATTTTCGAGGACCCACTCTTGCAATCCGTCCTTAGGCATGCATTGATCAACCTTTGGACCATCTTCTCCGAACTGCTTGCCATTAATCATGAAGTGCGGCGGGTTGCCAGTTACGGGGTCCCGTCCGATTGTGGGCCTGTCCTTGTCCCACTGGAACGTCACCGGAGAATTAGGATTGGGCTCGTCGTTTTGTCCGGGATTGGGCAAATCGACCAAAAAGCGCGGCATCGCCGCCCAGTTGGTGGGAAAGGGCTTTGCCGTAGTGTCCGGATCTCCCGCGACCTCGACGACGAACAAAACGGTGCCACCAGATTTGAATTCTGTACGCGCTTTAGTCATGGGTGCTTTGACCAAAAGGTCGGCGCGGTTGCCGGCTGCTAGCTTAAAGCCGCCAGGAACCAAGCCATTTAGAAATGGCTGCCTGGCGTAGTTGTCTGGACTAAACTGAACGCCGTCCTGAGCTGTCTGTCTAAAGTCGAATCCTGAAGACGGCTTAACCCCCAAAAGTCCATCTTTAAGCGTCTTACCATCAATGACACCTGGCGCGTTTCCTTCGGTTGCGTTTATGAATCGCCACAACTGGACTTCGCCGGGCTTCATGGTAATTATCGGCTTCAATTGACCGTTAACAAAAATTTGATCCTGGCCCTGGCCACTTCTGGGAGTTTTCCGTTCGAGATTTTGCATTGGATCGTACTGCTGGAAGATCAAAATCTTCTCATGCGCTCCATACTTATCTCCCCATCCGAAGGCATTGCGAATGAAGTGATCGTATCCGCCTTCACGGCTTGATTCGATAATAAACACCCCCGCGAGACCATTACGAATGTTCAGCGAAGTCGAGCCATGTTTGTGCGCGTGGTACCAGTGTGTGCCGGGAGCCTGACCTGCTTTAAAACCATTCCCACCCGAGTTGAACGGGGCGTTTACCTTGTCATAATCGGGAATTTCAAAGAAGTTAGGAAACGCACCGACGAAATACTGCGGCCATAGTCCGGCGGCGATCGCATCCAGATTCTTCTTCAACAACGGCTTTGGCGGATCCAACCCATTGTTTCGCGCAGCCGTTGCCGCGTCGATGTCGTGCTGCCTAATCAATTCGAACTGCTCGCGACGGAATTCGATCGGCAATTCGCTCCACGTTTGCGGAATGAAGCGCGAGTTGAATAGTTGATTGAAGCTCGGCGTCCAGTCCGGTTGAATCATTTGGGGCAGCACTTGGACAAGCACGTTATCTCCCAAACCGTCTGGACTGGTATGGGTGCCATGGAAATGAATATTGGCAGTGTTTGAACCGTGAAAGCAGTTGGGATACTTATCACTGGCCGGATAAAAATACTTACCGTTCTCGCGCTTTCCGACTTTGTCACAGCCTTCATCGCTAAATGGAGGCTCCTCCTTGCCTGTAGCTTCGCTGTAAGGAAATCTTTTTCTATTGACCTTGTTCAAAAATGCGATTTGCACTTGATCACCAAGACGGGCACGCAGTGTTGGACCTGGCCCGACCTCGGTGCCGACATCAGCTTCCTCCTCATCCGCGTCCCAGCCGCGAAACTGCCGGTACTCATCCTTCTCCACACTCACATTTGGAACCAAGAATTTCTTATTGACGAGCTTCATAATCGCCCGCAACCGCTTTTCTTCAGGCCGCCGTGACACCTCAGGCGGATTGCGGAACGGAGGATTATCAGACTGAGCGGTTGTTGATTGAATTCCCAATAACGGGAAAAGTGTAAGCAGGGCGAAGATGATGATCCCAAACGAGACAGCTAGACTCTTTCGGGTGAAGTTCCGAGCCAACGCTTCTCTCATATCAACCTTCCTTCTCTCATGGCGATGACTACTCACAACCTAAACTTCAGGTAAGAATGTGACTTTTTACGAGCGGCTAAGTGGGCATGTTAATGATCCCCTGCTCCTCCTCGTGCCCAGGGATCTGACACCCGTAAGTGGGTTCAGGAAAACACTCGCTTGACGGGTCAGACGGGGCGGCACCAACTGGATTGTCTGAGATGGTGGGCCAATGCTCCGACTTAGGATCCATATTGAGAAAAAACACGTTTTCAGTGTCATCGATAGTGACGGTTTCGAATTCCACTTCATCTTTGCTGTTGCGAGTTATAGTTATCTCTTTCATAGACTTTCCTTTTGCAAATGAACTCCAGGGCACAGTTCTTTGTACTTGCTCAATAGTCCTGTCACCAGTAAATGGCAAAGACGACATTTTCATTTCGCTTGTCTTGGATAGATTTTTGATGACGCAGCGCAGTGTGTCCTGCCGCTGCAAGCAAACCTTCGTTATCGCCAAGTAAAAATCACCTTAGCCGAAGGACGTGCTCTGTAGTGCGTGAAAGTAAACCTAAGTAGGCTGGTTCGTAACGAGTGTGCAGGGAAGCAGAGGCTCGGGGGAGTCAGCCTGTCGTTAGAACGGGCGGAATATATTTCTGAAGGTTTTGAAAGTTAATAGAATTTCTGCATTGACTCGAAACTCAACGTTCGCATAACCTATGCGCGCCTCGCGATCATTTCTAACCTCGAAAGCACTACTAGCCATAGAAGGAGAAACTCACCATGGCAATCAGTCTCAAAGTAAATGGCAATGCCGGAAACGAAGGATTCCTGATCGCACCGTCCGGCGGGAAAGAGTTTGCGATGCCGGTGGTGCTTAAAAGCACCGATCAGACCACCGTTAATGCAACTCTGGTCGTGGTGGCGCCGGCCGGTGTTACAGTCAAACTATCCAACACGAATGTCACGATCGGTCCTTCCGGCACGAGCGTAAAGATAACCGCGAAGACACCCAGCAAGAGCGCCGGTGATATTAAGCTGCAGGTCAAAGTAGGAAAGAGCGTAAAAGCGAGCTGTACCCTGACGTCTATCAAGAACGTGCGCGTCCGTTTCACTGGGCGCTTTCAAGCTCGTTTCGCTACGGACGGAGATTTTTTTAATGAGCCGCGTGGAACTACAGCCGGCTGGACCTGGGCGCTTGAAGGAGAACCCGATTTTGTGCCCGCCACAAATAACATTCCGGCACAACCGGGCATGGCTGTAGGCCGAGTGGTTCGTTTTCAAAATGCGGTGGCGCCGCGGCCCCACGTAGCGCCAATCGGTGTTACGGGCACGGCTGTTGAGGGCGATGTCGGAACCAAGACGATCTCGTTCAACGCCGGCGATCCGATTATCGGAGAACTCGTCAATCTTGGTCCAAACACTTACCTCGCCGCTAACGAACCTATCCCGCCCGGCCCTCAGCCTTTTGAGACCTATGATCCCGGCTTTGAGCCGATGGAGAACTTCGAAATCCACATCGGCACTAAGTTCTCAGGAAAGCCGGCAAACTTAAACGAGCGTCCCACGGCAAACGGCTTTTTCCAATTGACGACACAGGAAAAGACCCGTTATGGAGTCATTCCGCTAAATCAATTCGCCAGTCAGCGAAAAAATCTTTTGCTCACCGACTCTCACAACCTTTCACCTGCGGATCGAACCGGAACGGTTGCCGGACGCAATCTCGCAACCCGCATCGGCCATCTGGGTGGCTCAGCAGCGGATAATATTCCAGCTACCCAAGGTACGCTGCCTGTTGGATGGAGCGGTAAGGAAACGTACAACGGCATTGTCAATTCAGACATTCAAATTACCGCAGGCTTGTCGAGAGTAATCAGCTATTTCCAGGACTTTGCGAGTTTTTTGTTTTCAGGGACTTTGTTGAACTTTCACTCCGATGAGCTGTGCGGACAGTTTGACGGTACTTTGCAACCACAGACTCTGGCCATGTTGCGGCAGATCGAAAGGTGATCTTATTGCTTGTAAATTAGGCCGTTCTTCATCACAAACACGACTTTCTGCATATTCTCGATGTCCTTCAGTGGATCGCCGGAGACGGCGACGATGTCGGCCCACTTGCTGGTTGTGAGCGTGCCGAGATGTTTGTCCCAGCCCAGCAGTTTCGCGGCGCTCGAGGTGCCGGCGATGATTGAGTCCATCGGGCTCATGCCGCCCCACTGGACCAGCAATACAAACTCGTGCGCGTTCGTGCCGTGTGGAATGACGCCCGCATCGGTGCCGAGCGCGATAGGAACTTTGTTTGCGACTGCTAATTTGATCGCGTGGCGTGCGGCTGCGGCAGCAGCCAACGCTTTCTCAGCACGAAGTCCTTTCAATACTCCTGTCTTCGCAGCACGCTCGACCGCCTCAGCCGCTGATAACGTCGGCACGAGAAACGTTCCGTGCTGCTTCATCAAACGCGCGCCCTCCTCGTCGAGAAAAGAGCCGTGTTCGATCGAGGAAACGCCAGCGCGCACGGCAATCTTGATTCCTTCGGTACCGTGCGCGTGCGCGGCGACTTTCCGCTCTAATTTCGTAGCCTCGTCAACCATCGCTTTCAACTCTTCAAACGTGTACTGCGTCGCACCGACGGCATCGCCTTCCGACAACACGCCACCCGTTGCACAGGTCTTGATCACATCGGCGCCGTACTTGATCTGGTAGCGAACCGCGGCGCGAATCTGATCTGGTCCATCAGCAACACCCTCCTCAATTCCCGGATCGAACAGTCCCGGCCGAAAACCATTTTCATCGCAGTGGCCGCCGCGCATGCCAAGCGCATGACCCGCGCTCATCATCCGTGGTCCAACCGTCCAGCCTTCATCGATGGCCTTTCGCAAAGCCATGTCGTCAAACTTCCCCGACGCGCCGACATTGCGCACGCTCGTAAAGCCCGCCATCAAAGTCGCGCGCGCATGCGCCACACTCAGGATCGCCGCAAACGATTCAAAATCTCTGACGGCTGCTGTATCACCGGCGGGATCACCCAACACGCGCCCAATCAAGTGCGTGTGAGCATCGATGAAACCCGGCATCAGCGTGACGTCGCCAAGATCGATCATCCTGGCGTTTGCAGGAACCGTTACGCTGCCTACGGTTCCAACAGCCGTGATCGTGTTGTCAGTCACAACGACAACGGCGTTGTTTATCGGCGCCGAGCCGGTTCCATCGATTAGCCGTGCGGCTTTCAGCACGACCACGCCTTTGCCAATTGGAGGCTCAGGCGTGATCGAAGTTTGGGCTATCACTGACAGGCACAGTGATTGGACCAGGCACAATGCGAGACAGACGGGTTTGAAGTTTCTCAAAGTTGCTCCTCTGACCTGTTCAGCAGGAAACCGCGATGTGGGTGCCAAACGCGGCATTCACGTATGCGAGAAAGCCTTGCGCGGAAACCGTGTCGAGCCGGTAGTCGACGTTGGTAGAACGACAAACTGAGTCGCCCGTGATCGTGATCGAGGTGATCAGTTGCTTTCCATTCAGTGTCATGAAGTTTGGTCCACCCGAATCTCCAAAACACGTGCCGCCGTTTCCGGTCGAATTGTTCTGCGACAGACGAATATAGCCGCCGTTGAGCGAGTTGAAACTGGAGAACGAGAACATGCGCGGGATCGGATTCACGTCCTGGAAAAACGGCACACCGCCACCGACGACGCGATTTTGCAGCCCATAACCAGCGTTAGTGAACACTGCGGTCTTGAGTCCGTTTTGAGCGGCGAACTGGTCCAATAAACCACAAGTCGGAAGCGTTGCGGGTGTGACTCCTCGAACACTGTTGTTCAGGATCAGCACACCGATATCTCCGGAATCGCTCTGGCTCTGGTTGTAATTCGGATTTGTCACCACATGCGCAACCGACAACAACTTCGTCTTGGTACTGGTGAGTTCACCGAACGGGATCGACTGGTCGAGACTGACATATGCAACGAACCCTTCAAGGGCGAGCTCGCTCGTGAAAAAGTCCGTGCAATGACTCGCGGTAAGAAAAACGTTGTCCGTGATCATCGTGCCGGAGCAGATCGGAAAGATCTGACCGGTCGTGGGTGATTTGACGATGAATGCGCCGGTGTTGCTGAAGGTGTTGTTTGAGTCAACGAAACCATACGTGATGGCTGAGGCTTTCGGCGGCAGTAACAGTGATGCGGTTATTAAGCTGACCGTCAGTGCCACAAAACAGATCGATCGTTTCATTTGAGGTTCTCCTTGTTCGTTTGTGAATGCTGCTGTGGATGGCCGGGACGGGAGGATTCTACCTCTATGTCGCGACAGTCTCAAAGTTGCCCGGGCGAGCGACGATGCGATACGCTGCCTCCCCATGCTTATCAATCGACGCCAGTTCAACTGTACGCTGATGGGTGGTCTACTTGCGTTGCCGCTTCGTGGAATTCCGTTGCAATCGCGGCTCGCGGTCAACGGCAAACGCGATCTTGAGATGAATATCAACGTCAACTTTGGGATTTTCGTTCTAGATCCGAATTTTGACCTCTAGGGATATCGCGCCTGCGCTACCAACTGTCTGCGGACCTCAACACGAGACGGGAGATTTAAGCGTAAAAGTCTGTCCGTGACTCGACCGACTGGTGTTAAGGGAATGATTAGTGCGCCATTCAAGCGAAAGTGCTCAAACCACCGTTGTGTGCGAGGATTGAACAGACTTACAAGCTCGCCAGTGACAGTATCGATCGACGCGATATCCGAACCTTTAAATCGATTACACTCGAAGCACGCCAGTGCCAGATTTTCAGATGTGGTCCGGCCACCGCGTTTGAGCGCGATGAGATGATCAGGTTCGTGAGGAAGGACGGCTTGTGATTCAGACAATAAACAATACTCGCAACGCTCCTCCGCTCTTTCCCGCACCTCTCGCCGTAAGGAAGCGAGAATACGGGGTTGATTCATGTTTTCGTCTTCAGATACTCCTGAGCCCTGACTTTTACTAATTGCATGATATGTTCCAGTTCGCCAAAAAGCTCAAGCTCGGATGCTTCCTCCTCAGTTAGTTCATCAGCAGCGTTTCGTCCAAGGAGAAAACGTACACGTTCCTGAGTCTCTTCAGAAGGTCTAAACGCAAGCACTTCAGCAGACGAAGCGCCACGCGCTAAAAGATCGATGATTTCATTGTAGCTTTTCCGCTACAAACTAATGAGTGGCCGATCAGCTTCTTTTGTGAGGGATTCACGTTTCATGCGAATTTATGTTAACAGGCTGAGACGAACAATAAAAGGGCCAATCACTACAAGCGGTTGGCCCTTAACAACGTATCCTCAGATTGAAGCTACTTACACTTGCTGTAGCCACAGTCACGGCAAAAGTCGCAGCCGCTGGCGTGTTCGAGTTGGCCGTGGCATTCGGGGCAGATGCCGATCATGTTGGACATGATGGCGCCCGTGACGGGCTTTTGTTGGGGGTGGTGTTGTTTGGTGGCGACGGCGCGGGCCGAGTCGGGTAGATCCTGGACGCGACGCACCGTGATCATGATGCATTCTGCAACCGCTTGCTCGGGTGAAGTAAGCAGGCGCTCGTTGAACCACACAGCGTGTGTGCCGGTTACTTTATTTAAACTGTACGCGACCTCCGCAGCGTCAAATCCACCGCGCAACATCTTCGACGCCAGCAGTCCCACGCCGCCACTGATTGGACCAGTAGCAAAGACTTCCTGAATCATCTTGCCGTCGTGATTGACCGTGACATAGAGATTCTGGCCGTCGAATGGAATCTGCCACGTCGCGCCGCGCAGCTCGCGTGGCCGCTCGATGCGAATCGCAGTCACCGCCGGCACTTTGATCGTTTCAGAGTGTTCGCGCTCGATCGCTTCCTGACGCGCATGCGCATCGTCCGCCGCAGTCGCTTCCGCCGCACTCACACCTTCTTCTAACGGCTCGACCACCGCTTCCGGATTGCACGCGACTTCACCTTTCGGTTCTTCAGCCTTCATCGACGTCAACACCTGATTATCACGCGAACCGTCGCGATAGTAACTCACCGCCTTGCAACCAAGCTGGCGGCCGAGACGATAAAGCGCGTCGACTGACTCTACCGTGTCGTTTACCGCACCATTGCACGTCTTCGACACACTGTTATCGACGTTGCGCTGAGCAGCCGCGAGCACATGAACGTGCTGCTCAGCGCTTATGTTCATCGCCGAGATAAAGTGCGACGGCAACTCGTGTTCGTGTTCCACTACGTAAGCGGCCGCCGCATCTATCGATTCCTGATCGCACTGGTCCACATCAATTCCGAGCGCCTGCGCCGCGAGCGTATGCACGTAAGTGCGCGTGCCGAGCGTGTCTTTGCGAACGTAGGCCCACGAGAAGTTTGGCTCGATGCCCGACGATGTCTCCGCCACGAGCGAGATGGTTCCCGTCGGCGCAATCGTAGTCACTTCATAGTTACGCGGCGTGAGTGGAACGTCTTTCGGAATCCCGATCTGGTTGTAGAGAAACTCCGAATACGCTTCACGATTTGGCTCAAACTCCGGAAACGCGCCCTTCTCAGCACCGAGTCGATTGCTCTCCATCCACGACTCGCGACGCACAAAGCCCATCACTTCATCCATAAAATCGATCGAAGCCGCCGAGCCGTACGTGATGTTCAGATTCAAACAGAGATCCGCGAAGCCCATGATGCCCAGGCCCACTGGACGAGTGCGATGGACCACATCCTGAATCTCCGGCAAAGGCCACGCACAAACGTCAATCACGTTGTCGAGAAAACGCGTGCACAGGTGCGTCACTTCGCGCAGGCGATCCCAATCGACTCGTTTCTGCGGATCGTAAAACTTCGCGAGGTCGATCGAACCGAGGTTGCATGAGTTGGAGAAGTGCAGGAACTGCTCGCCACAGGGATTGCACGAAAAAATCGGTCCCATCGACTTCATCATATGGTTATGACGATTCACTTCGTCGATGAACGCGATGCCCGGCTCAGCATACTTGTGAGCACTCGCAACAATCCGGTTCCAAACGTCTGGTGCGAAGATCATTCCCGGTCGCGGCGCTTCTTCGATCGTGCAATCCGAAAGATCTGCCGAGAGAAATGCCTGTCGATCGCAGAAAGTTACTAATGATCCGTCAGAAACACGATAAACAACGTATTCATCGTCACGAACCGGATCGTAAATCGGCTCATTCCACGGCTCGCCGTTGAACTCCAACTGAAACCACTCGTTGTTATCGACCGCTTTCAAAAACTTGTCAGTGACGTTTACTGAGATATTGAAGTTGGTCAGCGAGTGCTGATCGTTCTTGGCGTGAATGAAACGCAGCACGTCAGGATGCGTGACGCGCATCATGCCCATATTGGCGCCGCGTCGGACGCCGCCCTGCTTCACAACATCCGTCACCTGGTTGACGATGTTCATAAACGACACTGGACCAGACGCAACACCAGTCGCCGAGCTCACCATCGCGCCGTGCGGGCGAAGGAATTCGTACGTCATGCCCGTTCCGCCGCCGGTCTGGTGAATGGTGGCGGCAGCCTTCGCGTGCTCCATGATTCCCGAGAGCGAATCCGGCACATCCAGCACGAAACACGCGGCGAGCTGGCCGTTTGTTTTACCCGCATTGACGAGACAAGGCGTGTTTGGGATGAACTCGCGCGCGAGCATCACCTCGCTCATGGCCGCAAAAAACTTGTCGCGTTTTTCGCCCGTTTCGGCCATCGAAACGGCGCCGACGACGCGGCGCACGATATCCGACCACTCCTCGAACGGACGCCCCTTCAAATCCTTCTGTGAATAGCGCTTGCTAACGACTTTTCTGGCGTTGATTCCAAGCTGCTCGGACTTTCGACGTGGGGAAAAGGCGGCCTTGTTTCCTGTTGTTTTGCCGATAGCTGCGCTCATTATCTCTGCCTTTCGAAAATAGTTATGCCCAGGCGTATTGCTACGCAGAGCCTTAGTTTAGAGTGTGTTCTGGGTGCTGCGGTTGGTTCCAATAACGTAATTAGCAGCGGGCGGGAATATACGCCTTTAAAGAATAGGTGTCAACCATATATTGTGGCCGTCCAGTTTTAAGGGCCTATACAGTGTAGCCACGGATAAACGCGGATTTAAGACGCGGATTGCTATTTACCGGTCCCGGTGTTCGATAGAAGGAGCTGGTAATTGCCGATATCGCGGTTGTGGCTGTCGAGGGCGGCGAAGGTGTCTGACGTCTCTTCGAGCATCTGCTTGGTCATCGCGATCGAGTCGCTGAGCTGCTCGAAATCGAGTGAAGAGACACGCTCCGGAGTGGGCAGAGTAACGACCTGATCGTTCACCAGTCCGAAGAAGTTTTCGATCGACTGTAGCTGTCCTTCCACGAGCTTTACTGATCGCTCGATATCGTTGAAGGCGGCCACACGGCGCTTGAGGATCTCGACGTTCGCCTGTTGTATCCGTCGCTCACGATCGTCTTTCGAGTTTTCAACCGATCGCTCGGCTTGGACCAACTGGTTCTGGACTGCCTGACGATTGATCGAACGCAAATGATGTTTGCGACGACGATACACGTCGAGCAGATCGACGAAGTCTTCCCAACGCTGATCGAGACTCTGGATGTTGTGAGGAATCTCTTTGGTGCCAGTGAACTTTTTGTAGTTCGAGTAGATCTGGTTTTTCATCCAGCGCAAGTACTCGACGGCTTCACGCTCGCGCGGATCGAACAACTTGATTTGCGCTTCACGTTGCTGCTCGCGCAATTTTAACAAGCGCTGCTTTTCCCTTTTTTCAACCAGGCGACGATAAATATTACTCGCGGGCACAGTGGCTAGGTAAACTGTCTCTGTCGCCAATGCAGCCACGAGGGGTGTAACGTCCTGCACATACGCTGCGGCCACTGCAAACCCTGCCATCCCCCAAAAATTTATGGGTTCCTTGAACGCTTCTTTCACATACTTCAGGTCGATCTTAGGGAATTCCATATGTAAGGCCACGGACTACATTATTACGGCTGATTACTCCTATGAACTAGCGCGCCATTAGTGCGATTGCCCGCCAGTCCCGTTCTGACCACCACCAGTCGACGTCGTTTCGCCTTCTGCGGGAAGAGCCTGCGGCGTCGGCGCACTCGATCCGCTGCCCAACAATCCCATGTCCTTCTTGTAAGCGAGCAGCTTGTCTTGCAACTGCATGTCCAGCGCCTCGCGCTCAATTTCCTGCATTTGCGTATCGACAGAGGCGGAGCCTAGCTGCATCTTGGCTTCCGCTGCTGCTGCACGGCGGTCGATCTTGTCGCGCATCTCGTTGAACGTCGACGCGTCGTCGCCAAGCTGGAACGACTCCATCGTCTGCGCGAGCTGTTCCTGAAGTTTTGCCTGCTTCGACTGGTTTATCAACTGCATCGCCTCGGCAGTGCGGCGTTGCATCTGAAGCACGTAATTATCGCGTGCTTTAAGTGCCTGTTTCGATGCGTTGCCCGCGTGCTCCAGTTGCTGCGACGTTTTTTGCAGATCGAGCTGCGCCTGCTGAAGTTGACCGATGTAAGCGGTGGCGATGTCGTCGCGACCCATCTTCACTGAAGCGCGGATCTTCGAGTCAAGATCCACGACTTGGGTCTCGAGGCGCTCTTTGTTTTTGGCGAGCAGCTTTTCGGTGGCCATGACCTGAGCCACGGAATTGTTCAACTCCGGCACGCGGTCGCGCATGTCGCGAATGGTTTGCTGAAGAATGAGCTCGGGGTCTTCAGTCTTCTCGATAATCCCTCCGAAGAGGGCGCGCACTGAGCGCTTCATTCTTGTCCAAATTCCCATTCTCGCTCATCCTCCGACAGCGATGTGAAATCCAAAAGCGATTCAATTTAACGCCGATTGCGGCCCCATACGACGATTTGATGTACGTCATGTACGTTCAGGCGGTTTCAACTCCGGCGAAAACTGGGTTTTGAGTATAACAGTACTGTGAAAACGCTTCCAGATAACGGATACATCCTGATAATCCCGTCATGATTTACCGATATCGCGACGGAATTGCATGCCTGGCCAGTGGATTTTCTCGAGGGCTCCATAACAGAGCGATAGCGCGTCGGAAAGGCGTTCGGCGCCGGCAGTAATCCCTAAAACGCGGCCGCCCGTAGCGGTAACTCGGCCACTCGCGTCCCGCGACGTGCCGGCATGAAATACCTGCACCGGACCATCCCGAAACTCGTCCAGCCCTTCAATCACGGCGCCGCTTTCATACTTCCCGGGATAACCCTTGTTCGCTGCCACGACACACGCTGACGCGCCTTCAGACCACTCGACATCCAATCCCCCAAGCGTTCCGTCATATATCGCATCAAAAATCGAAATTAAATCTGTTTTCAACCGGACGAGAATCGACTGCGTCTCAGGGTCACCGAATCGCACGTTATATTCGAGCAGCTTTGGTCCATTATCCGTCAGCATCAATCCCAGAAACAGCACACCCTTAAAAGGAAAACCTTCTTCACGAGCACCAGCAAGCGTCGGTTCCACAATCTCACGTACCACTCGATCCTGAATCTCTTTATCGAGAACCGACATATCGGTGATCGTTCCCATGCCTCCGGTGTTTGGGCCAGTATCGCTCTCACCAATCCGCTTGTGATCGCGCGCGGCGGGCATTAATGCGTGGTCTCGCCCATCAGCAAAAACCAGCAGTGACGCTTCTCTTCCCGTTAAAGCTTCTTCGATGACAACGCGCTGGGCGGCTTCACGTCCGGCGACGTGATGGATCATCAAATCCTCGACTGCCTTCTCCGCTTCAACTCGATCCGAGGCAACAACCACACCTTTTCCAGCAGCTAATCCGTCTGCCTTGATAACCACGGCGCTAGAACCAAACTCTCCACTGCGTAGACCCGCAATCGCCTCTTCTGCCGACTCAGCCATACGAAACGCAGCTGTCGGAACGTTGTGCCGTGCCATGAAGTCTTTTGCAAAGATCTTGCTACCTTCGAGTCGCGCAGCAGCAGCGCTCGGCCCAACAATCCGCAGTCCGCGCTGGGTAAAATGGTCCACAATTCCCGCCACCAGCGGCGCCTCAGGGCCTACAAACGTGAGATCGATCTGCTGCGACTCGACAAACTCAACCAACGCAGCATGGTCATTTAGGGACACACTCACACATTCAGCGAGCTCCGCTACACCAGCATTGCCCGGGACGCAAAAAAGCTGAACGGGTTCTTGTGAAGTTTTTCGCAGCGCCCACACCACCGCATGTTCGCGCCCTCCCGAGCCGATAATCAGTATTCTTCTCATGTTTTAGAGGTCCGATGCTGGCATCCTGCAAGATTCCTGTCAACGCAGTCTGTTTTTACCTTGACACATTTTCGACATAGATATATACCAGTTATAAATAGCGGCCCTACAGGCTGGAACCTTCTTCCCAACTAGGTTACAGACCCAAGAGCGTATACGTTCACGCTGTTAATTCTTATAACGCCCGCCGGCATGATGATTCTAGGTTACGGACCCGAGGGGAGTAGATCATGGTACACACGGAAGCCGTTCAGGTAATGGAAACAACTCAGGAAAGCGAATTTCAGGACCGCGCCATCAGGTGCGTCGACTGCACCGATAATTTCATCTGGACTGCAGGCGAGCAAGTATTCTTCCACGACAAGGGCCTCAAGAACGAACCGAAGCGTTGCAAGCCTTGCAAGCAGGCCAAGAACGAACGCCTCGCTGCAATCGCAGCGGCGCAGTCGTCGGGAGTGCGACAACGCATCGAGGTATCAGTGCAGTGCGCACAATGCGGACAACAGACCACCGTCCCATTTTATCCATCTCAAGGGCGCCCGGTTTATTGCCGTTCCTGTTTTCTTGCGGGCAAAACTCCCAACGCGGAAGTCGCATAGCTCAACTCTAATCATCCCCCAACGTGCACGATCGGTCGTCGATTCGAGTCACGCTCAGCTTGACGTAACACTTCATGCGTAACGGGCGCAGTATCGCCTTCACCAAAGGCGATGTATTTCAGCAGGTACGAAATCGGATTTCCCTCACTCCAACCAAAATAGACGTGTGGAAGTTTTCCCATCTCATCGCGCAGATAAAGTAGAAACGCCGCGATTGCATTTGGAACTGCGGGTGACTCTGTTCGCAGTATGCGGAAATTTTCGACCGTCTCACCGCAAATTTTCAACGTGCCGGAAAACTCGGAAGCATCGCCAGGTGTCACTTCAAAAAACAGGATCGGCTCTCCGGTAGGGATGTGATTGCTGGTGCGTTTTTCGTGTTCTTTCTGCGCATACTCGTCGGCGTCGCCTTTGTCTTTACGGTTCGTGATGATGCGAATCGTGCCTTTCGCGGCATCCTTGATGAACTGCCGCGCCTGGTCGTCGAGCTCGATTCTTTCTACTCTGAGCTCAGTTGAGCGATACACTCTCGAGAACAACGAAGCGAGGATGATCGTGAGAATAAAGAACGAAGCGATCTTGATGCCTTCCGGTCTTTCGTGAATGTTCTGGATCGTTGTGTAGACGAAGATCACCGCAATTGCGAGATACCGATACCAGTTTCCTTTTTTACGCTTCACTACAAGAGTCACAGCGATAGCAGCAGAAGTCATCAACACCAGCACGCCGGTCGCATAAGCACCACCTTGCGCATCCACGTCGGCTTTGAAAATGAACGTCACGGCAAAAGCGATAGCGATGATCACGATGACGAGTGGTCGCGCCGCTCTGGCCCACTCTGGCGCCATTCCGTAACGCGGCAAATAGCGCGGCACGATACTCAACAATCCGGCCATTGCCGAAGCACCTGCAAACCAGAGAATCGTGATGGTGCTGAGGTCGTATACAGTGCCGAAAATATTTCCGAAGAACTCATGCGCAAGGTAAGCGATGGCGCGTCCATTCGCTTCGCCGCCTTCAGCAAACTTCTCCGCCGGGATCAGTATCGACGTCACAAAGCTGCTCGTGATGAGCATGACGCTCATGATTATGGCTGCTGTGCGCAACAACTTTTTCGCATTGCGGATTCGCCCGCGCAGTAACGGCGCAGCACTCGCTTCTTCATGAGCCGTGCGAGTGGATTGAATGTTGGCCCAGTCCGCCTCACTCAAATCGCCATCACCTTTGACGAGCGGCATCACGGCTACGCCAGTCTCAAAACCAGATAGACCGAGGGCCAGTTTTGGAAACAGAAATAGCGACACCCCTAAGATCAGCCACGTATGTCCATTAACACTCGGGTGAGTAAAGAGCGCTCGCTTCCATTCGGGAAAGTGATAAGGATGCGTTGCGAGCTGGTACAAACCAAAGCCGATGACGACCGTGTTCAGTGCGAGGTAGACGCCGACCAGCGCGACCGCTATTCCGATCGCTTCTTTGAAACCACGCATAAAGATCACACCGAGGAACGCGATGAGTACGAGAGTTACCCCGATCTGGTGTTTTAGTAGCGGCGGAGTGAACGGGTTCTCGATGATGTGCGCGGTCGCGTCAGCAGCCGAAAGCGTGATGGTGATGACGAAGTCGGTTGCCACAAACCCGAGCAGGACGAGAACGAAAAGCTTTCCCTTCCAGCGCGAGAGCTGGTGCTCGAGCATCGAGATCGAGCCTTCACCGTGCGGACTCTCTTCAGCAACGCGGTTATAGATCGGCAGCGCGCCGAACAGTGTCAGCAGTACGAGAATGCAGGTGGCGATCGGAGAGAGCGCCTGCGCGGCGAGAAAAGCAATACCGGGTTGATAACCGAGAGTCGAGAAATAGTCGACGCCGGTCAAACACATCACTTGCCACCAGGGATGTTGTTTATGCGGAGTGTGAGCGGCGTCTTGTTGAGCGGAGCCTTTGAATAACCAGAGGTTTAATCGTCTTCCTGCGTTTCTACCAATTAACCAATCGAGCATCTACTGCCCTTCCCTTTGGCCTACGAGGTTAGCTGTCGGACTCGAACTGGAAGTGTTCGTCGTGATGACCACGCTTCACGATTAGCCCCTGCGTTTCGACGCGCGAAACCTTGGTTCCCCCGCGTTGCACAAGCAACTTCGGCAGACATTAATTTCCAACAAGCAAGATCTTAGACATGATCACAGTATTGCACAAGAAGGCATCCACAGATTACACAGATTTACCCACCAACATGCACGATCGGTCGCTGGTCCGGATCCTTTTCAGCCTGACGTAAAACCTCGTGCGTGACCGGCGCCGTATCTCCTTCGCCGAACGCGATGTACTTCATTAAATACGAAACCGGATTTCCTTCACTCCAACCAAAATAAACGTGCGGCAGTTTTCCGGTCTCGTTTCTCAGAAAAAGTAAAAACGCGGCGATCGCATTCGGAACTGCCGGTGACTCAGTGCGCAGGATCTTAAACCCATCGACAGTTTCGCCCCTGATCTTCAGCACGCCTGAAAATTCAGACGCATCTCCGGGCGTCACTTCGAAGAAAAGGATCGGCTCGCCTGCGGGAATGTGATTGTCGACCCGCTTTTCTTTTTCTTTCGCCTCGTATTCCAGTGCGTCGCCACGATCGCAGCGGTTTGTGATGATGCGCACTGTTCCTTTCGCTGCTTTGCGGACAAACTCGCGCGCCTGATCGTCGAGCTCAATGCGTTCCACTCTCAACTCAGTCGAGCGCCAAACGCGCGAGAAGAGCGAGCTCGCGACGATCGCAATAATAAAGATCACAGCGATCTTGAGTCCTTCCGGCTGCTCGAAGATGTTAACGATCGTCGTATAGATGAACACGAGTGAGATCAACATGAACAGCCACTGCACAGACTCGTTGTGTCGGCGCGCCGAGAGTGTTACTGCAATCGCTGCTGAAGTAATCAGCGCAAGCACGCCTGTCGCATAAGCGCCGCCCTGTGCGTCGATGTGCGCAGTCGCGTCGGCAGCCGAGAGCGTGATCGTGATGATGAAGCTGGTAGTGGCAAAACCTAGTAAAGCGAGTACAAACAGTTTTCCCTTCCAACGCGATAGCAGGTTCTCGAGCATTGAGATCGAGCCATCGCCGTGCGGACTCTCTGCTGCAACGCGGCGATACATCGGCAGCGCGCCAAACAGTGTCAGCAGAATTAAAACGAGAGTAGCGATGGGCGAGAGGGCGCCGGCAGCTAAGAATGCGATGCCTGGCTGGTAACCGAGTGTGGAGAAATAATCCACACCGGTGAGGCACATCACCTGCCACCACGGATGCTGTTTGTGTGTAGTGGAAGAATCGCGAGACGACCCGGTTCGTTTGAGGCCCTCTAAAAGCCAGAGTTGAAACTTACGTCGTGATCTCTGAAGCAGCCCCATTGTGTCAGTCAATCAAAAGATTGCATCTATCCTGACAAAAAAAGCGGGCGGGAGCCTCCCACAGCTCCCACCCTAAGGCCACGTGTCCTCACCCCACGCGACCACTTCGTCCACCGGGGAGGTGAACGCATGCGGATTATGCAATAGTCCGTCTAAACTTTCAACCTGCTTATTTGTTTTAGGGAAATCGCAATATTCGTTGCAACGAGGAGGCACGACAGTAAAATTTATAGACCGCATAAGCAACTTCAATCGAGACCGAGACAGTGCTCATGTGATCGTCTCGCTTGAAGTTGTTTGAGCGCTATCTTTCCCTGTTTGGAGCACCGGGTAAATCCGTCGCCTGGGCCAGATCCTGCCCCTTCTGTTCATGGGCCAAGTCTGAGAAGGCAACGATCAGAAGCAGCACTGCGATGCTAATGGTGCAGAGGATATAAAGGATGGCCGATTGTTCGAGATAGATCAGAGTGATGACAACGGCAGCGATACCGAGAGCCCAGAGGGCGGTGATTAATTTTCGGCGCCGGCGATCACCGGCAATTGTTTTACGATTCATATTATTCCTGAGCCTGGGCTTGCGCCCCAGGCTTTACGCTATCGCCTGCTTCGCAGGCTTTTAATAAATTACTCGCATCGGCAGGTAGCTTCCCGTCGAGGAGACTGCGTTTGTGATACCTCCGGTAAACGCACTTAGGAGTGTCTGCCCGATGCGCGCCCCAGAAAACATGCCCGATTCGCTGACTTCGATGGTGTCGTATGGTTCCAGCACGAAGTCCGGTTTCTGATTCTTTTTGATGGCCGCTACGTCGATATGAAATGTTTTTTGTTCTGTAGTTCCCGGAACCAGTCGATAAATCATGACGTCACTCAGCTTCGCTTCTTTTCTCGCGCCGCCCACCATCGCGAGCGCGCGGCTCAACGTGAGATTGTCGCGAAGATAAAGACCGCCCGGCGAATTCACCGCACCCGTAATGTAAACCGGCTCTGCTTCTGTCACCAGCACGTAATCGCCTGGACGAATCACCGGATTCGCTTCCCGCTTTCCAGTGCGAAGGTCTGCAATCTTTACAATGCTGAGCGGGATTCTCGTGCCGTCGATCGGCGCTGCTTCAGCTTCTTCACCTGCCTCCGGACACATCAATGGCTCCGTGTGAAGTATTTGAATGGTGCCGGCTGCGCGTTCAGTGAACCCACCGGAAACCGCCATCAACTCATTCAAACGAACCTTTCTTTTCATCTCCACTCGTGTCGGCTGGCGTACTGCGCCAAAGACAGTTGCCGGTTGGCGACTGTTTCTTTCCGAGATGCGGACGCTCACCTGGGGCTTGTTAATAAACCTTGCATACGCGAGCTGGATGTCTTTTTGCACGTCCTTGTCTGTGCGACACTTTGCGCGAATCGGCATTTCCAGAAACGGCAATGAGTTGAGGTTACCGTCGCTGTCTACCTGCGCAGTGCCGCTTAACTCCGGCTGGCCGAACACTCGCACATCAACCACATCGCCTGGGCCAAGCAGGTAAGTCTTAATGCCCTGAACGTCCAAACCTGGCGTCTCCGGCGGCGGGGCCGAAGGTTGCTGCGGTTGAGACTCTTGCGCGTAGACAGAACCGGCAAACGCGCACACAAATGCGATCACTAAAAGGAAGGATTTTTTAGTTTTCATTCTCTCCACCTCAACGTTTATTGTTCCGTGTTTTTATTTCGCCGGTGCTTTTTTCGGCGGCTCAGGGTTCCAGGCACGACAAAGCCTGTAAAAAGCAAGTTGCAATGATCGCACAAAAGGTGATGGATGCCAACCAGACGCAGCACGAAAGGAGTCCTTTTGTAGCCTCTTAGAATCCGCGAACTACCGCATTTCGGGCATTTGGGCTCGATCATCAATCGTTGTTTGGACCAGAGTCTTTCTGGTGCGCGCCGTTAGCGGACCGCAGCTGCGCCTTCAGCTTTTCAATCTCGGCCTCGATCTTTTGGGTGCCGGCAACGCGAACGTCCTCTTTAACCACATCCTGATTAAGGTAAAACAACGCATCGCGATAACGATCGATCGCGCGGCGATAATGTCCTTTAAATGCAGATCGCTCGGCCAGCTCAACCCAGTGGGCCACTTTAACCGACGCAATAAACTCTTCTATCGCAACTCTCGACTCGCTGAGCTCCGTTTCCTCCGGATAAATTCGCAACGCTGAATCGAGGCAATCGAGTGCGCGCGTGGCTGTCTCGATCTTGTCGAACGTGCGCGCGCGTTGTTGCGCTTCGTGGGTTAGTAACTGCGACTGTCCTTTCGCCCACGTCAACAAGTGATGCCGGTGCAGAGCACGCACGCGTTCCTGGCTCGCACGCAGCGCAATCCCCTTCTCACTTCCATGACTTCCGGATCTGATCGCTTCGTCAGTGCTCGAGAGATAATCGTGGCACAATTGCGCCACGTCGAGATGCATCTCTGGAGCTGAACCCGGACTGTCGGCTGCCGAAGATTGTTTCTGAATCGCACGTAGTGCCGCAGAGTGTAAAGACGAGGAGAATCCCTTTTTCTGACTGCGACTACTCTGGCGCGAACGGCTCGGCGTGTTCTGGCGAATCCCGTTCTCCAGCAGATAACGCGTCCACGCACGCCGCATCACGACTTCGCGCGCCGACAATGCAACGACCAGAACAACACTCGCGGCGAGTCCAGCGGGCAGCCACGGCGCTTCATCACCACCGCTCACCAAAATCCACCAGAGTCCAAAAAACAAACCGGCGGACAGGACAATCGCGCCGACGAGATATCCGGTGCTCGAAGGCATACGACCTCGCGGCGCACGAGTGTGCAAGTCAGCAGGAGCGCGCGAATGAGATCGCGGGCTTCTAGGGAAGAACTGATCCGCTGGGTTATTTCCCAACTACTAACCTCAATGCAAACTGTATCGCCTATTGCCGGGGGGATGACCTTACCACGCTGTCAGGGTAATAATAGTCAGCTTTTTGGGATCGCCCTGTCAATATACGACCCATCCGCAGATTACACAGAAGGAAAATAAAGATGAACGAGAAACAGTTTACGGGCAAGGTGGCTTTCGTTACGGGTGCGACGTCGGGAATCGGACACGCGTGCGCCACAGCTTTCTCACACGCCGGAGCGAATGTGGTTTGCGTCGGTCGCAAGGAAGAGGCGCTCAGCGAACTGGAACAAACTCTCCGCGAAATCACTTCGGGAGTGCTGACAATCCGCGCCGATCTCTCACATGAAGACGAAGCCGAGCGCGCCGTGCAACATGCAGTCAGTGTGTTTGGCGGAATCGACGTCCTCGTCAACGCGGCCGGACACATCAGCAGCGGCACGATCGAAAACACTTCGCTCCAGGCATGGGACGACATGATGAACGTCAACGTGCGCGCGTCGTTTGTGTTGATGCAAAAAGTGGCGCCCAGCCTGATCGAGCGACGCGGCAACGTCGTGAATATTTCCAGCGTCACGGGACTGCGCGCGTTTCCGGGCGTGCTCGCATACTGCGTTTCGAAAGCAGCGTTGGACCAGTTAACGAGATGCGCTTCGCTGGAGCTGGCGCCGAAAGGCGTGCGCGTGAATGCCGTCAATCCGGGTGTGGTAGTCACGCAGATTCACAAACGCGGCGGCATGAGTGAAGAAGCATACGCGGCGTTTCTCGAACACTCGAAAGGCACACATCCGCTCGGTCGCACTGGCACACCGGAAGAGATAGCGTCGCTGGTTTTGTATCTCGCATCTGACGCCGCTTCATGGATCACGGGCGCAACTTATTCAATCGACGGCGGTCGCTCTCAAACTTGTGCAAGATGATCGCTTTTCTGCTTCTTGTGCGTTTTTGTGGCTGATATACTGCCGCCCCAATGAGCACCCCACTACCAACAATCGTCATTCGCCCAACGCCGCGTATCAGCGCGATCCGGCTTGTACTCGCGATCTTTGCCGGACTAATCGCGCTGTTTCTCGGGCTACTCGTCCTGCTGCTGATCGGCATCGAGACGGGACCCATCGCCCTCTTGCTTGGTCTATTAGCCGCGACAATCCCGGTCCCGATCTACGTCGCTCTCGTGCTGTGGATCGATCGCTACGAAGCCGAGCCACTCTGGATGCTGGCCACGGCTTTCTTTTGGGGCGCTCTCATCGCGACCTTCTTCGCGTTCCTCCTCAATACAGGCAGTGCAGGCATCGTCACCATTATGACGAACCCCAAAGCAGGTGCAGCTTTCGGTGCTGTCATCTCTGCCCCGATCGTCGAGGAGACGGGCAAGGCGTTGATCCTTTTCATCTTTTTCTTCTGGAAGAAAGATGAATTTGACGGTGTGATCGATGGCATCGTGTACGCGTCACTGGCGGCGTTGGGCTTCGCGATGACTGAGAACATTCTTTACTACGGCCGCGCGGCACTCGGCGGCGGTGAGACGTTGACGCTCACCCTCATCATTCGTGGATTCTTTGCCCCCTTCTCTCATCCGTTGTTCACCAGTATGACCGGTATTGGTCTGGGCCTGGCCCGGCAGTCAACAAACATTGCGGTGAAGATGTTGACTCCAATCGTCGGTCTGATGATGGCGATCTTCATGCACAGCATTTGGAACGGCTCAGCAACGTTTGGTGGCGGTGGGGTTTTCCTACTCACTTACATCATCGTGATGATTCCCGCATTCATCATCATGCTCATCGTTATCGGTTTCGCATTGCGACGTGAAGGACAAATAGTGCGTGAGTATCTGGTAATCGATCTCGATCGCGGTTTTCTAACGCAGGACGAGTACAAAGAGCTCGGTTCGATTCTGGGCCGGATGGGTTCGTCGTACAGCGCATTCTCGCGCAGCGGTATGAAGGGTTGGCGCGCGCGCCGGCGTTTCAATCAGCTCGCGAGTGAGCTGGCGTTTCATCGCAGTCGCGTGGCGCGCGGCGTCTACTCCGCTGACCACGACACGCTGGAGCAGGAAACCGCGTACCTGCACGCGCTTCAGGGGCTTATCAATGAGCTTCGCGGACGCTAGCGCACACTCCTCCTGTAATAGTGCTCGCTGAGCGTCCACTTTCTGGCTTATACTTGGCGCGGTTGCGTAGTCAATTCATCAGAGCCGAAAGCTCGTGAGAATCCAACTTCTACCTAGCACCTTTGACGCTCAGGGAGTGGCGACCCTCGAGCAACGCTTGACATGTTTTGTCATCGACGACTGCGTGGCGGTTGACGCCGGCAGTATCGCCATTGCTCTGAACGGCGAACAGCGCAACACCGTCAGAGATATCATCGTGACGCATCCTCACATGGACCACGTCGCGAGTCTCCCGATCTTCATCGACGATCTTTATCCGAGTCTGCAGGAGCCGATACGTATTTACGCAACTGCGGAGGTCATCGAGCTGCTTGAGCGCGACGTTTTCAACTGGAACGTTTACCCGCGCTTTTCCGACCTGAAGAACGACTATGGCCCAGTGATGGAATATATTCCGATTCCCGTGGGCGCACCATTTCAAGTGGCCCATCTGAACGTTGTTGCCGTTCCGGTGAATCACATCGTGCCGACGGTTGGGCTCGTTGTTTCGGATGGACAGACGAGTGTCGCGTTCAGCTCTGACACTGCGGAGACAGAGGAGTTCTGGAAGATAGTGAATGAGATGAAGGGACTCGATGCGTTGTTGATCGAAGCTTCGTTTCCCGATCGCATGGCGAAGCTGGCCCACGTCTCGCGTCATTTTACTCCTGCCTCGCTGGGCCAGGAGTTGAAGAAGCTAACTCACAACGGCATGGACATCATGGCCGTGCATCTCAAGCCCAGCTACCGCGAAGAGATCGTCGAACAGCTCAAGGCCCTGAATATTCCGAAATTAGGAGTGATGGAACCGGGCAGGATTTACGAGTGGTAATTCTGATTCGCGAAGATCCGCGTTAATACGCTGGCCTATCAAACTGAACCGGCTCAAATTCCTTTTCCGCGTGCTCACCGTCTACGTTATGCAGCGACACGCGCCCACTCGGCAGCAACTCTTTAACTATAAACGTGCGCTGGTTGCGGTCGCGACTTGGCATCAGCTCAGCTCTGAACGTCACCTGCATTCCGGGTCTGGCCCAAACATCGGCGGCTTTCTTTTCCGTGTGCAGCACGTTCTTTTTTTTCCAGTAAGCATTGGCGGCGCCAATGGCTCCCGCGCCAAGCGCGAGTCCACCGAGGAGCCACCGTGTGCGATTTTTCATTTAGCGCCTATTCACAAAGCGGATCGAGCCTGGCGCTGATGGTCGGCAATCCGCTCAAGGCACGCTCTGCGTTGAGCGGCGTGAAGCTCGACCAATCGGGCGGCACATTCGCTTCTGAGAAGACCGCTTCGACCGGGCACTCGGGAACACACGCGTCGCAATCGATACACGTCTCAGGATTGATGACGAGCATGTCATCATCGAGATGAAAAGCCTCAACCGGACAAACAAGCGCGCAATCAGTGTAACGACAATTAACGCACGGCTCGGCCACGACGTAGGTCATTGAACTCTTTGCTCCTTGAACGGAAAGGTTTGAGAAACGTCCACCCGAATCTTAACCAGAAACGGCATGCAGCGGCAAACAAAAGCTTCGTGCGGATACGTGTTTTGGCTATTCGGCGATAACTTGAACAGCCCGCAACCAGAGAAAAGATTGAAGCCCTGGTTGAGATAATTTGCGGGGGTGGTGATAAATCTCCAGCCGCCCTCCTGGTCCTGATGCCGATACTGGGAAATGCACCTGACCCGCAAACACTTGCGCATGCTGCAAAGCATTTCACCTTCACCCGCTGCGGCGAGTTAAATGTTTACGGCATGGTTGACGCGCAGACTGCATTGTTTGAGAGCAAGTTGTTAGCAACCGATTCGCTTGTATCTTGATTCGTCGACTGCGATGACCGGATCCCACCTCCGGCTGTCGGGATTCCAAAGATAAAGGCTGGAAATTTGGAACTCCTGTCTGGTTTCGCCCGAATTCAATACCTGCTCGGCCGCACTCAATATTGAATCGGAGGGTTACATAATTGTTAGGAGCCGATTCAAAACAGGAGCTACGAGATTCAATATTGAATCCGGAAAATTCAAATATTGAATCGGCAAATACATGATTGTTTCGAGCCGATTCAAGATTGAATGCGCCGACTTCAAGATCGGAGAGGGCCAATCTTGTTTGCTATTCGCACAGTTCAAGACAATGCGACGACGATTCAATGTGTATTAAAATTTGGTCTTAAACTGGCTTTGTCTAATTAGGAAGGCCGAGTGTTGCCCGCCCTAATTGTTGACTGAGAAGTTCGACTTATCCTATTAGTCTAAACGGCGAGACAAATTGCGCATTTAAGTCAAAACTCTTTCGAGTCATAGTAAAGGTCCATTATGCAACATACACTTCTGAAGTCCATCGCGTTAGGTTTTTCGATCGTCGCTCTTTTTCTAATCTTCGACAATCGCAGCGAGGTAGTGCGCGCAACCAAAGTGCAGCCACTGCAGGAGAAAACCGTCGAACAGGTTGGGAAAAACATCAAGGTTCTTACCGGCATGCCGGAATCGCAGCTAATCCCGGTAATGAATTTCTTTTCTGCTTCGATGGGACGGCGATGCAATTATTGTCACGTCAACAATCAGGGTCAGTGGGACTACGCCTCAGACGCCAAGCCGGAGAAGACTACCGCACGTGACATGGTTAAGCTGGTAATGGATATCAACAAGACGACCGGACGGCTTCAACTGGATCCGGTATCTTGTTACACCTGCCATCGCGGTCGCCCCTCTCCACAATCAATCCCGGCGCTGCCCTTGCCTCTGCCCTCGCCACCGCCTAATGCCAGCGGGACTGGTGGGCCAACTCCAGGCGCATCACCGCAGGCATCACCCGCTGCTACGCCTGCATTGCCTTCAGCAGACGAAATCTTCAGCAAGTACGCAGCGGCGCTCGGCGGCCAGGCTGCGATCGACAAACTGAAATCCCGAATAGTGAAAGGCACGGTTACACAAGCAAACGGAAATTCCTTTCAGTTTGAGTTGTCGCAAGCTGCGCCTGACAGGTTCTATTTGTTGGTAACGACGCCGCAGGGGACAATAGAACGCGGTTTCAACGGTCAAGTGGGTTGGGAGAAAACCGCCCGCGGAGTGCGAGAGATAACCGGCGCGGAGTTGATCAATTTCAAGGTGGCAAACGGACTGTTTAGTCTGCTGAAGCTTAAAGAGCAATACAGTAAACCGCCGCGAGTACGCAAAGATAAAATTGGCGATCGCGATGTTTATATCGTCGATGGTACGACAACCGACAACCGGCGCATGCGGCTTTATTTTGATGCTACCTCAGGATTGTTGCTGCGACGCACAACGACAATGCCGACGATTATCGGCATCATTCCTGACCAAATCGAATTCGAAGATTACCGCGAAGCCGATGGGCTAAAGTTTCCGTTCATCTCTCGCGCTGCAACGCTCGAAGTTGGAAATCCGACCTCGACGCGAACGTTCACTGAATTGAAACTGAATGTGCCGGTCGATGAGTCGAAATTCAATATGCCACCAGCGCCTAAGCCGACGACCCCGTAAGTACCATCACGGGCTAGAGCGCCAGCGCACGATTGGGACGCCGGCGTCGAATTCGTAGAAGCGCAGGTCGTCGGAGGTCATCATCTTCGTCAGCATGATGATCTGTCCGGTGTGCATCGAGAAGTGTTCCGTCACGTGGAAGACGGCCTCGAGGATGTCGACGTCGTTGCCCTGGATTTTGCGATACTCGAGCAGCGTTGAGGGATCGAGGGATTGAAGTGTCGTGTGGACGTCCGAGAGCGTCGAGCGGAGCAGCGTGACGAGGTCGTCGCGCGGGATTAAGTCGCGCTGTTCGAATTCTGAGTCGCGATTGCGCGCGTCCGGTGCGGAGCCGACACCGCATACAATCCACTGGCGTGCGTTGCCGCAGAGGTGCAGGATGAGGTTGCCGATGCTGTTCGACTCTTCGTTTGCACGCCACCAGATCTGCTCGTCGCTCAGCTTTTCGAGACAACGCTCGATCTTGGGTAAGTAGTCACCCAATAGATACTCCGACGCGCGCTTGAGAAATGACTCTGCGATGGCGTTGTCTGTTTTAGGCATCTTCGTCTGTAGACTCTGGTCGTCGCTTGTGTTTGGCTTTTCGACCCGCTGGCCGCGCTACCTCATCCGGTTTCGCATGCGACATCGGATGACCGGGAGGCGCGCCGGGCTTACGAATACTGTCGAACACAGGACGCGCCTCTTGACGCTTCCCCTTTCGTGGAGAACTCCTCCTAGCCATAACTCAGCCTCCACTCAGTTGTTTGGATCACCGCGATTCTAGAATAGATTTGAACGAACCACCAACAAAAGAAACCGGCGCGAGATGGCTGAGCCGTCTCGCGCCGTGTTTTCCTTCCGGCGTTCAGTTGAAATTGGTTTAGGCTTCGCTACCGCGCGGCGTCTTGGAAAGCATTCTCAACGCATTTGTCGTCTCAGTGCGGCGTTTTTGCTGAAACTCTGTAACCCAGTTGGTCACGGTCTCAACCATGTCGCGCGCCGTTTCACGTGCGGAAGCTGCTTTTACCTTAACGATCGGACGGGGTTTCTCGCCCTTTTTGATTACTTTGATTTGTTTCTTATCAGACATTGCTATTTTCGAGTTTCGTTTGAATCTGAATGTATCCAACGAATTTCTCGCCACACAGTTCCCAAAAGTTAGTAAAGCTAGAACGTCGGACTGCGATCACGCTTGCAAAGAAGAGGCCACATCCGTTAACGCGTGCGACGTGAGAAAAAAGGGCCACTTCTAACGAAAAAATTTTTGAGAATGACGTATTCGGGGTAGCGACGCTCTCAAACCGTACACAGGAAAGTTAGACTACCCAGGCAGATGCTCCGATTTTGATACGAGTTGTGCGTTTTTCTGCTCCATGTCCAGCGCCCAAATGATTTTGTGAGTGTGGTAAATCATGACTGCAAGCCCAATTGCCCCACCTATGTTCACGTATTTCAACCCGTTGATCATCTTCCGCGTGCCGTAGTGCACCAGAAGGGCGTTAATGATGATGAGCCCGAGGCGAAACTCGGTCGGGCCGAACTTCAGATAACTGATTTTGAAACGCTCGGTAGTAGAAAACGCCAGAAACGTACTCACCTCATAACCGGAACAGATCGCCAACAGGATAAGCACCTGCAACCGCGATCGTTCAGGAAGAATGAACGCATAACCGATAATGACCGAACACAGGAAAAAGTAGTCAAGCAGGTGATCCATGTAATAGCCCCACCTGATCAGACCGGTGCCACGATACTTCCCGACTTTCCCGTCGTAGTGATCGGTGACGTACTGCATGGCAATCATCGCCGACACGCCCCAGAGCCAGCGCAGGTCGCGCGCTGCCCAGTAAGAAAAAAGCAGGATCAGCGACGACCAAACGAGCGTCAGCATCGTTAAGTGGTACGTCTCCAACCAGGAAGGAATGCGCGGAAGGACTCGCGGTGCGAGTCGACGCTCAAAAGGAGTCAGAAACGAGGTGTTGGTTTTTCGCGCGCCGGCGAATTCCTGAGTATCGATCATGCGCGCTGCATTACTGCAACGCACACGCCACCATTTTTCTAAGGTTCTTAAGTGAAACTTGGTTTATTAGGAATCCGAATCCGACGACTGTCGGCTTTTTACTTGATCTACATCAAATAAAAACCACCGACTGCGAGCTCGGGATCTCAAAACGCCGCCGGCAACGCGCATTCCTACAAGCGAGCATATCGTCAATCCGCACAAGATAGTCACGCGACTTCTGAAAGCGCGCGCGATCCTGCTCGTTCGCTCCGCGCGGCAACTGCGGCTTCTTCGTACGCTTCAACCAGCGAACATCATATTCAGCGCGCTCGCGGCAGTGAGGACAGCTATACGTCGCCTTTTTAAGTTCTTCCTTCTCGTTAAAGAAATCGCGTTCGTTCATGATTCCGCACCCCAGCTCTCACAGAGTTCACGCAGGTATCGAAAACTGTAAATTCCTGTTTCGTGACCGTCGCTCCAGCGAAAGTTGAGCGCGTAACGCCCGACGATGCTGATGTCGCGAATTTCAATAGTCTCAGAAATACTGTCAGGCTTCAACACGCGTTCACCTGTCCATTCATTGACGCATTGCGCGCACGGACAGGAGCGCCTCAATTCGGCCGCCGGGTACGTACAGCGCCGATCGTCACCCCAGACGATGCTGACGGTAAAATCGTCGACTTGCTTGATTTCTCTCGGCTCAATTGCCGGACCGCGTTGCTCCATCTTAGCTGTTCGATTCGACCGCTCTTTTTACATCCGCCGCCGTCACGTCGAAATGCGATGCATTCCAGACTGCCTTGCCGTCACGCAGGATGATGACCTGCGGTGTTTCGTGACGAACGCCGGTCCGGTTCGCAAGCTCGTGCGAGACGTCACGCGCCGACTGCACCTCGACGATATTTACGCCGTCGACCTTCTCCATCTCGCGGTAAGCGCGCGCGCTGATCGAACACGCGTTGCTGTGCTTGAAGACGATGACGGGTTTCTTCGTCGAGTCAGTCAAAAGGTTTTCGAGTGTGTCGTGGTTGTCGATTCTGAAAAAGCTGTTTCCCATAGCTCGGTATTCCTCTGTGATCTTCGTACTGCGTTATAAGAATGGCAGAATTACCTATGTTAGCGCAAAGTAGTAATGTCACCTTTCTCCAAAGTTGAAATGTCACCTTTTGTGGTACTGAAGCTGAAACTTCAGCACGAAAGGTACGGAGCAGGT
>Ga0208338_1000060_pt1 | contig 49297 bp, 38 predicted proteins | sample ForSoiNitrogNN91_FD_187858 | JGI IMG/M metagenome (GOLD analysis project Ga0208338, IMG submission 187858) | Forest soil microbial communities from Browns Valley, California, USA, that are Nitrogen fertilized - NN91 (SPAdes) | ecosystem: Environmental > Terrestrial > Soil > Temperate forest ...
GCGAGCGCCAGCGCTTATTCGCATGCAGATGGAAGTACCTTCGTCGGTCGAAAAACCACAGTAAGTTGGTTTGCCACATATCCTACAAGGCCGTTTCTTGCTGACCCGTTTGAAGCCTCCCGAAACGAGAGTTCGTCGCGGAGCATAAATCGGCCTCCATTTATTTTGTTGAATCTCGGGAAGCATGGCGTTGCGAGCGCCGCTTGCTGACCGCTGATAATTCCGCAAGGGTATCGATTACCTTCCTGATCTCCACCATCCGAGCAATTTCACTTTATGACCGACAAGAATTTCATTTAATGACCGACAAATTTCACTTTATGACCGACAAATTTCATTTAATGACCGAACTCACACAGCCGCATTGTGGGTTCCGTCATAAAGTGAAATCCACTCGTTACTGGAATCAATAACTTACGAGGACGATTCCGGCATTAAATGAAATTCTTGTCCGGCATAACGTGAAATTTTCCTACAGATTTCCGGCATAACTTGAAATTTTCTCAAAGTGCGACCAGTTTTAATTTCTTTTACTTCGAACTTTGACCTAATAACTTTTCACCCCTCTTCGTCATCGTTAAGCCTCCGGGCCGCGGGCATATGTGCTTACCTTTTTGTTTCAGTCAAGGGTGCAGTGCAATCACTCGCCTTATTGGTTTTCCCGGAAAGTGAAGCGAGGATCGAGAACGAACGACCCTCACCTAACCAAGCAGTCCATTGTCGCTTGCAAGTACTAGTGAGACCCAGTAGCTGTCGCTTTTAGAGACCTTTCCTTCTCATCCTTTTCTCCCTGCTCCTTACCCTTGTCCTTCGCGAACTTAAAAAGCTCAAACAGATCGACGCCAAAGCCAATTCGATACGTGTCGCGGTTCGTGGGTGTTGGATCGGCAATGAAGACTGTCGGATCGGTTATTTTCACAGAAGAGGCGGCGGTAGCCAGAATGAACGGTGTATCGTTGTTCTTTGGTCCGCCTGCCTTCAATCTGGCAGAACCAAACAAGTACAGGAAGCGAGTCTTATCCGGGAACGGGAGCGGATAAAACCCGTCGAGGCCGACGACGAACTTGTGGAGGCGCCCTCCAGTGACGGCTTCGTTCTGACCAATGGTCACGTCGAAAGTTGCCGGGAATGTCCTCTGCAATTGTCCTCTGGGACAATCTTCGTTCGCTCCGCAGACGTTGTATGTTTTGAATCTGAAACCGGCGAAGTATTGGCGCAGAAATCGATCCCGATCCGGGGTGATGAAAGCGATCTGATCCTTGCCCTTCGCGCCGGGATATTTTGTGAAGAATGCATCTGCCTGCGAACTATTCTGGGCCGGCACTTGAAAGATTTGCGCTGATTGCGTTGGCGAGAGCGGACTAACTGCGCCGAAACCGGCAATCAGACCAAGGTGAGTGTTATTGAATCTTGCTAAACGCACTTCTGGCCCGACCGTGAAGTCGAAGGCGCTGGCGATTTGATTTAGCTTGCCTCCGGTGATCGCGCTTATCGAATCAGATTGGACGTCTGCCAAAGCTTTGACTTGGTCTGCTGTGCTTGTGAGTCGCACGTCACCCCAAACGGAGAATCGCGGCAAACATTCGGGCGTTGAGCAATCATCGTTCTTACGCGAGAGAGGCGTGTTAATGAAAATGTCGAAAAACGGTTTGCCTGTACTATCTGAGGCGGCCGCTCCAGTCTGTTCGAAGCCCAGGATAAACCGCTTATTGAGGTCGCTAATCGGACTGGTCACTGCTTTCTCGACTTCGGCTCTTTCGGCTTGCGCCTTTTCGACCTTCGCCTGAGTCTGTTCTGCCAGCTCCTTAATCGCTCTCTCTTTATCGCTCTGTTGCTGATCGATCGGACTGTCTGCTGGATTGACGGCCCGTGTGAAAGGTCTGCCTTCATCGCCGGTTGAAGTTCCGCTGCGGGATGCTGCCGGACCGTTGTTCGACTCCGCACCCCGCATGTCTACCGGAACCAATCGCGGTCCGGAGATTTGACTTAACCGCAATCGTCCGGGCCGGACAGCTAACGAGAATTCTAAGAGTAACGCCTCATCCCTTACCGACACATCGACCACCTTTAGCTGGAATTGATAATTATCGATGCGCGTTGTGGTCGGAGTCCCGACAATTGTTCCGTCCGTGCGGATGGAGATTCCCGTTGGCAGCTCGCCGTCAGCAATGGACCATAGAAGGATCGCTTTCGCCGAGCCAGCCTCGAGTTTCTTTCCATATTTGTCGTGTAACACCTCTTCGATGTTTGCGCGATAAGCTTCATCTACATGAGCGTCCGGCAGGGCAAACATCTGCGGCCTTTCCTGGGCGGCCGCTGACACTGAGGTGAAGACAAACATGAACAAAACAAAAAGTAGGCTCTTTCGCAAATGGCATAATACCGGCGCCTTCTCGAATCGGGGCGAACGGTTGCTCACGCTGCGGTCGATGTTGATGAAGCTTATTCTTCTGTTCATTTCAGCTCTCCTTGTAAGAAACAGTATTGAGTCGCACTATCCAGTGCTCGGACTGCCAATGCAGTCGTCGAGTGTGCCAACGCCGGTGCCTGCGTCGGCTGTCGCCTGACGAGAACGCCATCTCGCCGCAAGTATTGTCACTTGCGGGCGTCGACCACTATTCTCTCTTCCCTCACACAGTAAAGGGCGCAACTGGCAAAACGTTTTTGTAGAAATTGGAAATTTTTTGGCGAGTGGCTCGTAGCGAAGGAGGGTGGGCCAAAAGATTAGAAGACAGATGTCAGTGCCTTGCGATTGCGGCAATCAAAACACCGATTTGCATTAACCGGCATGGGCAATATAATGCGTGCGCATCTGCGACCTCTGTCAGCCGATTTACCCTCGGCACAAACATGGGACAAGTTGAACAGCCCTTTAACTTCTTTCTCTCATCGCTGTCCTCCGACCAAGATACAGCAGAGAAGAAACTGAAAGACATCCGGCGGCGTCTGGTGATAATGCTGGACTGCCGCGGTTGCCACTGCTCTGAGGATCTGGCTCACGAAGCTCTCGTACGCTTCGCGCACCGGCTCCCTAAAATGGATCCTCCCTTCAAGGGAGATGCAATCCCTTATCTTTATACTGTCGCCTACAATCTCTATCTTGAATACATTGATAAGCAGTTTCAGCCGCTGCCAGACGACTTCACGGAGATACCGCTGCCTGACGAGGATGCGGGGAAAACTAAAGAACAACTCCACGCATGTCTCGATAAATGCCTCGACAGCATGGACGCGAAGAGCCGAGACCTCGTGCTCGACTATTACCGGTTGGACAAACAGAACAAGATTAATTTCCGCAAGTTGCTGGCACAAGAATTAGGCATTTCGGTCAATGCCCTCAGGATCAGACTCCACAATCTCAGAGCCGGTTTAGAAAAATGCATAGAGCAGTGTCTCGGGCTCAAGCCTCGGTTAGAAACGGAATGAAGACGAGAGCCTTATATGAGTAGAGGCACGCCCGAATCCCTGGGAACAATGAAATGAGCCTCGATCGCGACGATGAACGACACTTAAAAAGCTATCTTCTTGGCGAACTCGCTCAAGAAGAGATGCGTGAGTTGGAAGAGCGATTACTCAGGGAAGAAGAATTCGCCAATCAGGTATTGCTGATTGAAGACGAGTTGATTGAGGACTATGTGCTTGGCGAGCTCAGCAGCAAAGAGCAGCAGCAGTTTCAGAAGTATTTCCTAACGACCCCTAGACGTCGCCGGAAACTAATGATGGTCGAAGGACTGAAAGAGCGAGCTTCCATTGACATGCCGGCATTAGTCGGAAGCTCAGGTGAACAAGTGAACACGGCGACGAAAGTGTCTAACGTTCGGGTAGCCGCGCCTTCCTGGTGGACCAAGCTGTTTCAACCACGCTGGAAGATTGCTGCTTTCGCGGCCCTTATTCTTGTAGCAGGACTCGGGGTCTGGCGCGCCTTCCTTTACCAATCACCGGTGGAGCGTGGACTGATTGCACTGAATGTGGCTTACAAGCAGCAACGCCCGCTTGAAGCGCGGATTACCGGCATATCATATGCGCCACTTTCGGCTAAGCGAGGAGGCGAGCCGGAAAACGTGGACTACCGCGCCCGCGATCTCTCTCAGTCCCTTTTGCTTGGAGCAGCCTCTGAGAATCCTAGTCCTTCCACGCTTCACGCACTGGGTCGCTTCTACCTCGTGCAGAAGGATTTTGATAAAGCCATCGGACAGTTTCAGGAGGCTCTCAAATCCTCTCCAGACGATGCACAGTTGCACGCTGACTTAGGCGCCGCTTTTTTGGAACAGGCTAAGGTGCTTCGCGAGCGTGGCGAAGGTGGAAAGGTCATGGAGAAGCTCGCTGAGAGTCAGGAACATTTGAACACAGCGCTTCGGCTCAACCCATCTTTACCTGAAGGGGCGTTCAACAGCGCGCTCGTCCTCGAAGAGTTGATGCTGCCTGAACAGGCGAAGGAAGCGTGGCAAAGATATCTCGATCTCGATCCGAATTCAGGATGGTCTAAAGAAGCCCGGCGTCATCTTGAAAGCTCCGACTACCACCAACCTGCGCAAACTGCGGAAGAGTTACTCGCGAATTTCCTCGCAGCCTTCCGAGAGCGCAATGAGATGGCAGCATGGCGCGTCTTCAGCGGCAACCGTGAGGTCATCACGGGCAAGATGATCCCGCTCCGTTTGGCCCACGATTATGTCGCTCACAGTTTGAAAGGCGAGGAGACAGAGGTTCGCGAGAAGCTAAGTGCGTTACTTTTCGCAGGCGAACTGGACAAACGGATCGGTGGCGACCCATATACGACGGAACTGGCTAACTACTACGCAAATTCATCTCGCGCAACGCTCGAGATGTTGTCCAGAGCCGCCGCCGCGGTTGACGAAGGGTATGACCTGTGTTTGCAGACTAAGTATGAAGAGGCACGCTCGCATTTCGAGGCTGGTGCGACAATCTTCGAGCAAACTGGCGACAAGTGGGAGGCGAGACTTGCCAGCTACTGGATTGCTTACTGTCTGTCACAACCAGGCCGTACGCAAGATAGCAAGGCACTCCTGGAAGATCTCGCCGAGTTCTCTGAGATGCATGGTTACAAGTGGCTGCTCGCGTTGACCACCGGTTGGCTCGGAAGCAATCACACTTCCCTCGGTGACTATTCGACCGCAATCAAATATCACCAACAGTCGCTTGCCCTCGCCGAACAGATCTCTGACACCTATGAGATGCAGCGTGCGTTGATGAGTTTGGGCGACTTGTACGCGCGTTTACGACAGCCGGAAGCGTCGCTTGGCTATCACTACCGTAATCTTGTGCTCACTGTACGCGCTGGAGCGACTCCCAGGCAGGCATGGCGGAATCTGACTTACTGTGGCGGGGCTCTGTTCGCCTTCAAGCACTATGATACCGCCGCCGCCGTAATCAACGAGGCGTTACACGAGGAGTTCAACGACCCATCATTGCTTTACCTTCAGCACCTGAACCTGGGCCAGATTTACAGCAAGCTCCGGCAATTCGACGCAGCGAACATCCAGGCGCAAATCGGATTCGATATCGCACAGTCAGTGCAGGATCCGAAAGCAAGGTTGAAGCCAGTCGCGAACTCAATTCTGAAGCAGGCGGATATCTGGCGCGAAGCCGGGAAGTGCGATCAGGCCCTGGCCAACTACGATCAGGCCATCTCGCTCTACGAGCAAATAAACTTGGATTCATATCGCTACGTTGCGTACAAGGGCCGCTTGCTCTGCAGTCGCGCGCTTGGGGATGACCCCGCGGTTGGGCGCGATCTCAACACGCTGCTCGCACTGTTTGAACAGCGACGCGCGCAGATTCGTCAGGAGGAAAACCGCAACAGCTTTTTCGACGCGGAGCAAAGCATTTACGACATCGCGGTCGAGTACGAGTATGAGAAACAAAACTATTCGGCCGCCTTCAACCATGCTGAAGCAGCCCATGGTCGTTCACTGCTTGACGCTGTTCAATCCGGCGCGCACGTTGAAATAACGAATGCTGGTCCGGAGGTAACATTCGGAGAAATCACCACACCAGCCAGTTTGGACACCATAGTGGATCACACGCCGCCTCGGCTGCATGTGTTGATGTTCACCGTTCTTCAGAAGAAAGTGCTTATCTGGAGTATTTCGCACGATGCGAAGTTACAGGTCTTCGAGAAGGAGGTACCGGCAGACGAGCTCGAGGAGGAAGTAAGCTCGTACGTTGATGTCCTGACGAAAGAACCCTCCGGTCGCCCAGCGTCAATTAATCTGTTAGCCGCAAAATTGTTCGATACGCTGGTTGGACCAGTAATTCATACCATCAAAGCAGACGATGTGGTCTGCATTATTCCTGACAAGTTTCTGCACCGTTTGCCGTTCGCCGCGCTCATTTCACCCGCCACTGGCAAGTACCTGATAGAAGAGTGGACGATGTTGTATGCTCCCAGCCTGAACGTTCTTTGGCACTGCTCAGAGGCAGGTCGTGAGAAAGCTCCATCAGGCCATGGCACAATCCTGAGCATCGGCAATCCAGCTTTCGATTTCAAGACATACCCGGATTTACCGCTGCTCCGTTCGGCTGAGAATGAGGCGCGAACGGTGGCGGAGCTTTATGGTCGTTCCGCTCTCCTGGGCTCTCGGGCGACTAAGGATCGCGTCGTTCGCGAAATGAATTCGGCAGAGATCATACATTTCGCTGGGCACTATGTTGTCGACCAGTCGTCGCCAGTCTTATCCAAGATGGTGTTGGCTTCCCAGGAAAAGGAATCTGAGGCAGGGATCAAGGAAGGTGACTTAGCCGCGTTCGAGATCATTGAGAAACGGTTAGACCATACCGGCCTTGTAATCTTGTCGGCTTGTCAGACGGGGCTTGATAAGTATCACGAGAGTGAGGGAGCAGTAGGCCTGGCTCGGGCCTTCATTGCGGCCGGTGTGCCGTTGGTGGTTGCGAGCCAGTGGCCGGTCGATTCTGATGCGACGGCGCAGTTGATGATTAGTTTTCATCGCTACAGAAAAAACGGATTGGGCACGTCGGAGTCCATGCGGAGAGCGCAACTGGACATGCTTCGCGGGCCTGACGAGGGATATAGGTCTCCTTATTACTGGGCCGCATTCCTCTGCGTTGGCGGCTACGTTGAATATTGAGCCGGCGGTCCGCGAAGTCCGCGGCGCTCCGTCGACTTACGGGCTATTAGTCTGTCTCTGAACACCCCCGACTCGGGGAAGGAGTAGAAAATGGAATTACCAGCCGTATTAACTTCAGCTCCCGGCCGCGTGCGCGCCGCTGAGTTACTTATCGATGGACTGTCAGTTTTCTGTTTCAACCAAATGGGCGCGGAGAAGTTTTGGGAAGTGGCCTACCCGCGCTTGCTTCAACACCAGTTGCAGATCACGATCCAGCAACTTGATGCCGCCGGTCATAAAGTTGGATTTCCACAAACAGTCGATGTAGGTAACAACGTCAAGAGCTTCAATATCCGTCTCACAAATGGCTCACGAGAGCACTACGAGCAAGGCCATTTTCCGTGGGGCGGTCCTAGACGTGAAGGCTTTGATCGCACAGTTCCTTCGGCTCCTACCGATGATCCGAATGACCTGGGATGGATGATTGACTTGGCAAGCACAGAGTTACGTCACGGAACCGCTCGATTGCTGCCGGGACATGAGAGCCGCCCGATATCACTAGCGCGTATTCACCACTCCTTGTTTTGCACTCTCGGACCAGAACCAAGGGAAGTCAGGATCTCGCCAATCTTCGACGGCGACCCTCGCAGCCATAACAGCGTCTCCCTGCCCTTTAACAATACTGAAATGGTTGGCGTCTTACTTGGGACTGCTCCAGGTGACATTGTCTTCGAGTCTGACCCGGCGAACGCGCTTAACATCAACCCACTTCCGTACAGTCTTGCAACACGATATGAGATAGAGATCAAGAACACAGATCTGATCCGTCCCCCAAGAGTAGACCCTTTCGTCCGAGGCGACTTATACCGCTTTTACCACGTGTGCATTGAGGTTGATGGAGTGCAGAAAGATCTATGGGCTCAACCAAGAAACCCGGAGGTCGACCCGGAGGGAGATTGCCATAGTGACTTCGCTAGCTTCCCGACGCTCGAGACTGTAATCCAGCCATAGACGGGCGCCGCTGTGCGAATCTCACCACCTCGCCTGTGGGTTCCGTCATAAAGTGAAATTGGCCTATTAATGGAATCAATGACTTACGTGGACAGTTCCGGCATAACGTGAAATTTTCCTACAGATTTCCGGCATAAGTTGAAATTTTCCTCACCGCCCTTCTTTTACGGGCTTTTCAACGCAAAACTCGCGGAGAAGGGTCGTGTAAACTTAATAGGGAATTTGTGCGAGTTGAGTTGGTGATGTGGTGGTCGGGGATGCTTTTAGTTGGTTGTTGGTGTGAAGAGGGAACCTTGGTGGTGGTGGTGTGAACGTTTCGTGTGTGAGTTGTAGGACCTTGTTCGATTGCATCTTCAAAACAGGAGGCACGAACGTAACCATTATCCTTAGAGAAACGCGTGTTGAATCCGATTGCCTTTTCGTAGAAGCGGCAGACGCTTTCGGCGAAGACCTGAAAAGAGAATTGAGCAACTATAGAGCACCATTGGCCAACAGAGGTCACCACCTTGCGACCTTGTTCTGAAGAGATAAGAACAACCCTACGACCAGGAGGACTGCTGTCGGGGTTGACCAAAGGCCGAGAGTTCCGTTGAAGAACATTCCAACCAACAGAACTATTGGCCCTAGGGCATTGATTCCGGCAAAAGCTGCTCGCGCCTTACACGACGACCTCTCGCCGTTTGTGTCCCATGCACCAAAGCAGTGGCCCAAAGTTGCTACCGCGAAAGCCAGTGCTAGCGGGACGGGTGCCCAGGGTGCGCCAATCTGAGTGGCAATGGCAAAGGTAGCGATTGATGCAGCAAGTGGTACGTCAAATCTCCAATAGGTCTCGTTGATCTGCGTGTCATTCTCCGTCTTAATCCAGTCGATCGATAGGTACACGCCTATCAATAGGAGCGACGCAAGGCGCGGCCAGAGAATTGTGCCGACCACAGAAGGGTCAGCGGCGACTTGTAGAAAGGCCCAAAGAACGTTGCCCGCAACTGCAGGCCAAATGACACTGTGGACTAGCTTTTTCAAATGGATTCCTCTTTAAGGCCCGCCAGTCTGGTGCCGAACGCACTGCGGGTGAGCGGTCGGGTCTTTTAGCGGCCCGCTTGGTAGCTCCCGCCAGTATGTGCGCGCGCAACGTCTTAGGCCGTTCCGATCTCTTAGGTGAGCCACTGAACGTCAGAGCTGACTGTAGGTCATGATTGCCTTATTCACCTCACCACAATACGAGTCAAAAGTATCAAGCACGTGAAGCAAATAGCCCTCTAGTATATTTACTTCATCGATGTCGCCGTCATAGTATGATTTGCTAACTCGTGACAAATGAATGGCCATATCCACGTATTCGATTACTTCCTTTCCAACACCAACCAGCTTGGCATCATTGTGCACAACAACATTTCTTATCTTTTGAATTCGCTTTACTTCTTGCCAAACGGCAGAATTACCAAGCCTTAACCCTATGACCTTTTGTAAATAGAGTCTTGTGCGATCAATACCCTTTCCTTTCAGATCGGTGTGAATAATATTTAACTTCTGGTCCGTTGCAAATAACTCACACAGTTGATCCAGTTGATGCTCCAAAAATGAAAACAGGATTAACAATATGCTTCGACGTTGCAGATTTGGATAATAGTATTCAAAAATCTCTTGTACTTCATTTGGCGGACCTTCAAATCCACGATGTTCCTCCAAAATTACTATTGGATATCCATCATCGCTGTGTTCAACATCCGTAGCAACTTTCCCGCTTTCATAAGCCTTGACTGATTCACCAATCTGCCTTTCACGTTCCTGAACGTGGCTGCGTAGCAGCTGAAGCTGCGCTTGGACAAATGCATACCACGTTCGCGGATCCAAACCTCCCACAATAATCTCATCCAAGTTGACGGAGTCGCCTGTGCTCATGATTCAGTAGCAAACTGCGGCATACGTTACGGCACATCTAGATAATCGAAAGGAAACACATTTCAGTTAAGGCTGATGTTATTGTTCAGGGTTCGCATAGTCCGTTGAACTTGCGTATGAAGGCTGTCTGGACATCTTTGTCTGCACTCAAAACCTTCCCATACCATTCGATGAATTGTATTAGCGCATCGTGAAAGTTATTACGAAAAAGAATACGGCCCTTCACGATATCGCCAGTTTGATCTTCTGCACGTATTAGCCAACCGTTTTTTGTTCGAGCCTCGTGTAAAAGACCGCATCGCACACTCTCGTAGAAATCTTGAGCGATTGGTTCACTAAAAGATTTAGCGAAGGGCTGCCTCTTGGAAAGAAAGTTGACGAAGATCGGGCCGCTCTGAGAATACTCGAATTGACCGAGTTTCTGACCCTTCCTGACGTACCGATAGTTCACTCCCTCGATTGTTGATTCGAGGAACTCTACAAGAGTGCAATGGATAGCAACTATGGAAAAGCCTTCTCCCTGTTTCGTCCCATATTTCTGAATCCACGCTATTGGCTTCATGTAGCGAAGCGAAATTCGAGCCTGAAAGTAATCTTGGAAGGCAGCCCTCCAAGGAGCCACGTCGCCTCCGGGAACTAATTGCTTGCGGAACGCACGCCAGTCTCCACAGGTCTTTGATCCTGCAACAAAGGTATCGTTGGGTTCCATCATGCCTCGACGAATCGCTCTCTCCGGAAGAACAGGTGAGTGTCCCATAATTCTTCGGTTTATGTGGGGCTGTTCTGTCTCAGGTATATTATTGTGATACTTGACCCTGAGAAGAGTAGTGAGTCTTGGGCGCCACCTAAAGATTGGAGTATGCGCTTACCTGACACTATTAAAGAATGCGTTTGCTTTCTTTCTGTTCAGTATACAGGAGGGCCAGATGCTGGAAAATATCGGAGCATAGGCACGGGTCTATTCGTGTTGGTTAGCGAAAGTGGCTGGGATTTTCTTTACCTCATAACTGCGAAGCACGTCATTGACTGGGCCAAGAAAAAGAATTTCACCACACTATTTGCTCGACTGAACACGCAAGACGGCAGCTTTAAATACATCGACGTTGGTTTCGACTGGATGAGATATACAGATAACCATGACATTGATATTGCTGCCACTCCGGTACCATTACCGCCACACGACTTTCAGTATCAGGCGTTACCGATTCGCATGATTGCAACTGATGACAAGATCCTACACCATGGAATCGGTATAGGTGACGACATTTTCGTTGCCGGACTGTTTTCGCGGCGCGAAGGTAGTCAGCGGAATAGGCCGATAGTAAGAACAGGCTCAATAGCGGCAATGCCCGACGAGTCGCTACCAGGAAAATCGGGAAAGCGGTTCATGGCTTATCTGATCGAATTGCTTAGCATTGGTGGATTGAGTGGCTCACCGGTCTTCGTATATCTAGACAACCAACGTTGTGTTGATCCGAAAATACTGGATAACAAGGAATGGATGTTTTTTCTTTTAGGCTTGGTGAGAGGTCATTGGAATCTTAATGACGTTGAATTTACCGAAGCGCGCGAACATTCATTGGAAGACGACACGCCACCTGGGGCCAAGGCAGAACGGCTCAATACTGGAATTGCCGTAGTTACGCCAGCACAATACATTCATACTCTTTTGATGTCCCCTGTCGTTCAAAAGACCAGACACGAGTTTCTCGATATGAAGAACAAAGATAACGCACCGCCAAGTGATTAGGCCGTGTTACATGAGAGACAAGTTCGATATCCATATGATCAGTTGTTTTCACTTGTCGCTGGAGCCTTCCCTTATCCAGAGAGAGTTATTCCCCTGAACTCCTAAATTTCAAAACAAACTACTAACTAAATTGACTTTTGGGACAAACCGCATTTCTGCCGCAAAATCAATTGATTGATTGGATAGGTGTGACAGAGGATAAGTATTCCAAAAAAGATATGTGGTGATTAGGAAATGATCCGGGAAAAGAAGGAACAAGCATGAAACAAAAATGATCTAAAGGCCCGTTGTTACAAATTGGCACCGGAGTGATTTGTGTGAACAGCGATGAGCATTCTGTCAGTCGACCTCGCGTCAAATCGGTATAGGGATATCGGTGTGGCTATTCTTGAATTCCGCGATGGGTCTGTCTTAATAGAGTTTGTCGAGGCGAGCGCATACGGCTTGAAGGGTCGACCTTGCGTTGAAGACGCAACTTCTTGGCTGACTGACCTAGCTAGTGCTCATGAGGCTGATGTCATATTCATCGATGGCCCACAAGGCTGGAAGGACCCTGCGAACGGTTTTGAACACGCTCGTCGGTGCGAGCGTGAACTCGCCACGCCTGGAAAGACGGGTTTGCCGGGATGCGTTAAGCCGGGCTCATGGACGCGCATGGCGAGATTCTCGATTGAATTGTTCGATGCTTTGGGCGCACATGGCTTTTCACGTGTGAAGAGCACCGACGATTTGGTTTCTGGTCGGAAACTGGCAATCGAGTCTTTTCCTACTTCTGCGTGGCGAACGCTCGGCTTGAAACCGCTGCCGGGCAAGTCTCGTACATCAGCCGCTCAACTGACCACCTGGACAACAACGCTTCTCGAGTTGGTCCCATGTACGTTGACGCGATTACCCACTCACGACGAACTTCAAGCTTTGCTTGCTGGTCTGGCTGGTTTGCCTCTACTCGGACATCCTGGATTAGTATTTAGGTTGTTCGGTTCAAGACCTACGGAACTAATGGGGACATGGCGCGAAGGGTTTATTATCAATCCCCTAATTAGAACTTCGGAAGGCATGTTATGCCCGACATAAGACGGATACACATTGGCGCTGGGCTGTTGCTGAGCTGTCTGTTGCTCACCGCGTGCGTAGGTGGAGGCAATGGCGAAACACCAAAGGATAGAGCCCTCGCCAACGGTAATGATCAGAAAGGCTATCTGCATGCTGACGCAGACAGCGTGTTGTTTCTTCAGTGGACTGAAATCAACGGCAAGCTGAATGGTCAAATGAATGTTTTCTTCGCTAAAGGCAGTCGAGGGAAAAGTACTGGCACGTCTTCACACTCTTTCGAGGGAGTTTCTGACGGCAAGAACATTAGCCTCAATTTCACTGGCAGCCAATGGACGGATGGGCTTGGTGGAAGAACTTGGACCGGAACAATCTCGGACGACGAATTGACGTTGGTGGTTCCAGCTAACAATGGAACTCTTTCACCGGTTAAGTTCAGCGCCGGAACGGTTACGCAGTACAACCAAGCGGTGAACGGAATAACTCAAAACGTTCAAGACACGAACTCAAAAATCCAACAGCAAAATGCCGAGGCAGCGAGAATTCAAACAGAGAAGAATGCAGTAAATGAAGGAAATAGTCGCGTTCAATCCTCATTGAATGCGTTAGTCACTGTTACCAATCAACTGGAGAGTTCTCTCAAATTCGATGATGTATTTAGTGACTATGCGAAAAGTTGGGAGAAGATGAAGGCAGACCACCGGAATTTGCAAGCTAAGGCCGGAGAGACGCCGTTGACTGGTTATAAGCTTGGCAACATCCAGTACCTTCTCAGTGGTCTCCAATACGATGTGGGGATTTTCGAATCACACTCCGGCACAGTTGACTACAAGCTTGCTCGCGTTAACGAAGGAATCAAGTCTGTGCGAGAAGCGCAAAAGAACCTAAGAGAGTCGTGGGAGTTCTTGCAGCAAGCCTTCTCAGGGAATTCCAGTGGGAGCCCACCAGCGCAATTCTCTGAAGCCAACCTTGCCCAACCGCTGCGAGATTCAGAAGAGAAAATACAGAAGGCGATAGCGGCAATCCAACAAGCATCAAAACAACGATCACTATACAACGGCCAAGCTAAAGACCTTTATAAGAGGGCAGAGATATTTGTTAAGAGCCTGAAGGCTGTGGACTAGGCCCAGAGGTCTGAGTTGTTAACCCTCGATAGCGGATGACCGCCAATGCTTCAGGACCGATAAGTGAAGCGTGGCATGCAGACCTCTATCCAACTGGTTTGTTTAGCTTAAGCTCTGGTTGGGGTAGCCCTCACGAGCACCCTTGCCCTCACATTCTCACTAGGAGCCCAAACAATGGATAAATGGCTGAAAATAGGTATCGATTCGAAGCAAGTAACGGCGAACGAGCATCTCAAACTCGAGGAGGCAATCTCTTCGGTTCACGAAGCTAACGACCAGCCCATGTTTTGGTTGGTCTTTTCGAGAGCATTCCTCGACCTTCAGATGGCTCGCGTGTTTATTTCCTCTCTCCGGGTTCAGAGAATATCTCGCAGCCGACATAGCAGAGTATCTGTGCTGCCGAACTACAACGCCTAAAGCGTTAGAAGTTAGTGCAGCAAGTGCTACATTGCATTCATTATTTCTTCTTGATCCACTAAAGTAATCTCGCAGCCATAAATCAGGCATCCGGTTTATTTCAGATTGTCGCCAATAGTATTGAGCGAACTGTTCTTCGGCTCACGGCCTGGGCAACCTTCGCAGTAGGTTTCCTTAAAAGTCGCAATCAATTGGCCCGAGTCAGAGCTCCCTATATCAGGGCGATAGCCATACTTCTCGCATATTACGTCGTGCTTTAGATCGGTTGTGTACATCGTGGTCGGGCTTTGAGTGTGGGTTAAGTCTTGAATCAGATCAATGTGCCGGCACCAGTGTACGCGTTCTCGGGCAATTCCCCTTGATGCAAAGGCGTCCTGTTCGGCAATCGGCAATCGCTCCTTCGGTAATCCCTTTTCCTCGCATATGTCGCGCGCGAACGCTCTTGTCTCATCGTCCGTCATACTGGCCATGCCAATATCTACATCTGCAGTGGACGCATGCTCATACATTGCGCGCAGCTTGTCGGGGAGGGCCGTGCCATCAATGTGTTCTCTAGCCCGCTCGACCAGCGCGCAATATTCCATAGCTTCGGCTTGAGGAAGCACGCGCAGGGAGAGCGCGTGAGCGGCCTCCCGCTGATTTCCTAGAAGATACAGGTCCGCGAGATGCATTGTGGCTCGAAGCGTACCTTCCAATTGGCCTGCCGTTTCGTAGATATTCTTGGCCTGCTCAGCATCGCGCATCGCCTGCAGACGCATAGTCTCCGAAAGCTCTATCAACCCTCCTGTGCAGTCGGCCAGAAGTCTCAGATTGATCATCCTGGTCGTCCTGACGCTAGTGCGTGTAAGCAGAGCAAACGCTTTCAGCAGAGGGTGGCGTAGTTGGTCGGCGTGTTGTAGAGCGTCGGCAATACTACTTTCCCAAGCTTCCCACGCCTGATTCTCTAGCCTTGTGTACGGTGCTTGTATATCAACGGGGACTTCCAGAGCGCGTCGGAGAGGAATCCCAACGATCTCCAGAACGGATGATGTGAGACGCTGGCCTGCATCCGCGAAAAGCATCACAAGGGCGGCCTCCAAACCAAAGGCCTTGGAGTTATCATCTCGCGCGAGCACCTCGAAGGCGATTGACCGGAGTTCGTCAAACACCCTCTGCCTTTCGTTGATGTCTGTTTCCTTGAGGAGCCTGTAGCGTGTGCTGTCTAATCGATTAGCAAGGGCGAACCCACTCGGATCTTTAGACACCCAGTCGTCTGCCCGTCGGCAATATTCGTCCAAGCTAATGCTACCAGCCTGAAAATCAGATGCGTTGCGCAAGAACCTCAGGAATGCCTGGTCTTCAAGCGAAAGGTCGTTGCGGCGTAGCGTTGCTTGCTGGAGGTGAGACACAGAGGCTTGATATTGCGCGAGCGAGTATTGAGCGTAGGCTAGCACCAGTTGGATGCGCGGCGAGTTTGTCTGTTCCCCACTCAAAAGCTTGCTCAGCCGCAAGACAGCTAGCGCATCACCTGAAGCCACCATGGTAAAGCCACTCGCAAGGAGCATGGGGTAAGCTTCTTGCGCAGTGGTGGTCGAGAGTGTGGCAGGGTCAATGGCGACGTTAACCTGCTCGATAAGACTGCTGGCGGCTAACGCATCGTGGATCCTGCGGTTCATCCGACCTTCCCTTAGGATGCGATCATAAATCTGATCGAGCGCGGTAGGTGTCAACACCTCACTGAACCGAATAGTAATCGTCTCTTGATCCATCCAGTTAGGATTGATTACGTCGAGCCTTCTCCTTTCGTCATGTGCCCACACGAAACGGAACTCTTTGAGCGGTATGATGTAGATTAGATAGATCGAGGAAACGCCATTAAGGAGGTAGTTCAAGTTAGCTACGTCAATCTGCAGCGAAAATGAACCGTCGCCATTGAATCTCTGAGAGTCTGTACCCTTTAATTGAACCTGACCGCGTAGGTTTGTTTGACTGGACCCGCTCAGCAACTCAATCGAAGCGTCCACGCCCGCATCCTCGGTTCTTTCGTCTCTAAAAATGAATTTGTTGGTGGGGAGAACGGCCTGGATTTCCACGAAGCTTATCCGCTGGATCTCAGACTTTCTATCTGATTCTGGTAGGGGTCCCAGATCGCCGTTAGATTTTGCTTCGCTCATGACGGTCGTAACAACTGACTAAACAACGCTTTTGTCATAGCAATAGACCATGACAGAATATGAATATTGTGGTCGGCAGCGAAATACCGAAATATTCTACGCGAAGTCGAATAAGAGTGTGACCGTCCGCCTCTGGGACAGTTAAATTATTGAGATGAGTTGAGCGCGCCTAGCGATTCGATTCGTTTTATCGAATGCCATCCTCATTTACCTGGCTAGATTATTCTGAACAAGAGCGTCGCAAGATGCTCGATGCCATCCGTCTGTTTAAGGATCAAAACACCGTTGACGAACTCGGGATCGGTACGGTTCGCGATCGCTTTGCGGATTTGTTGTTTCCGGGGACCGGCACAGTCCAAACTAGAGCACGTTATTTTCTCTTTGTCCCTTGGCTGTATCTGAGTGTAGAGAGGCGCAAGATTCCCTCATCGATCGTAACAGGAAAAGCGCGAGATGAAGAGCTGAATTTGATTGAAGTTCTAGCGCAATCGGATGATGCTGAAGGAACTATTGGAGTCCTCGCTCGACGAAAGTTGAAGCGACTCCCAAGTAGCATCTACTGGCAGGGATTGGGAAGTTGGGGCATCAGACTGTTTCAAGGTTCACAGGACCAGTATCACCGTTCCCTTGATAGCTTCCACGAATCAAAGCAACGGCTGCAACTCACTGACGACAAGGAGCCGGTTGGGCCAGGCTGGCAGTCCAATTGGCATCCGGCAATTCCCTCATCGCCAAGGGAGTTCCCTAGACATGTTTCTCTAAGACTTACGCAGCCTGAAGCTGAGTACTTGCGGGAGTGCATTTTAGCGAGCGCTCAGCGAACGCTGCTCGCCTTTCTAGTGGATCGAGGACAACTAACCGAAGACACGGATTTCCCGTGGGAACACTCTCAATTCCACCAGTTTCCCGCGCACGTGCAAGGCGAACTCGATAACGCTCGAAGCTTCTCCGAGGTAATCCATGGCGCCGCACTTCTCTACAACCTCATGTTGGCCCAAGCAAAACAGAATGACGAACTCGAAGAGGAATACGCAGAGCGACTCGGGAAATGGTCAGAAAACATCGCGGCTCGTCTTGGGTGGTTGATGAAATGGGATCGAAATCAATTCTGGGAGTTAGTCACCTCCGGCAACCAGCGTGTTCCCCATTTAACGCAAGTGTTCATCGATAGCTGGATTAACTTAGTCCTGTCAGTAAAGCGGCCGGAGATTCAGGCTCAGAAGTCCGCGAGGCAAATGATTCAGGAGAGAGAACGTCAACTCAAAAAAAGCCTGGCGCGCTTAAACAATCAACGTTCGCTCGAACTTTGGAACGGCGAAGCGGGAACTCGGCAGCTCGACTATCGTTGGGCGGGAAGCCAAGTAATCATTCGCGACATTCTGGAGGCTCTGAGCAATGCTTGATCCAGAAACGAGAAGCCACACGCTTGAAATTCTCCGACCGCCTCACGGTTATGAACTCGACCGCGCCATAGCGACTACCTTCTCTCTGGATCTACTCGCCGTACTCACTGCTCCACTGGCGTTCACCTTGTTTGACTGGGAGGACGAAGAAGGACGCACGACGACTGATCCTTTGGCCATCCTCGAATCCCTGCGTCGCTACGCAGGTCGGATCAGTATCTTCTGTCAAGCGGGCCGAATTGCTGTGCCTAAGACCCATCAACTTTTTAGCTATCTTGAGGACTCGATTTTCCAAGTGACAGCTCGACGCCCAGGAGCCGTGTTTCATCCGAAGTTGTGGGTGCTTCGCTTTTGCTCTGCAGAAGAACCGGTCCTCTACCGTGTGCTTTTGCCAAGCAGGAACCTAACTTTCGAACGTTGCTGGGACACGGTACTGACCTTAGAAGGTCGAGTTGTGGAACGCCGAAAGGCATACGCGGCAAATCATCCTTTGGGCGATTTCATAGCTAAGCTACCCGATTTGTGCCTGACTCCACTGCCTAAGAAAACCAAGGATTCAATGGCGCTGATTCATGAAGAGTTGCGTCGAGTAGATTTCGAAGTCCCGGAGCCTTTCAGAGAAATGTTTTTCTGGTCCATGGGTGTTGACGTGACTCGTCGCTGGCCATTTCAGAATATTGGCCGATCATTTGACCGCGTGCTAGTTATGTCTCCCTTCGTTACTGATGGTTGTCTATCACAGTTAAGCGGTAGGCGTAGACAGGACATCTTGATTTCGCGACCTGACGAACTGGCCAAGTTAAAGCCTGCCACCATATCAAGAATCAAAGATGTACTAGTGCTTAATCCAAGTGCCAACTTGGGCGACGAGGAGGGAGTTGCAGAGGTCGCCTCGGGGATTCATGCGAAGCTCTACATCATTGAATCGGGAGGACAAGCGCGAGTCTGGACAGGTTCGGCCAATGCGACAAACGCGGCGTATGGCGGAAACATTGAATTCCTGGTGGAGTTTGTCGGGGATAAAAACAAGTGTGGCATCGATTCATTTCTCACCAGCGCGGCGGAACAAACCACATTTAGAGACTTGCTGCAACCATTTGACCCGTCAAGCTTGGAGATTGACGCTGAACGCAATCGCATGGAATCAATCGTCGAAGAGGTCAGGTGCGCATTCGCTGACAGGAAGGTGGTGGCAACTGTAAGCGCTGCCGACGGTGAATCCCTTTATGTGATGGACCTGGAGCTGAGTGAGGCAGTGACGATACCTGATGGAGTCAGAGTGAAATGCCGACCAATTACATTGCAGGAGTCGAGCGCTGTCCCGGTAGATTTAGTGAAGGGAAACATAGCGAGCTTCAGTCCGGTTTCATTTGCCGCGATAACTTCATTCTTCGTGTTTGAAGTCGCGTTAACAGAAAACCAAAAAACAGTTTCTATTGCATTTGTCATGAACGCTCGGCTTGAAGGGGCACCAGCTGACCGGAGCGAGCGAATACTACAGTCGCTCTTGTCAGATAAAGGCAAAGTGTTGAGTTTTATGCTTCTTCTACTCGCCGAAGGCGGACCTGATGCGCGCTCAATTCTTCTGGCTTTGCAAAAAGGACTTTCAGCCAGTGGCACCGAAGGGAGCGCGTTTTTGCAAATTCCACTTTTCGAAGTATTGGTGCGCACCTTGGATCGAAACCCGAAGAAGCTCGATCAGATCTCGCGTTTGGTAGATGACTTAAAGAAAACAGTCGAGGGGCGGGACGTGCTGCCGGACCAGTTTGATGAAATTTGGCAACCAATATGGTCCGCCCGTGAGGCGTTGAGAGGCGACAGTGAAAGTAAAGCGACCAAACACTGAAGCAGTGCTCAAGGGTTTGAAGGACTTCCAGCTACGTACGGTGGACCATGTCTTTCAGCGACTCTATTTGGACAAGCCTCAGGCAAAACGCTTCTTAATAGCCGATGAGGTCGGATTAGGAAAAACGCTGGTGGCGAGAGGTCTAATCGCCAAGACTATTGACCGCTTGTGGTCCAAAGTTAACCGGATCGACATTGTTTACATTTGCTCTAACGCAGAAATAGCTCGCCAAAACATCAATCGCCTAAATGTCACCGGAGGCGAGGATTTTGTGCTCCCATCGCGAATCACGCTACTTCCCATACATCTGAAGAATCTCAACAAGAACCGCATCAACTTCATCTCTTTCACTCCGGGAACGTCATTTGAACTTCCAAACAGATTGGGAAAAAGCGAGGAAAGAGCGCTCCTGTACTGGCTGTTGAATCGGGCTTGGGGGTTACGCGGCAAAGGGCCGCTCAATGTTCTGGAAGGAACCAGTAGGACGGAGAACTTTCGTCGCCAGGTCAAATCGTTTGCCCGCAATCATGAGATTGACGAGTCGCTGGCGGGAGATTTTGCCAGAGCGCTTGAGCAACATATCCAAAAGGAGCGCGAACGCGGAGAAGCTGATATCAAAGAGCGCTTCAATGATCTCTGCATTCGGTTTGGCAGAACCCGCAAACACATTCCACAAGCCGACCGTCGTGATCGACTCGCAACGATTGGTGAATTGAGAGGACTTCTAGCGTCGACTTGTTTGATTGCGTTGGAGCCTGATCTGATTATTCTGGATGAGTTTCAGAGGTTTAAGCATTTGCTCGACGGATCGGACGAGGCGAGTGATTTGGCGCGAGGTCTTTTTGACTATGAAGACGCTCGCGTACTGCTCCTGTCTGCGACTCCATACAAAATGTACACGCTCTCTCACGAGGTTGCGACGGATGATCACTACAAGGACTTTGTGAGAACGGCACGTTTCTTATTTACGGATGTTGCTGAAGCCGAGCGCTTTGAGGAGCTGCTTGAACAGTATCGGCGCGAGCTGTTCCGCCTAGCCTCGGGTGAAGAATCGCGATTACTTGTTATCAAGCGCGAACTCGAACTCGCGTTGCGCAAAGTCATGGTCAGAACGGAGAAACTGGCAAATTCGGAAGACAGAGACGGCATGTTGAAGGAAGTTGCCGCCCATTCACAATTATCTTCTGATGATCTTCGTGATTACCTTAGCTTGCAGAACATCGCACGAATACTGGATCAGCCTGATACTCTTCAGTACTGGAAGTCAGCTCCATATCTGCTGCACTTCATGGATGGCTACAAGTTGAAAGACATGTTTGATTTGTCTGCTGAAATCCCGGAGCACGAGAAGAAGCTTGCCAAGGCTCTGGGGACTAATGGTCTCCTTTTAAATTGGCGAGACATTGTTTTCTATCGAGCAATCGATCCTAGCAATGACAGACTGCGTGCTCTGCTAGACGACACCGTTGGCAAGGGTGCATGGCAACTGCTGTGGGTGCCTCCGTCGTTGCCCTATTACCAGTGCGGGCCTCCCTTCATACGGCCCGAAGTTTCTCAATTTACCAAGCGCCTAATTTTCTCCTCATGGCGAGTAGTTCCAAAAGTGATCGCGGCTTTGGTTAGCTATGAAGCGGAGCGCCGGACCATTCGCTCATTCGAGAAGCGGCCGACGAATACGGCCGAATCAAGGAAACGACGTCGACCGTTATTGCGATTTGCCAAGACGGATGATCGGCTATCTGGAATGCCCGTGATTGGACTCTTGTATCCAAGCGTAACTCTAGCGCGCGAGTGTGATCCGCTTAAGCTGCTGCCATCCCAACCAAATTATGATCTTCCTACGCTGTCTTTTGTACTTGACTCAATCAGCGGCCGAATAGACGAACTGCTTGCTGAAGTTGTCCCTCGAAATACAGGCAAGCCGGAGGATGAGGCTTGGTATTGGGCGGCACCAATACTGCTGGATTTGAAGTTTGACAGCAAAGCTACTCGTCAGTGGCTTTCAACAGAGAATTTGGCCGAGATATGGTCCGGTACTTCGGAGGAGAGTGATGTGGAGGATGGCTCGCTTTGGGCGGAGCACGTTGCCCAAGCCCAAGGGCTAGTGAAGACAAATAGTCAGCTTGGAGAACCTCCGGGTGATCTGCCGCAGGTCTTAGCACTGCTAGCGTTGGGAAGTCCGGCAATTACTAGTCTCAGGTCTCTGATTCGAGTGGGCGGTGGCAAAGACAAATTAATCAGTGGAGAAATCAGAACGAGCGCCTGTACAGTTGCTTGGGCTTTTCGGCATCTGTTTAATTTGCCCGAGTCGATGTCCGTGATTCGAGGGATGTCTGATGCGGACAAAGATCAACCCTACTGGCGCAGGGTTCTTGATTATGGCGCTAAGGGCTGCCTGCAAGCAGTACTCGATGAATATGCGCACATCCTTAGGGAGTCCCTCGGCTTGCTAGATACGACTCCTGAAAACGCGTGTCAACAGATCGCTGAAGCCATGAGCCGGGCGCTTTCACTTCGGACAGCAACAATGGCTGTCGACGATATTTCCGTAGATTCATCTGGCAAGAAAATCGCGATCGAGAAACAACGGCTAAGGGTTCACTTCGCCGCGCGTTTTGGCGAGGAGAAAATAGATGGCGATAGAGAACTCACTCGTACGGAACAGGTTCGAGAGTCGTTCAATTCGCCTTTTTGGCCTTTTGTGTTGGCTACAACTTCAGTGGGCCAGGAGGGATTGGATTTTCATCACTACTGCCATGCTGTTGTCCATTGGAACGTACCTTCAAATCCCGTAGATTTGGAGCAACGTGAAGGGCGGGTACATCGTTACAAGGGACATGCCGTCCGTAAGAATGTTGCGCGGGCCTTTGGTTCCGCGGCAGCATCAAGTGACGGTAATGATCCGTGGGAAGGAATGTTTGACGCCGCAAAGAAAGGTCGATCTAAAGACAGTTTAGATATTATTCCATTTTGGGTCTATCAACTTGAGGGTGGCGCTCATATCGAAAGACACGTGCCGGCGCTGCCATTGAGTGCCGAACGGGAGCAAATCTCAGCGTTGAAGCGTTCGCTAGTCGTCTACAGAATGGTATTTGGTCAGAATCGGCAAGAGGATCTCACGAATTATCTACTCGACAACGTGCCGGCTTCCGAAATCAAACGCGTTTCTGAAGAGCTTCGGATAACTCTGGAGCCACCTTCGATCGAGAATTAGTAGAAAACGAGCAAAACGGTGAGGCCATCCTTGAAAGCGCCTTCAGTGGTTAGCTGCTCGCGAGACGATCTGGAAGACATCCCCACCTAACCATCAGGTCTCTTCTTGTCTTGTTCATAACCTATCTGCCAAAAGTACATGTCTACCAGTTTCATCAGAGGGTAGGGTAGTTGGCTGCTCTTTTCGATGATCGCTTGCTCCCTGCGCAGCTCAGCCAAATTCGTTCGACAGAACGTGCGAATACAATCGACGAATTTATCGTTTAGGGAAGTGTACTTGAATCCTTCACTCTTGAACCCGTCGATGAAGTACCGATCGCAGGCAGGCAAACATCCGAAAGTTCCGAGAACGACCTTTGTGATCAAGGTGTCCGTTGGCTGAGCCGATCCAGTAAACGGAGCAAAAGGTCTGTACGCCTCCTTGATGCCCTCCGTCAACTCGCGAATCGTCGGCATGAACCGATCGTCGTTACGATTCGCGCCGAAGTCCGCGTCCCAGAGCGGAGTGAAGCGTGGCTGCGCGATCAAATCTATTACCCCGCGATGCACCGAGTATGCATGCCGGAGCAAGAAGCTAGATCCGCGGTACATGCCCCAGCTGGCTAGGTAGAAAGCCAACTGAAGAGCAGCGTGATCACGATCGGCAACAAGCCCTTTTGGTCGGGCACCCCGGAAATAACTGTAACAGTGCTCCCACGAACGGTATCGGTGATGCTCGTCTGCGGAATCACTATAATAGGCCTGGATACTCTTACGGATCCTCACTTGCTGCTTGCTCATGCGAATTGGATTACGGCTCTCTATGTAGGCCTACCTAAGTTCGATAATCCCATGGAGGAGAAACCTGGCGAAATCTTCTCGGATTCGGAGTTTGGTGGCTCCGAAATTTATGGCACCAAGCGTTATCTTGTCGGACGGGTTGAGGACGTTGAATTCCTTGGCGAGCCGAAACGGATTGAGCGAATACCTGGACCACTTCGAACCGTATTCAGGAGTCAGGTTTCGCGCGTCGATATGCCACGGCCATTTTGTTCGCCACGTTTCTTTTCGTAGTTGTTCGGCTGTTGCGTAAGAGGGAGTCGTGTTCGCCTCGGTGACGCAGACCAACTTGGGCGCATCCATATGGGCCATTCTTACGTGATAAACAAGAAAAAGATCACCCTCTTGTATCGATGGTGGATTCTTGCTTTTAGCAAAAGTGATTTCAAGCTGCGGAGCTGCAAAGAACAGCGTGCTCGGTTGAGCGTCGGGCTGATCAGGAAAATCCCTGCTGCCCCAGGGCTTAATCCAAAACTGGCGGCTGCTCGTATCGCACAATAGTTCTTTTAAGTTAGCATCATCCATTGTTACTAATTTACCGCAGCTGCGCTGCCAAATATAAGATCGGTGCGCAATTTGAATTTCACCTTATGAATATCGCAACACTCGAACAATTCATTGGCCACGGCCACTTTTTCAGTAAGACCCTCCTCAACGTTGACAATTTTGTTCGTTACTGTAAAGACCGAGAGCTTAATGTCTCCTTAGAGTACCTGGAAAGACTTGAGAAAATTGGCGCGTTTTCTCCTTTATTGAGGATACGCTGGCCGAAGATCAAGATTAAGCTTCGGCCCAGGGATGGAGACGGGTACGAAGACCTGGGCATGCTTGAGGATGGCGAAGAATGGTTGGGCGAAACGCGAGAAGAGAATGGTGCATTTCTCTGGTGGAACAAAGACGCAATCCGGTGGTTAATCGATGAAGGGATGCTTTGGGCTCCCAAACAAACTGATTTCCAGTCATGGGAAAGTTACAAAGACGAGGATGGATGGTGGAGCGTTCATAGCTATTACTCGGTCTTCCAGACGCTATCGCTGTCGAGGTGCCTTGAAATCTTTGAGGTGCGGGTGGGTATGGAAACCATTGCGGAATGGTCGCCTGAGGACGCTACGAAATGGCTCGCAGATTGGAAAGTGCATGCAGACTATCTAGTCGCTCACGCTGGCGAAGATTTCACGCACAGAGTCGCCGAATTGTGTCAGGTGTTATCAAGCAGGTACTTGCCTTACGCTCAATCTGATGGCGCAACCATAGCAGTTCCCCATCCCGACTTCTTTGACTGGGGCAAGTTCAGACGCGAATGGAAAGCTGAAGAGTTTCTGGAAGAGATTGGGTTATCAGGCGAGGACATCGCGGAGGCATGGCAGACCGTGAATGTTCAGAACCGATTTATCGACCCACTCTTTAATTGGAGAGATTTTGTAGACTTCATCAAGCCAAGCCAAAGAGGACGATTAAAGGGAAAGGCTCTTTTGTGTCAGACGTGGCGGACTATGGAAAGAATTCTCAATCTCTTTCAAAGGGACTTGAGCGGTGAGAGTAGCTATGAATTTGACGGAGCCCCTGAAGACAAAGAAGCATTGTGGGGAAAGGGCGTGCCAAACAATGACCTGAGATTTCTGGAATTTCTAGCCAATCGCTTTGGAGTTAATCCAAGGCCCAAGGTTCTCTTGGTTGTAGAAGGAAACGGTGAAGAGGAACAACTTCCAAGGATGGCAAAAGAACTTCTAAGCCCATCGTTTCCTAAGCTCCGGATTGGGATCGTCAACATCAAAGGAGTGGGCGAAATCAAAAGGCTCTCTAGGTTGATTGACCATTATCACTCGCTTCAGACTATTGTTTTTGTCATTCTTGATAATGAAAACAATGCTGGAGCGGCGAAGGCTAAACTTTCTCAGACCCCCTCTCAATGGAACCCAAACCGGACCATTACAAAGGAAGAGTACTTCTACATTTGGGAGCGAAGCATCGAGTTTGACAATTTCACCGATCGGGAAATTGCGAAAGGAATGACGATCATGAGCGAGAACCGCTTTCAATTCAGCCCGGAAGAAATATCTATCTGCCGGGCGGACTTTGGCAGCGGTCGCGATCCTCTGAGCAAACTGTACAACGACCGGCTTGAGTATGGCCTTGTTAAGCCTCAGTTACTCAAGCTTCTATTTGACATGGCAATCGATAAGCCGGAGATGGAAAGCGGTGAAAACAAAATTCGACGACCGATTGTGGATCTTCTAATTACCGTTCAACGTCTCGTATTGCGAAACCACCAACCTTCCCATCTCGATGCCTGGCAACAGACGCAAGACTCCGATTGGCTAGGCAATCGTCTTTCCTCTTCATAATTGAACACGATCTACTTGCAATGGCTAATGCGAATCAAAATCCGGCTATGGGAAAAACGGAAGTAATCTCCGCTGTTTGCGGAGCCTTATCGGACGGCCGAACCGCTCAAGCCGTCTCGATCCTGAACCTTCATTATCCGTTCGCCCCACAGCCGGTAAGTAAGAGACGGTATGGCCCAATTGAGTCGACCCGAGTATTCATTCGCGATGGATTTATTGATCGTTATTCTGGCGAGCGACTGATTTATCCGCCGGTCTTACGTTTACTCTCCTCGGTCTTGCCCGAAGCGTTTCCATATCATCCGAATTGGAAGACTGACGTTACACACCCAGCTTATTGGGAAGTCGCCGCCACAGTAGACCATCTCGTGGCGGTAACGCGTGGAGGCACTGACGACGAAGCAAACTTATTTACAACCTCGATGGCACACAATTTCGCGAAAATGAATTGGACACTCGAAGAGTTAGGGTGGAATTTGCGACCCGTCGGTGATCTAAACGCTTGGGATGGTTTAATACATTGGTTCGTCGAATATGCCAGCACTTATACAGAGTTGTTTGGTAACTCATCGTTCAAACAATGGCTTCGAGCAGCGCGCCTGGTTACTCAGAGGGTTTAGACCTAGGGAGTCAGGCGTAGTCTGAGCAGCGTGGATCCTTCCGATCCACCTTAAGATCGCAAAGACAGCCGATCAAAGAGGAGTCCATTTAAGAATACGGCGATGCTCACCTGTTATCTTGACGAGAGCACGGCACACGGTGAAGCTGATCCCGCAACCTGCGTGGCTGGATACGTTGCCACTGGAAAGCAGTGGGATAAGTTTAGTCGCGCATGGAATCTATGCTGAATGAATACGGCGTCTCAATATTTCACACCAAAGAGTTCGAGACCGAAGAAGGCCGCAAGCGATCTGTTTACAAGGGGTGGTCAAAGAAAAAGCTGAATCGATTTCAGAACGATATCATCGACATTATTGTTGGCAGCGGTCTTCAAGACGTGGGAATAGCAATTCCTCTGTCGGTCTTTAGAGCTGTGATGACCCCAGACCGAACTAAGAAGTATGGCAAGACGCCGGATGGCCTTTGTGCGGTCCTTACAATGATGCAGGCGGGTGGCTATGCTTGGGACAACAAAGCCGTCTATAAGCAGGCGCCATCGTTTGTTTATGAAAGAGGTGGCACATACAAAGCGATTCTGAAGTGGGCGCACCAACAGCTAACAACAGAGTCAAAGGTCTATCGTGAGTTCTTTCGTCTAAGCACCTTGACCTTGGCTCCCAAGGGCAAAGAGTTTCCTCAGTTGCAGGCCGCAGACTACCTGGTATTCAATAGCAGCAAGCGATCCAGGCACGTGGTTGACCCGAATCCTCCAGCCAGTGCGATCTTGGAGACACTGTCGGATGGAAAGAAAGTCAGACGGGCGAGGTATCCACTCCTTGCCCTCTACGGAAAAGACGGTAGCTATGTACGTCACGCCCCCACTGCAGAAAGGCTAGAAAAGCTGTTACAGGTGTTAGAAGCTGATGAAGATTGACCAGTTGAGTTGTCGATCTCGAATCTTCGCGTGTATTGATGCCCGAGTTGCCCATTGCTAAATGTAAATAAGCTGTGATTATGAAAGAAGAGGCATTTCGATCTTGGCTATCAAGCGACCGAAAATACGGCACGGGAACCGTCAATTCTCGGGTTTCAAACTGTAAGACAGTCGAAGGTTGCGAAGGCGATCTTGATAAGCACTTCGAGGAAGATCGGCTTCGTGGGTTAGTCGGGAAACTTAGCTATTCCAAAGCGGACGAACGGCACAACCGGCCCGCTCGGCACCAGATTCCAATTAATGGAAATGTGTATAACGGTACCGCAACTCTGAGATCGGCGGTTTCACTCTATAAACAATTCCGGGAGAGTGGGGTTGAGGGCTCTCTGATCATATCAGCGACTGAAAAGAGAGAACGCGCCCGGAGTTCTGGTCCGATCAGATCCTCGAGGGCAAGAACATGGCCTATTTGGGATCTACCGGGTTCAGCTGAGGTCCTCGGATTGGCGCGCGCTACGGCGCCATTCGTTCAATTTCTTAGTCCGGCTATCGTCCATGCAGTCGTCGAAGACAACGAAGAGCATCGGATTGAGTGGACCAAAGCGCTTCAGGAAAGGCAGATCGATCCAGCAGCCTATCTTTGGGAGCGATCGCCTTGTGCTTTTCCGGGTGTACGGCGTTATGCCGGCAGTCGCGAAATTGCTGCCCATCGAGGACACGCGCAGATTGACGAGAGTGAAAGCGTCAGCGCGCTTGCCTTGGATGACAACGACTACCCGAAGCAGATTTGGTCATTTGTATTTCGTGGAGTGCAGTTCTCTAAGTTTGGTCCGGCTGACTACGCTCTGGCTCACCTGGCTGACCACAAGGAACACGGCAATCGGTTTGCTACGGACTTCGAGGTGACAGAAGAGGGGGACGACTCTCGAGCCTTATTCGGTTTGTACACATGCGCCTCAAATACGGTTTACACACCAGTGAGACTCATCAAACCGACCGACTTCGTTGGGACCATTCGTGCTCTATTAGTTCGACGTGCCCAGGAACTCTACGGTTCGTTCTGTGAAATACTGCCGCCATTCCTGCGCATCCCGCAGGCTCCTTCGTCGGAATGGAACGTGAGCGAATTCAAGTGGTCAGATCCCGTTGGTACCACAGAGCATATTGGTAGCTTTCTGGCGTTTCGAAACGAGCGTCTCAGGAAGCTGATCGAAATGAAACCAACCCCGGGACTGAAGGCCAGCGTTAACCTTTCACCGTAGAGGAAACGTGGTACGGGAGTTATCATTTGATTTACCCGTTTAGAGCTGCAGCAGCAGGAAGTTCGCAGCGCAAATGAAGGAGTCGGAATGTCTACGCTTAATGAAGCTCAAAAGGATGAAATCAAGAAATGGTTGCGGTCCATTGGCGGAATCGATGGGTTTAAATGCTGCTCATGTGGTGCGGGTCGCTTCATGGAGCCATCGGAGGTTGTCACGCTTTCGAATTCTGCCAACATTCAACTTGTGCCCCTCACGTGCAACACCTGCGCTCACGTTGCATTTCTAGACGCGCAACGTATTGGTATCTCAGCTTCGTAAGTAAACGCCATATGTTCTTCGATGTGCGTGTCTTACGCGGGGCTGTCATTCGAAGTTCGGGTCCACATAATCAAATTCCCATCCTGAAATATTCTCCAAACCTTTTACGAGGTAGTCGCTTCGTATCGGTGTGAAGATGTCAGCCCCATGATTGGCGAACTTGGCAACATCCGCTCGCTGGTTTTCATTGAGAGATTCCCACCACACCGGACTTAGGGCCACGTTCTCACAGTTCGATACCACAAACCGAAATAGAGAATCTCCTAAACTGGCCCCATCGTGGACTACCGTTGCCAAGGATCTAAATAGAGGTACACAGCTTGAGGAACTGTCTGACTCCCACGCAAAGAGAACGCCCCAACCTCGAGACATAGGCGCGAAAGAAAAGCTAATCAAGTCTCGTTCTGCGCTCTGATCACTAAGATCTTGTAGTCGATTACCAAAAAAGTCGTAGTCAGGATAGAGCACGCCCGAGAAAACTACGGCCGGTGCCTGTGTCGAATGAAATAAGATTGATCTAATTCTGTCGAAGGACTTCGACTGCAACATAAAGTCGTACTTTGCCTTTTGCGCTGTCAGGTTCTTCAGCGCGAAAGTTGAACCATCGAGCATAGCCTCAAAGACGGCCCTGTTTGCCTTATTGTTAGGTTGGCTATCCAAAAGGTCTCGAAACAATGCCACAGAGTTTTCTTTGAAAAAGACTTCTCTACACAATGAGCGATACGCGTAGAGAGTTATCTGCTCTGCGTTCGGTTCCAGCGGGAAATTATCAATGGGTTCAAAGACCTCGTTATCATGTTCTCCGCAGAAACCGCGAAAGGTTGATACCGTACCGACGCCTTGCTTAGTAAAAGCCGTGCGACCTTTGGTCCGCTTTGTGTCGCTGAAGTTCTTGGAGACCACGTAAACGATTCCGTTTTGCGCAATGAGGGATAAAGCTCCGCTCTTCTGAATGGAGTGTGCGTCAACCCACTCGGTGCACCTGGTTCCAGCGTCGAAATGTAAGCACCGACCTTTGCGTCTGAGTGCTCTTATCTTTGATAGGTACTCCGACAGGATAAAGTCGTCGGAAGTTTTTAATTCGATTGGTCCAGAGGAGGTTTTTCCGTCCTTTGACCAAGCTGCAAAAGCCATGGAAATTCCCTGAACCTGGGCGGCACGATATCGTTCCAGAGCAATCTCCTTCTCGCGAAAGTCTTCTTCACTGACCATTATTGGGGACTCCTCAAGGCTCACAATCTCCCAATTCAGCTGCCTTACTTTGAAGCTGGCAATTGTTACCGCTGAGCTTGGATCGTCACCGCAAACCCAACATGACACTAGCGCACCCTCAACCTCGCTGGAATGAGGATTCTCGATCGATGGAATAGCGCGAAGCACTAAATAGAATGTAGTCATATGCCTTGCCAAATCTTAGTCCTACGCAACCTTGGTATTTTGGAAGCGCGACGCGGGCCCAAGGGATCTGCAGAAAGCGGCTAGTTTCTTGACCGTTGAAGCTGAACCTCTGTGTTTCGGGGCCAACGCGAAGTATTATGCAGTAATAGTCATTGATTGATTCAACCAGAACAATCTCTCTGTAATGTGAAGCCGTCCTACACCCTTACAAGAATAGAGGCGAGAGTTGAGCAAACTTAAGGCGTTCGACACGGCTTGGTGAGTAATTTGAGTTATGGAAATTAAGAATGAAAATTTACACAACGCGATGAGGGCTTATGTCGAAGCAGCCATCGAATTCGTTGCGGGACGTGCGAAGCAGGCTGCGGATTCATCTGGCAGCGAGGATCTCGACTTTTACTGGGTTGACACGCGCTACTCAAGTGATCTCACTGAGGTACCCCAATACGAGAGCTGTTTTAACGAGCTCGCTCGTGACAGTGAGATCAGCAAACATCAGAACATTGGCTCTTACGCTAGGGGAGGACACAGGTCTACGCCTCCGCCATCTTCAGCGAGAGTGAGAAGTTCTTTCCCTTCGGAAGATATTCAGAATGTCACTGGTCTGTCGCTCGAACAAATCGCGGGACTGTATAACTACCGCCTAACAAAGGAGGCGTGCTCATTGAAGTCACGAAAAGTAACAAGGAAAGGTTTATTCAAGCCTGCGCCCTGCCACGGGAATGTTGTTCTCAACTTCCGCCGTGCTCCCCGAGCAGAGTTTGGTCCTTATGGTGAGGCGTTTTGGCGCTCAGCATCCGACTTGGCTAAGAAACTAGCTTCGTCGCGAGGATACCGGGATACCGACGCTTGTCCAATAGTTTTTCTCTATCGACATGCCTTCGAGCTTTATATGAAAGCAATCGTAAATTGTGGCCGAAAGCTCGTTCACTTATCCGGCAAAGATGTGAATGTTGACGGGCTCAATGAACATCGGTTGGTGCCGCTTGTGTCTGCAGCGAAGACAATCTTTGAAGAGATGGGATGGTCGTGGGAACGTGATGCCTGCCAAGTTGACAGGGTTCTACAGGAACTAGATCAAGTGGACCCTCAATCGTTCACGTTTCGCTACCCAACCAACAAGAAAGGCGCGGGCCTCGTCCCACATCATTTTGGATTCAATGTTTTGCACTTTGCCGATCAGGCAAACGGTGCGCTTCGGTTGCTGGATGGTGCGCTAACGGGACTTGAAGAGGCGTGGTACTCCGCGGCCGAATCAGTGATCGCACAGATGGATTTTTCTTAAGCGGGCGTCTCGCTGGCCATATATCTGTTCATGGTGATGTCATGCACCTATCAATTCACCACTGCGTTCGTCGCTGCCGGCTTGCTTTTGCGGGCCAGCCTCCGCTTAACGCGAGAAATATCCTTTTTGGGATTGAACGTAGGCTCATCTTTGCCAAGATACAACGGTTTGCTTTTCCCACCCTCTGTGTATTGAACATACCAATATCGATGGCCATCCTGTAGTTGAAGTTTGTACAGATAGCGTCCCTCTTTTCGAGTTTTAACCGTTTTCCTGGTAGCGGTCAGAAAGTTAGCTAGAGGGCTGAGCCTCGGACAAACCTGGAGAGGGCGACCATCCGGCATTTGGTATTTCTCAAATCCGATACAACTCTCCTTCCGGTTGACGCATTCAAGAGTGATAGCTTGAGCCTCGATCTTTACTTTCACTTCATTGCTACGGTGAGTCACTTCTCCGGCGCTAACATTATCGGCGAGCTTGTTCACAAATCGGCAGACCTGCTTTAATTCAGCTTCGTCAAAAATAGGACCATCAACTTCACGGCCATTCGGCCGATCCTTACAACCTTTCACATCCGGCATTATGCTCTCGCTCCTTTCGGTTCGATTTGAGCCCCGGAGTTTGGCCGCCCAAAAATGGCCAACAACTTCTGTAGGTCACGCAGTTGGTTTGAAGACTGTGGCTGTCCAGCCAGTTGTCGAGCATAGTCTTCAACGATCAACATTAAGTATTCGAGTTCATCACTCAAACGCAGATCAGCTTCGATGCCCGCGGCCTTCCCATAATTCCTGAAGCGCGCGTAGCCAGTAGAAACGGCTATTTCGAGTCGTGCGGTGACATCGGCCGCGTCCTTGAAGAGGCGATCGTCGAGGTCCATGTCCGGCCGTGCGTACTTATCTCGCATGTATTTTTCGAACGATGCGCGTAGGATCTCTTTCTTGGGTTTTGTCTCGAGATAGCCTTTGCGCAATTCGAGAAGCATGATGGCTGTCGCTTGTGAGTGCACAGTTGGCTTAGGAAGGCGATCGGGATCTTGAGCGATTTCGTGTCGCTTTGGACTACCGCGTGAGACAAGATAGTTACGGCTCAATTCGCGCTCCCGTCGGTGAATTCGGCTGATACTTCCGCGCACGGTGTCTTCATCTTTTGGCTCTTTAGGTCGGAAGTATTCGAAGTGCTGCCTTGAGATTTCGGCGTTGGTAATCGGGTAATTACTTTTCCAGATCGTGAACATGATTTCGGCTTCTGATACTGTCAGCTCCGGGGAGATGTTTCTGTCTGGGTCTTGTTTGAGATTCTTCTTACTCCTTGACTTCCGAGGTTTGCTTGTTTTCAATATGAGGCCCTCAGGTCACGCGGATGGGGGTAGACCAATCGTGAAGTCTAAGGAAATCCAGCCGTAAGCGCAACCCGGAACGCACAACCGGGAAACAAAAAGCAAACAATCAATAAACATCGTGATCGGTAATTTCAGGTATAACACCCGAAAATCGGCCTGTTTTACTGAATTTCGCGCGAGAAGATATCACAGTTGACCTAAGATTTTCATTGAAAAAGTTTGCGCTTGTTAGGCCAGTTGGGATGGGGTTGACGGCAACCAAAAGTTGGACCGAAGCTCTCAAACATCGCATTGAACCTACCGCGAATAAGCCACCATAAACTGCCGACTGGCATCACCCCCAAGCACATCGCGACCATCTTAGGTCGTTATTAAATTACCCTAACCTAGTAAAAATACCAGCAACAGATGAGATCGCCGAACGGCCTCTCTCTTAGAAATGTTCCATCTGAGTCTTGACAAAGTACTTTAAGCTCTCTTATTATTCTCCTATAATCCTCTTATTATTGTTCTATGCATCAAGGCGTAGGGGTTAGACGGATTCGGCATTTCATCTCGATCGTTAAGACTGGATAGCCCGGGCGACGATTTGGACCAAAAAAGCAGAAAACACCAGGACTTACCTGGGCGCGCCTCGTCGAAACTATTAAGGCGAGGCAGTTGTCATCTCGCAGAAAGAACGGCGTGGCTGTTCCCCGGCGGCCCGTCGTCTGGCCTTCTGATTTTGGTGAGTGGCGATGCAACTCTGCCCGACATGTCAGCGCTGCTACGAGGACCAGGACCTCGCATGCCCAGAAACTAACCACGATCCTCTCACCTTTCAACGAGTTGGCACCCGGATAATCGGGGAACGATATCGCCTCGATAAACTTCAGGGCTCAGGCGGCAATGGTGCCGTTTACCGAGCCATTCATCTCGATCTAAACCGACTCCGCGCCATCAAGCTACAACGATCTGATCGTAATGACGGTGACCCCAGCGGTGGAGCCCGCTTGCGCCGCGAAGCGTCAATTGCGAGCGAACTCGATCACCCCAATATAGTCCGCATTTACGATTTTGGGACCAATGTCGTCAGCGTTCATGAGCAGGGCGATGCTCGAACCGAAAGAGAGCTTTTTATAGTGATGGAGTTGCTCGAGGGGCGCACGCTCGATCAGTACATCAAACAAAATGGCTCGCTACCACCTGAGGATGCCTTATTGATTGCACAACAGATTGCCGAGGGGTTGGCGGCGTTGCATGCCCACGGTGTGATTCACCGTGATCTTAAACCGGCTAATGTGATGCTGACCATCAATCGGCAGGGAGAACTCACAGTCAAGATCATTGATCTCGGAACTGTTAAGCACGTCGACACACAAGTACTGCCCAACGACCTCAATCTCACCGGAGGAAGTTTTATCGGTTCTTACCCGTATGCCTCACCAGAAATGTGCCGACATGATCCGCTGACCACGAGATCCGATATATACAGCTTGGGACTCATTCTCTACGAAATGTTGGCGGGCCGGCGGGCGTTTGGTTCGAAACTGCTTCCGGAGTTGGTTTTCAAACAGACCTTCGAAGAACCACCACCACTTGTCGGAATCCAGGAACCACTTGTGTCTCTGGTCGCTGAAATGCTGAAGAAGGATCCGACACAACGGCTTCAGAGCGCGACAGGATTTATCGAGCGTTGTGCAGAGATTACGCGTGTGACGGGGCTTGACTGTCGTGACTCAAACCGCATCGTTACATCACTTCGCGAAGCAGGTATTCAACGCGACTCCGTCACCGTTCCCGTGGAGGTTGATGAAGAGACGATCTGGTCAAATCCTTTGATCCAAGCAACAGTGCTCAGTCTTGATCCGAGCGGCGTAAGCGTGAGTCTGGAAAATGGAGCCACGGCGGTCATTCCGTGGGGGGAATTTCAGCCCAACGGCAACGACAAACTTGTCTCGCCGGTAAAGCCGGGTCAGCGGATTCAGGCCGTGGTTCAGCCTAACGGCAACGGCAATGGTTTGGCCCATCTGTCCGGCCCGGTCACCATTTTTCCGACTCTTTCATCTTCAGCAACCCCGAGCTCCAAAAAGCAGAACGTCCCGCGTCCCAAACAGCCAAAGCCGCATTCTAAACAAGTAAAACCAGAGCCCGCCACGCTTACAACCCACGAGCGTACGAGGGTGGCGATCGCGATTCTGTTTCTAGTGGCGTTCGCCAGTCTCTCAATTTGGTTCATCGTTAATTGGTTCATGCGTCCGAAACCGGCAGCCGACAATCAACCCGCGGTTGTGGTGAGTAGCGAGCCTCCGCCTCAGCCATATATGTCACAGGTTGGTGATGAAGCGGAAACGACTACAGACGTGAATATACGAGAGAAGCATAACGTTCGCAGTCGGAAGATTGGACTGGCGGAAAAAGGTTCGCGAGTCCGTGTGCTTGAAGTGCATCAGAATTGGCGCCGAATTTTAGTCCTCGATCACGGTCGAGAAAAGGTAGACGAAAGCTCTGAGGAAGAGGGCTGGATAGCCGGTGAAAATCTCAAACGTCTGGACGGAGGTCAGATTTAGGAGGGGCCAACAATGCTTGAGTGGGGAAGAGGCGAAATCTTGAACCTAATAGCTTTGCCGCTAGTGATGATTGGCACCTTTGCGACCACTGCAGCGATACCAAATCCGAACCTGCGAAAAAAGCTCTCGATAGCAATCTTGATAATTGTGATTGGTGATATTGGCGCGGTGGTGTGGTTGATATATCGCGACTATTGGCCCGTGGCTTCGCCTCCCGCGCCCACAACTCCTTCACCTACTCCTACACCAAAACCATCACCAGTGCCGTTTCAACCTTCGCAGATACAGTTCCTCGCAGTGCCGACAGATGAAGCCGCCATGCGAACGAAGTACTGCGTCGTAGCCGATTTCAATGGCTCCCTAACTGCCAATGAGCAATCAATTGATGTCACCATCAATGAAGCTAATCTCGACCTTTGCCTATACAGCACCCATGGCACACGACGGATCTCAGTTCGGGTAGGAATCGCTGCAAGTGCGAGCGCCAAGGCGCGCATTTTCTGGACGCAACCAGCAACTATTATTACGCCTAAGCTGGGTCCAGGTGAAACCTACTCTCTCAGTGGTCCTATTCATCTTGTCATTAACAGGCCTCGCTGGAATAAGTTGTCTCAATCAGTGGTATTCGTCGAGGTAGCTAATAAGCCAAATGATTTCGGTCGCGAGAATCGATACCGGCTTATCTCTGAAAACAATGACCTCACTAAGAACTAGAAACGCAATGAGAGAGGAGAACCAATGTACTGTCTGACACTAACTGAATTAATTGCACTCGAAACAGCGGTCATAGCGGGTCTTAGCTTTCTCACGTCAATGTTCATTCCGGAGGTGCGTAGATTCCTGCATCTCGACCCCGCAATTGCAAATTCCACCGTCGCCGAAGTGGCATACAAAATCTTATCCTCGTTGTTGATCTTGCTCGGGGTCTTTTTCATCATTTTGTTTTTGTCGTGTCATCTAAACAGCAGTCGCTTGATCGAACCGCCACGGGTTTCAGCACCCTCAACGGGTCCCATCGTAGAAGGTCCAAGTGTAGACGTCGACGGTGCGCGCTTCACCCTTTACACCTTCATGCAAGGGTATCACTGGGAATACGGCAAGGTGGAAGCTCAATTCAACGGAAGGACCATTACCGGGCAGGAGATGATTGACTATCTGACGCAAGTGAAGGAGACGATTGCTCTGGGTGAAGCAGTGATCTGTGTTGGCACCGCCTCGCAGAATATTCAGAAGGACGAACCGTTTGAAGAACAACGTGCTGCTACTCGCGCGACTCAATTAGCACTTTGGGTGAATACCGCCGTGAGTAAAGCGAATCAATTGCGAGCCCCTGATCAGCCAGTCGAAGTTTATCTTTTGAACCTCGGTCACTATCGCCAAGTGCCGGACAACGATGACCAGAGAATGATCATTTTCGTGAGGGTTAAAAAGATCGATCCGAACGTGTCAATTGAGAATCTGCTCTCACCGACGAATAGCGAAACTCTAAAAAAGAAGCTGAAGGAGAAGAACTTTCCCTTTTCATTTGACTCATACTCTCTCTTTGACTTGATTAGGAATACCTAAACAGCTTAGAGGAGTGTGCCGCACCTTCTAGTAAGACATCGAAATTTGTTAGCTGACACAATATGGCAAACTACTTGCATCAATGACGCCGATTCGTGAAGGAGTTTTTTATGCTCAAGCTAAGCTGTGGGTTGGCAATCGCCCTTTTGATTGCATGTGCTAGTTTTGGACCAATCGAAGAGAGCGTTAAGGCTCAAAAACAAAATGGCGCGCCCCGCCCCAGGCTCATGTGGCAATACACAGTACCAGGTGGCTTTTACCTAAAACACCCAGTACGCGTCGCGGTGGACTCGTTAGACAACAGTTATGTAGTCACGACAAACAGTAGTTCGGCTTCTGATACGCCGATTGAGGTCCAAGTCGTTAAAGTTAGCCCTCTAGGCAGCCAGATTTATCTTACCAAATTCACGACCGTTCCCGGGAGCGGTCAAGATATCGCAGTCGATTCGTCAGGATTCGCGTACATCTTATGGAACAACCTTGTTAGCAAGATCGATCCAGCAGGCACCGGGCTCGTTTATCACGGGCTATCGACTGGCCTCATCAAAAGCGTTGCAATTGCGGTCGATGCTTCAAGCAATTTGTACATCGCCGGTCAGCTCAACAATCCCAAGGGCGTCGGCCCTAATGTGGCGGCAGTGGCCAAGCTGGATTCAACAGGGAATTTACTATGGACGCGCCTCATTGGTAGCTCTGGAGGTGACGCCGCTTTTGCTATTGCGCTTGATACAACTGGTAACGTGTGGGTTACTGGCGCCACCACATCTGTCGATTTCCCAACCTTAAATCCGCTCCAAGCCTCCTTGGCAGGAAGCACAGATGCTTTCATCGCCAAACTTGACATGAATGGGAACGAACTTTTTGCGAGCTACTTAGGAGGCGCCGGCTTCGATCAGGGGTTAGCAATCGTTTCTGATCGGATCGGAAATATTCATCTTGCTGGTGAGACCAACTCCACAAATTTCTTTGTTCTCAAACCCGGCCAGCGAACGCTCAAAGGGTCATCCGACGGGTTCTCGACAGTAGTAGGTCCAAATGGCTCACTAGTTTCTTCCACGTACTTGGGTGGAAGTAATTTTGACCAAATTGAAGCTATTGGAGTTGACTCACAAAGAGCCACCTACGTTACTGGCTTTACGCAGTCGCTTGATTTTCCACTGCTGCGTTCTCAACAGACTACTTTGTTGGGGAATTGGCAATCTTTTCTAACGAGTATCACTCAAGCAGGATCGAATTTTAATTATTCGACTTATCAAGAACAAGGAGATCTCAACACCTTCTACGAAGGGTTGGGCCTTGCCATAGATTCACAAGACAATGTGCTGCTTGCCATTGACTCTCACGGTTATGCCGGAGGCGGTGATCACGGAGTCCTTCTGAAATTTACAAATAAGTAATACCCGATTCACATAAGCTCGTCGCTTGTCGCAGGACTCTCATTGCCAGTCCTTCCATTGAAAAGATGATGAACCGGGTTCTCGATCTCGGCAAGCGTGAGGACTCCTATGAATTCGATCCTGAGCGCCTCGAACAGGAGTACTTGCTGTTTGAGGAAACCTTTTACAGCGAGGCTTTATTATGTGAAGCAATCGCACCTTTGCAAGGGGTGCTACTAGACGTGCCAGCTATTTCCCTTTCTCATGGCACTGAGATTAGCCAATTGGAAGAAGAGGAAATGAAACCATATCGCGCCCCAGGCTCGCACTGGGACAAGCGATGGTGTGCAATTCGGGTGAAGTATGAGCTTCCAAAAGTTATCGGCAATAAGGATGGTGAGGACCGATTCCCTAAGATCCAGAAAGAGCGCGCTATCGAAGATCAGGCGAATGACAGAATCGAAGATGTCGTGAACGCGCTTCAGACTCATGGGTAAATGCGATGTGTATCACTCCGGTATCATTCACCGAACATCTAAGTGGCTACCCATTCAGGATCACTCGGTCGCTAATAGGGTGCTTGGCAGTGGCTTCATCACATACTCATTCGGCGACCGCGATGCTCAACTCTTGAAATTGCTTTGGGAGAAGTTAGACTCGCCAGTGGTTAGAGACGCACTCGATGTGGCGATTCGGCGATTCAGTGCTTGTGTTCGTCACCGAAACGAGGACAAGGTAATCGATTTGATGATCGCTGCGGAGGCTCTTTTTCTACGAGGTGCCAACGAGGGAGAGAAGAGCTTTCGCTTGGCACTCAGGGCGGGACAGTTTCTCGCTGACGGCCCGGCTGCGAGAAAGGTGTTTGACCGAATGCGGATCGCTTACCACTATCGGAGTGTGCTGGTTCACGGGGGCAAGCCGTCGTCCGATCGAAAGCTCAAGAAGTTAGATTTGATGAAGTTCGCCGGCGAGGTTGGCAATGATATTCAAGCCGCTATTTTCAAGGCGCTTAATCTACTTGGCACTCCTGAGATCGGCGGAAGCCTCGGGGATGAATATCGGAACCGTTACCTATTCGGTCCCGTACCCGACAAATAAATTAGTAATGAATGAATGCAAGCTTGAATCGGCTTCGTTATTAGTGAGCATCTGTTCAGAAAAATGGAGGAATTACGGAGGTTTTTATGAACGATGAGATGTTGTTACTAGGAGCAGGAGCTTCTAAGGAAGCAGGAATTCCAGATGCCAAGGAGATGGCCAGGGAGATAATCAAAAAATTCAACACGGATAGCCGCCTTGAAAAAGAAGCGGACGTCTTGAACTTTCTCAATGAGCAATTGATCGAGGCTGCTCGCAGAAGAACTAGCGATCCAACAATAGATTGTGTGGATATCGAAGAACTTTATAACGCCATACTATTGCTTTCCGAACGCGAAAAATTGGAAATATCTCCGTTTGTGGAATCTTGGCTGCCGGCCTTATCAAAGATCAAAAACTTGGGTGAGCTGTTGGGGAACATTATGTTCCAGATGGAAATGATGTTGGAAGGACTAACTTTAATTAAGGATGAGAAAAAGATTGAATACTTGAAGCCTATCTTAAACCTCGCACGTCGCCACAAAAGGTTAGTTATAGCAACTCTAAACTATGACAATGGAATTGAACTTCTTTCAAGGGCAAATGGAATCTCTTGTGATACCGGTATAGAGGGCTGGACGACGAAAGGAATATTCGAATTCCCAGATGACGGTATAGAGCTTATCAAACTTCACGGCTCAGTTTACTGGTACTGGAGTAAGGGAGTAAGTACGTACGATGAAAGACTTCCTCGCAGTGAGATTCGATTCAAAACTCACTTTGAAGAAAAACTATCTACTACAGTTTTGGTCTATACCCCAATGGTTATTTTCGGTCAGCGAAACAAACTAACGACTGAGGGTCCTTTCCTCGACTTGCTTAAGGAGTTCGATGAGCAGTTACAACAGACTGAGAGACTTACTGTTGTTGGTTATTCTTTCCGCGACTCGCACATAAATTTTTACATTTCCAAGTTCTTAAATCGGTATGGAGGCAAGATTAGAATTGTTGACCCGAGTTTTGAGACGTCGGACGTCGAGTATGTAAAGTATTTGAGAGACCTACAAAAGAACAGGCCTGATCAAATTGAAATCATCAAAAAATATGCTGGCGATGCTTTAAAGGATCTTTATCCTGTCTGATTACCGGGCTGTGCATTTGAATTCGCTCCGGTGATGAGCGTCTTGGAAGGTTGGCAGGAATAAGTTGGTCGTTGAAGGGAATCTGAGGTGAGACTATGGCCGACCCACTTGTAATTGTAGTCACCCGACAGGAGGTCGAATCGCTGGATATCACCGGGCCTCTGAATAGGCTGCAATCGTTCTTGCGGCGTCCGCGTCAAACTTCGGCGCGTGATAACCATCGACGTTCCTTCTTGCTCTTCTCCGTAAATGCCCTTCTTTTTCTAGCCGGTCTATAACGGTGTGGTCGACCCCCAATTGTTTCGCCAGCTCTCGTGATCCTACAGCTTGCTCATATTTAATTCGGACGGTTTGAACGTCGGCTAACCGAAGCAGATAACGTAGGGTTTTCTCCTGGCTCCTGATAGCGAACGCGATTTCTCCGGACCTTACGAGATCCAAAATTGAATCGTGACTAATCTTGAGCAAACGTCTGGCTTCTATGAATGAAATGTAGATGTCATTATCCGATAGAGGAACTGAAGAGAATCTATCTGCGTCTTCACACTCCGCCCTCAATCTGTGGTTCAGGTATTGTGCAAAGGCCTCGCGGAGGAAATCGAATTGAGGCTCTTGAAGATCGCGATACAGCCGTTTGAACAGGGCGCCGAATTCTTCTTTCAACGCCGTATCAAGTTTTCCGTCGCGCGGAGTGAATCGGACATCTCCTTTTGATTTCTGATCGAGAAACTGGTGAAAGTTATGTGGCCAGCTTTCGAATACCTGATACGCTTTGGTGATGTGGGTATGAAGATCCTCGTTCCGTAGCTTTATTGATTTTGAAGGTCTTCCCCTGGCCCATGACATTTCACATTCAAGGCTGGCGATAAACGTGAGGACGATGACGAAGTCTTGAAGGGCAAGGCTCTGTAACGGATTAAGGCGCTCTTTCGAGTGATGGTCCAGTGGCAGAAGGCCGCAGAGTTGAAAGATACGGCGCGACACTGTGATCTCATGCTCACGCCGAAGATCTGGTGGTAGCTCACTCCAATCACAACCACATGCGCAGACGCTCAGCCGATTTCTAATGGCTTTGAGACGCCTCTTGCATTTTGGACAAGTATCATCAAGCAGACATTCGTGGATGGGGCATACGGTTACAAGTGAGCAATCCCAAACGCGACGACAGTAGCCGGATTCAGCCAAGCATCGAAAGCAGACTTTAGGACAATGAGGTCGTATGACTGAACGGTTGAGGAAGGCTCCGTAAAAATTGTAGTCGACGTCGCAGGTCGTGTGCTTCGGTGAAGGTGCAGGGAGATAGAGCAGTTCAATTAGATCCGATAGTGTGTTTCCGGTGAGTTTGGCAAATTTCTTGAATCCCTCTGAGCAACTGAACACGAAGGTGAACTTCCATTGAAGCTCCATGTAATCGATTCCGCTCAGTGAAAGTATCCACGATGGCGTGTCGTAACCGTTCGCCTCTGTGAGGCGCAATAGATAGCTTATGAACCCCTCATCCTTTTCAGGCTTCGTGGTAATTAGCAATTTCACTTAGGGACTGTTGCACACGGAAAGTTTTAAAGACGGCACCTAGGCCGGAAGAATGCAGACCGCTGCATTTCTCCAAGAGGATACTTATTCATCGTTGACTTAACTGCGGAGGGAATCGAGCTGATGTTATTGAGTTACTGGCAGGCGCGAGGCGAGAAGGAGATTTTGTTTTCTGATTGAGTACGTCCCTCGAACGCCGTTCGCGTTTCGACCGGCATCATGATAATAGCGTCTTAGTGTTTCAAAATCGCTTCGCGAGTAGATGAGGTGTGGGAAAGCTAACGGATATGGATTATTAATAGGTTTGAGCCGTTCTCTGCGTAAGATGGTCTTGATGTACTCTCGGGATACCCCAAGCATTATTGCTGCCTCTGGCCTTGTCACGATCGAGTTCATAAAGGAGGCAATGTGTTCAACCTCGGACCTGACCAGAAAGCGCTTCTTTCTATCGCATGAGATTTGGTATTTCAAATAGCCGCTCTTTATCCATCGGCAGTAGATGCTGGATGAGTTTATTTGAAGAATCTTAGCAGCAACCGCAGTAGATACGAGGTTAGTTAAATCGATGAACCGACCGACGAATCTTTCGATGAAAGATCGATTAAAGAAGTATTCTCCCGCTCTTTCGGGAGGTTCAGAATAGCGTGTAAGCACCCCATTCTTAACCAACTGCACTACTGTTTTCTTTTTCACTGAAAGTATCTCTGCTGCCTCTCGAGAATCGACAACATGTGATCCTTTTTTCTTCAGCTTAAGATGGAGCACATCTTCCCGTTTATAGATGTAGAGTGGGCCGCCGTCGACTGACCTTCCCGACACTGGAAAAACTTTTCGATACTTAAGGGCTCGCACCAGACTTGCTCCGGAGGTGCGTATTTCACGCAATAATTCGTCCGCCCCGACGTAATGTGATTTGAATGCCAGGATTGCTTTTGCGGTAATCACAAGGCATTGGACGCCTTGTACACTGCTTCTTTCTGTCTTGATGAATCCTTTCTGCGCCAGGAAATAAAGAGTCGAAGATTTGAAGAGACGCTCTGTTGTTCCTTCAGCGAGTCTTATCGGCTCAGTTGATTGTTCGTCAAGTTTGGTGCGAATGTATCGTTTGATATCGTTGCGAGAAAAGTAAAGATCATTGAGCGTCGGTTTTTTAATATAGCGGCACCGCGGAACTACTACGCCACTTAAAATGTCGTCAATCAGCGTGTGTATTCCCCAGGAGTTGGATACTAACCAAATACATAGAGCGTCTACTAGACTTCTAAATCGCCACATTAGATCGACAGACACGGAACGCACCCTCTTCGCGCGTGCAAAAACGTTTGAAAGCAACTTGTCGAGTTGAGCCATGTCGAAACGCCAGAGTTGCCCGCTATCTCCTGGCAGGATGTTGGTACCAGTCAGCAACGAGTGCCTGACCAACATTAGCGTTTGTGGCGGTCTGATACCCAGGTATTTTGAAGCGTGAGGTAATGAGACACTTTGAGCCCACTCTTGTCTAAGTCTTTCAACGCTTTCTGCTTCCAGGATGAAGTCCCTTCGCTTACCAGTTGCTCTTATAACGCCTCTTAGCATTCCGCTGGATATCAGTTGATCGATTACGGGAAGATCAACTTTAAGAATCTGCTGGGTAGCCATTTTTGTTACGTACCGGCCCGTACTCTTTCTTCTGAGCCACTGCGCAGTGCGGTATTGATGATCCCAGTGATCCAAAAAATAATTATCGAACTCTTGGCCCAGAAGATGTTTAATCCCGGTTGGGAGAGAATAGAGTCGGTGCTCGAAAAGTTTAAACGCGGCACGGAGTCCTGTTTTCCGTTGGGACGCTTGGCTGAAATGCCGGTCAACAAAGGTATGGAAACCATTGGGCCAGTTGTCAAAAACCGCGAATGCGCCGGACAGTTTCCGATGGATTACGCTGTTCGTCTTATCAAAAGCGATTGGACGTGGACTTCCGTCCAAGCTTGCTATTACGAGTAGCCCACTCATCAAAGAGTTGAAGTCAAGGCTCCAAAGCAGATTGTTTGTGTCCTTAACAGAAGGTGGGATTAAGCCAAACGCTTCATGTAGAAGTTGGGCCAAACCAGTATCTGATTCAGATAAGCCTGGAGTACGTGCTCGACGCCAATCTGCGCCGCAAGGGCAGTAACATACGCGCAGTCGATGCCACCTGATTGGCCTCCGACATTTAGGGCACTCCTGTAGGAGCATCCGATTATGAATAGCGCAGCAAGTGAAGAATCCAAGTTCCCACTGTTTGCGACAATACGGCGACTGTGCGAGACATGCTGGGCACACTTTGGGACGCGGCGCTCCCATAAGGCTATACGGTACGCTCTGACCAAATATCATCACCCCAGAGCGTTTAGTAGCGGGCGTGTATAGGAGTTGCTTCAGGTCATTGCGAGTAATCTTCGTCAACTGAATAAGTCCATCGTATTTACTATTGTGCTCCTCCCAAATGTGGTTACAGAGGAAAACTTTTTCGTCGAGGCGCGCTAATTTCGGTATTAGACCGTGCGATGTATAAGCGTTGAGTTCAGTGAGACGTAAGAGGAAGCCGAAGAAACTCTCATCGCTTTTGGGTCGACTGCGAACTACGAGACTGCGAGTCTCTTGATCTCTCGAACCTTTTATTAATCGGAATTCCTTCACTTCTTCTACTCACCGTAGACGATTCAGTCGCTAATGTTTTGATCAAGCAAGCAATGCTACGGTACCGAAAGGATTTGGCTTACCTGGGTTGTTTGCAGCCAATCGCTGCTCATATGCGAGGGCCAGAATTTCCATCGTCAGCTTTTCCCGACACGACTCCACTGCAATTCCCGTTGCCTGTCGGACTAATTTCATAACGTGTGCAACTACGCCGTTTGTCGCTTCAAAGACACAAAGAGCCATATTTGGATCCGCCAAGTCAGAGTTTTCAGCCAGTGGTAATTTCTCGTCGATTACTTTTAGAAAACGCCGGAAGTCGTGTCGCTCTTTGGATGTGTTGTAGCGAAAGGCTTCGAGTTCGATGCGGACTCCGAACCGCCGTTGCAACTGTTCATTTCCGTCTGCATCAAGAATCGTGTGTGAGTACGGCAGCCCCGTCAGAACGATCGGCACTCCGGTTTCATCCATCAGCAACTTGAGCCAGTCGGATACAGTCTTTAAGACTTTGTGGGAATCACGGTCTTGAAAGTGCTGAAACTCATCCAGAATTAACAGCTCCACACAACACGCGTCCAGATATCTTCTTAAACGGAGAGTTTGCACTATTTGAGAACCCTTTTCAGCGGCGGGGTCGCCAATCGCAGTAAGAAGCGCTGTGACAAGGCTTTTGCAAGTGGCTGGAACCGGAACGCTTGCATATAGCACGGGGACCATGGTTTTCTCCGCAGTGTGTTTCCGCGGATAATCCTTCATATAAAGTTTGACCAATGTAGTTTTGCCAGCCCCGGTGTTTCCTTGTATCAGGATTCCTTCAGATTCTTTCGAACGCTTTGCATGTTTGTGGCAGGAGTGAATAGATTTGAGCGCAACTTCATTTCGCGGAAAGTGAACGTATAGAGTTTCGATCAGTTGCATTCTGTCTTCGATTGGCATCTTCTTGTATTTTGTGCGATCAGAATGGCCTCGTGTTTTAGACATGCGATATCTCCTACTTGGGAAGGTTGTAGTCTCCACTCCAACCGGTCATGTCTAACTCTTCCCGGCTAGACGCCTGCTGAGTAGTTCGATTTTTCCTGGCGGAAGACGCCGAGTTAGTCGCAGGAACCGTTTTCCTGGTTTTGTCTTTAATGTCTCTCAGATTGCTGCCCGCCGCCTCGACCTGTGTGACGTTCGCTTTCTTCTTTGACGCAACCAGCTTTAACTTCGGCTTTGGTTTATTGACGTGAGCCGACTCCAGGGTCGACGGAGCACAAACGTCAGTCGGTTCTTCGAGCGGCTCCTCATTCAACGGTGGAAGTAAAAGATGGGGCACTGAACTCGGAATGAGTCGAGGGCCATCTCCTTTGTCTTGTGAGAGCGAACGTTCGATGCTCTCCCGCCGCTGCACGCCTTCGCCGAGATAACGCGCCAATCGTTTGCGTGTTTTCTTCTTAGATTTAGCTGAAGCCCACTCGCGTACCACAATCTCCTGAATTTCCTGTTTGGCGCGAGCGAGGGAAAGTAGGTCGACCTTACGTTTGAGTTCGTTGCGGACGTAGCGACTAATGACGTTGTGCTGATAGAGCGTCAGTCCCTTCGTGTACTTCTGATCCACCGCCGGCACCGGAAGATAGGTATTGTGCTTTTGGTCATAAACGTGAATCAGCGAAAGGTCTGAGGGATTGCGTTTGATAATGACCTTCTTTTCGGAATCAAGTCCGCGACGGACCAACGCCAATTCGTCGTCGTTGTAGAAGAGATTGTCTAACTCAATTCCTCTGGCTGAAACTACTCGCTCTTCTGTATAACCCAGCGCCACGTCTAACAACTCATTGTTGACAGGTAAGGCCGGCGGCCATTCAGCGATACCTTTCTCCCATCGCAAAGCTGGAATATCTCGAATCCCACGATGCGGCGAAACTTGATAAACATCAGCGATCCACTTGTGCATTATTTCGTCGAGAGTGTCAGGTGTGACGATTGCCGTTTTGCCGGGTTCATAGTCGGCTCTTTCGAAGATGTTAGAAAATGTAGTTCCGGGCAGTTGATGAAGCAGTTGCGTGGCAAGAGTGCGAAAGCTTCTCTCGATTGTTGGTCTCAACCAGGGTTTACCTTTCTGGCTGAACTGCAGAACGATACCTAGTTGATGGCAGGCATCTTCCAGATTTCGTCCGTGGAACTCACGCGCGTTATCCACAACGAGGACTTCTGGAATGCCGTAAGGATTCCAATCGTTTCTGATAATGGGAAATTTTTTCCGGAGGTAAGTTTTTGATCGGATCGCATGCTTTAAGCATTCCATGACTGTCAGATAGCTTGGAGGGTTGAAGCTGATATAGAACCCAAGAACCATCTTCGTAAAAACGCACATCATCCAGGTGAGGTAGGCCCTCCCAATGGGCAACATCATCGTTGGATCGATGACAAAGAGATCAAGGATCGTGTGATCGCATTCGACTCTTTCAAGAGGTCTGGTGGGTCGTGGTCCTTGAAGAACGGCGCGGAACTTCTCATCAGCAATCTTTTTGCCGAAACGAGCTTCGATAACTTCATAGTCGTCAAGTTTTGCGATCGCTTCATAAACAGCGCTTCTTTTTGGTTCTGGAAGTTGGTCATCGGAATCGCGGAACCGATTGGCGTCATCCACCTTCACCAGCAAGGCATCAAGGACAGCCTGCACCGTGAAACGTTGATCCTTCATATAAACCTCGTCGATTGCCTGGTTGAGTAATTCAGCGACCTTTGCTGATCGCTTTTGTGCTTCAGGGTTGTTTTTGAGTTCGCCTTCTTTTGCTTGACGACCGAAAAAGCGCCGGTTTCGGTTTCCTCGTGCCTGAATGGCTGGTACTAGAGACCTGACGTCCTGACCCGAATCGGTGTAGGAACGCCACCATCTCCAAACAGTGATAACTGATGGTGGCTTAGGCTCATTAAGGCGAGCGGCAACTTTGCTGATAAGGGGCGCGAGAGTTTCTGGAGTCTGTTTGTCCAATCGAGCCAACGTTACGGCTCGGACGTACGAAAAGCGTCGATCGAGTTCTAATCGTCTGGGATCATTCTCGCTAAGACAAGCGATATCGCAGACGCCCGTCTTGCTCAAACGTCGCTGCAGTACGTCTTGATTACGATGCTGTCCAAGCAACTCCGCGTTATTTTCAAAAACCGCTTCAACCAATTCTTGTTCCGACAGAGCCGATCTTTCGTCTGTAATGATGTCCTTGATTCTGATCCTGCCGTCAGGCAGCCGCTTTTCAATGATGAATTCTCTGCCGCGCAATCTGAATTGCATGTTTCGACTTAATCGGTGTTGTGACATTTTAAGAAAGCCTCCAGTTAGTGGTTGCAGAAACTTCGGTTGACGGAAGCGTGATAATGCTTGCGCCATTGAGCGGTTGCGTTACGTCGAAATTCAGAATGCTCCAAAACAAGAGTGCGTATATCGTTTGCACAGGTACATGTTGCACCCTAAAGAATTGAATGAATTCGCCTAGCTCTATCTCTGCAACTTGTTTCTCTCGAAAGAATTCAATGCAGAGAATTTGATGCCTGGCTCGGATTGGTGTCCGCGCGTACTTCCACAAGGTTTTCACGTTGTCGAGCCGTGGTTGTTGGCGAATGAATTCATCGGTGATCACAGAGAATTCGTAACCTTCCTGCTCACAGATGAATGTTGCAGTACTGAATAGAGAGTCCCAGTCTCCACTATCTACTTGTTTCTTGTCCTTGACTTCTATGATCTGTTTTTTGGATTGCCGATGAACTTCGAAATCCGGCGTGTAACAGCATGTTCTGCCATTGTCGCCGTAGCGGATCCTCAAGGGTTGTTCGATCCAATAACTGATTGCGAGTTCATAATCGAGCAAGTACATGTAGTCGCGCTCGAGAAGTGATTCGAACCATGCTACTCGGCCCGTCTTAACACTTGAGAACTTGCCGATATTTTTCTGCGCTCCGAACCGAGGGATTTTTCTGACTGGCATTCGCGGTTCATCCTTCATCAGACGATTGTATTGCGCTGCCGAAAACTCTCCGCTTCCCATTTCTGCGCTGGTGGCCGCTCCTTTCTGACTGTGGCCGACATGCTATTCCGACTTTCAAACCGGAGACGTCAGAAATTACTTGAGGATGTGACATAATTTGTGACAAATTTCTGGTCCGACTCCACTGAA
>Ga0208338_1000061_pt1 | contig 47966 bp, 35 predicted proteins | sample ForSoiNitrogNN91_FD_187858 | JGI IMG/M metagenome (GOLD analysis project Ga0208338, IMG submission 187858) | Forest soil microbial communities from Browns Valley, California, USA, that are Nitrogen fertilized - NN91 (SPAdes) | ecosystem: Environmental > Terrestrial > Soil > Temperate forest ...
AACATTGAACGCGACACCGCTCTCAGCGCTCGACAACTACATCATCACCAATGATGGGGCCGAGTTCACGATAAATAAGCGTCTCGCCACCTGGACTACCAATACAAACAGCAAAACGTACGGTGATGCTGATCCATCGCCATTGACGACCGGCAGCGGCTCGAACTTCGTCGCCGCTGATAACGTCACCGCAACTTACAGCCGTGCAGCAGGTGAGAACGCAGGACCGACTTACCACATCACGGCAACGTTGAGCGCGACGCCGCTTGCGGCACTCGACAATTACATCATCACCAATGATGGGGCCGAGTTCACGATAAATAAGCGTCTCGCCACCTGGACCACCAATCCAAACAGCAAGACCTACGGTGATGCTGATCCGTCGCCACTAACCAGCGGCAGCGGCTCGAACTTCGTTGCCGCCGACAACGTCACCGCAACTTATTCACGCGTCGCCGGTGAGAACGCAGGACCGACCTACCACATCACGGCAACGTTGAGCGCGACGCCGCTTGCGGCACTCGACAATTACATCGTCACGAATGCTGGCGCCGAGTTCACCATCAACAAACGTCTTGCCACCTGGACTACGAATCCCGCAAGCAAGACCTACGGTGATTCTGATCCGTCGCCACTTACAACAGGCAGCGGCTCCAACTTCGTCGCCGCTGATAACGTCACCGCAACTTATTCACGCGTCGCCGGTGAGAACGCAGGACCGACTTACCACATCACGGCAACATTGAGCGCGACGCCGCTTGCGGCACTCGACAATTACATCATCACCAATGATGGGGCGGAGTTCACTATCAACAAGCGTCACGCCACCTGGACTACCAATCCAAACAGCAAAACGTACGGTGATGCTGATCCATCGCCACTAACGACCGGCAGCGGCTCGAACTTCGTCGTCGCCGACAACGTCTCCGCAACTTATTCACGCGTGGCCGGTGAGAACGCAGGACCGACTTACCACATCACGGCAACATTGAACGCGACACCGCTCTCAGCACTCGACAACTACATCATCACGAACAGTGGCGCTGAATTCACCATCAACAAGCGTCTCGCCACCTGGACCACCAGTCCAGCAAGCAAGACCTACGGTGATCCTGATCCGTCGCCATTGACGACCGGCAGCGGCTCGAATTTCGTGGCTGCTGATAGTGTGACTGCAACCTACAGCCGTGCAGCAGGTGAGAACGCGTCCGCGCCGACTTACCACATCACGGCCACGCTGAGCGCAACGCCGCTCTCAAAACTCGACAACTACACCATCACCAACAACGGCGCTGAATTCACCATCAACAAGCGTGCGATTCAGGTGACCGCGAACGCCGGCCAGTTCAAGACATACGGCGATCCCGATCCAACCTTCACTTACACGCTGACGAGCGGCACCCTCGCCTTCACTGACACCTTCACCGGTGCGTTGAGTCGAGTGGCCGGAGAAAACATCGGCCTGTATGCGCTCACAGTCGGCTCACTGCACGTGAACGACGGTAACGGCGGTAACAACTACAACCTGACATTCGTAAGCAAGGACTTCGAGATCAAGAAGCGCGCGATCACGGTCAAGGCCGATGCGAAGACCAAGACGTTCGGCGGTCCCGATCCGGTGTTCACGTACCAGATTACCAGCGGCTCGCTTGCCTTCACCGATACGTTCACCGGAGCGCTCACACGCGATCCAGGCGAGCTCGTGGGCCAGTACACGATCAAGATCGGAACGCTGGCTATCAACGACGGTAACGGCGGCCTGAACTACACGCTTACCTTCGTCCAGGACAAGCTAACCATTGTGACGGCGTGCAGCGTGTTCAACGGGTTCCTGTCGCCAATCGGCGGTGCAGTGGAATTAGGAAACGGAGGCACCTTTGCGAACCCGCTGCGGTCGTTCAAACTGAACAGCACCGTTCCGGTGAAGTTCACCGCGATCTGTTTCGGAGCACCACTCACAACCGGAGTCCATACACTGCAGGCGATCAAGTACTCAAACTCCACAGACGGTGACGCACCGATCGATGCCACACCGACTGACGCAGCGACGGCTGGAAATCAATTCCGGCTCACAGACTCCGAGTGGCACTTCAACATGAACACCAAGGCCCTCGGCGCTAACGCGCAAGGCACGTACCTGCTGAAAGCGACACTGTTCGACGGCAGCAGCTACAGCGTGTGGGTCTCAATCAAGAAGTAGCCACAGAAGAGAAGTAGCCGCAAAAAGGCACAAAAGTACAAAAGAGAATTTTGTACTTTCTGTGCCTTTTTGCGGCTAAATAAACATGCGGACGACGGCCCACGCGATCAAAAGACTCACGAACCCGCCCGAGAATGTAAACGCACGCTCAGCCGGCTGACTCTTTCCGCGCATCAACGCGCGCATGATCACTACACCGCACTTCCAACCATCGTGCTGGTAAAGAGGAAGAATGTTGCCCGCGGCAAGCAGCAGATTCAACCAGCCAAAAGTCGTTCCATAAGTGAAGAACCCGGCGACGAGATTGAACGCAACACCGCCGAGGTGTACGAAAAGCTGAGCCTTGACTGACTTCTCTTTCAACGCGGCGCCATCGAGCATCACGAACGATCCGAGCGGTATCGCGCGCAGGTTGAAGCTGATGCTGCCGAGACGGAATCCCGCGAGTCGTGGTCCCATGCCGAGGCCCAATTCAGAAGCGGAGACGTTGCAGGAGCGCGCCGCGAGCAGATGGCCCAACTCATGGATAACCATCGCCAGCGCGGCAAATGCTATGAGAGAAATTACTAACGACATCAGTCTGCAACCGTCCCGCCGAAGCAGTTTCAAGACCTATGCCGATTGAATTTTCACGGTTTTCTGAGGAAACAGAGCCGAGAGTGACGAAATTTGTGACTCAAAAGCAGCCAAATTCTGGCGTTCAGTACAGTCGCGGTATCTAAATGCGCCTACGGCTCTGAGTAGACTGTCTCTTCTGGAACGTCCGTGGGACTCTCGAATTCCAGGCGATACCCATCCGGATCAACCAGCGACGTGACCCACAAGCCGTTACCAACAAATGGCGTAGACACATCGAGCCCGTGAGCCTTCGCTTCGTGATAGATCGCAATCGCATCGGCGCATATGAAGCATATCGAGACGCCCTGCCCCAGCGCGCCTGTGGGCCATCCGTCTGGACGTCCATCCTTCCAGTACTGTTGAAGCATAATGGCGGCATGACCACGTTCGAGCCAACACCAGCGAATGCGGCCTTCTGGTTTCCAGGATCGCGTCATGGTGAAGCTGAGGCCGTCGACGTAGAACTGTTGCAAGGGTGGTTCTCTGTGCAACCTCTGTGTCCTCTGTGTCTCTGTGGTGTAGTTTTACTCGGAATTCATCAACCACAGAGACAAAGAGGTTGCACAGAGAAGAGCGCCATCGAGACTTTTTGTGCAAAGTTCAACTGAAGGCGGGTTCGATTCACGGCCAACGGATCTTGTCGTCGACGAGCTGTTCCATTGTGCAGCCGCCGAGGCGCGCGTAGCGGAGCAGGACCAGGAGTGGGGGCTCGCGCTGGCCGAGCTCGTATCCCGAGATACTGGCCGGACGTAACGGCTCGTCTTTAACTGCAAGCGCCTTAACCATCTGCGCCTGCGTCATGCCCAACTGCAGCCTGATGGCTTTCAGCTTATCGGCCAGCCGCCTCGGCCGCGAGCGGTAGGAGCGACCCATCTCAAACTGTCCCTTCTGAGGAACAGCGCGATGAGGCGCTGTCTGCAACCTTGCCGTGTTCACTAAATAGTGTTACGATTCGGCATGCCGTTCGAGTCGCCCTGACGCCTTGCATCAGGGCGGGCGGCATCAGCCAGTTTTACCTCTCAGATAATTCACAGTCGCGGATTTTAGCATTTAGGTGAGCACGTGGCCCAGAATGGCCTAGCCATCACGGTAGTTCACTAAAGAGAGCGGCAGCTTCGCCATGCGGGTGTGCGTTGCTGCCGCTCTTTCAACTACGGCTTTGGCTTGTTCGCTTCGATGTAATCCATGAGCTTCTTCTTCTCAGGATAATCAGGCTTCTTTTGCAGAAACATCTCGTATTCGGCCGCTGCGCGGTCCTTGTATCCAGCGAGATTATAGAGCGCCGCCAGGCGTAAATGCGCGTCAGCCATACCAACCGGATCGAGCTTCAACGCCTCATTCAAATACCCAACCGCCTTCGAACCCTTCTTGAGCGCGAGATAAGTCTCGCCTAAAAAATAGTTCGCAGTAGCAGACTTCGGATCTGCTTTCAACGCGGCTTCCAACGGCTCGACTGCGCCCTCGTTGTTCTTCCGCGCCAGTCGCACACGGCCGAGATTCACGAGCGCCGTCACGTGATCTGGCTTTGCCTGAATCGCGCTCGCGTAACTGGTCTCCGCTTGTTCGAGATCTTTTTGTATGAAATAGACCATGCCGAGATCGGACCATGCGGGATAGTCTTTCGGATCAGCTTCCACTACAGAACGGAGCGTCGAGATCGCCTGAGTAAAGTTCTTGGTGTCAATTTCGTGAGACGCTCTTTGGTACAGCCCGGCGTTTTTACCCGAGCGCTTGTAGTCGTCAGCGACTGAGACAACCCCGGCCGTGGCGCGTGCCGCTCCCTTCCATCTAAACTCCAAATCCTGCCTGATCTGCTCTACAGCATTCTCCGAAATCAGTACGGGCATGCGCACTAACTCAACACTATCGAGCTCAACAGCGAGGTAGTAATCACCATTGAAGACGTTGACAAAACGATACCGCCCGTTATTCCCGACTCGTTGTCGCTGAAAAACTTCGCTTCCTCTCGTGTAAAGAATGACGTCAAAAATTACGTTTGTGTTCGCGTCGCCTGCCTGCGACTCATCGACCTTCAGGTCGCCATACAGTGTGAACGCGCGTTTAGTGCCGGCGCCAGGCATTGATGAGTTCCGCGCCTGCGCAAACGTCACACCTTCGAGCAGCAGCATAATTCCAAGGACCAATAACAATGATGCGATGTGTTTTCGGCCTGTCATAACAAACCCTTTCAAACTCTGCGTAACCTTTTGCGTTCTCTGCGCCTCCGCGGTTTACATCCTTTTCGCTTTCTTTTACCGCAGAGGCGCAGAGGACGCAAAGGTTACGCAGAGAAATTCAAATGGTCACCCAACCGAAAAGAAGCGCGGGCTGCGACCGAAGTCCCAGCCCGCGCCCCTGATTAAACCAACGATCCAGTTCCTAGAAATCGTAACGCAGTGCAACCTGCATGATTCTCGGATTCCCCTGAATGCTGGTGAAGTTATAGAAGGTCGGGCCTGGACTTCCAAATTGCGGGTCGAGTCCATTCGTGACGTCAGCATTACCCTGTAGGTATTGGGTGTTCGTTACGTTGAAAACTTCCCAGCGGAACGTGAGCTTGTGCTTCTCACTCCACGGCATTTGGAAACTCTTGTAGAGTCCGGCGTCGAGTGTGAAGAACGGCATGCCACGCAGGATGTTTCGTGCACCTGTCTCACCTGGCGCGGGACTGCGGAAGCTGCGGTAAGCAGCCTCTGGATCGCCGAACAAGTTCGCCGGTTGTCCATTGCCACCACGCGTTGGGTTTGACTGGATTCTTCCAATTGGAGTTGACCAGCTTCTGACGTTCCAGTTCGTAGGCCAACCACCGACGTCGACCGGAGAACTTACCGGAAGCGCGCTGTTGTAACGAGCGATCGAGGTCAGCGTCCATCCACCGAGAATACCGTTGGTCCACTTATTGGCGTCGCTCATGAAATGCCGGCCGCGGCCAAACGGAATGTCCCAGATGGAGTTGAAGTTCACGATGTGACGGATGTCGAAATCCGACACCGCACGGTTATCACGCTGGCGCAGCGCATTGGTGATAAAAGCCGCACCGAAGACGCCGCTGGACTGAAGTCCGGAAGCATCGTCGATCGACTTCGAGAACGTGTAGTTGAAGTCCCAGGTCAAGCTACGCAACCGTTGACGGATGCTCACCGTAGCTCCGTGGTAATCGGAGCTCGCGATGGTGCCGAAAGCGGAAAGCGCACCATACTGACTCTGGAAGAAGAGCTGGCGGCTGGTGTTTCCATCAAGAACGTCCTGTAGGAAGGTCCAGTCGTCGCCAAACTCAAAGCAGCCGATAGCGTCGCAGTCCGGTGTTCGACCACCGTCGGCCGGTCCTGTCGCCATGATGGCGTAGGCCGCCTGAGTGTTCGTGAGACCCAATCCGAAGAACAGGTCGTCGAGCTCTCCGTGCGGGTACATGTTTTCAAACCACGGCAGGCTGGCGATGCTCGCAACCGGAGTCCCGGCAACGCGATGCTGCTCGAGAATGTTGGCTGCGGTGTACCAGTCCTGACCCGATTTCGGATCCTTGATGTTGTTGAGCTGCATCACGTCACGGGTGGCGAGCAGATTGCGCGCAAGCCTACCGATGTATGACGTCTCAACGTAGATCCCCTTGCCAAACTGGCGACCGTAGGTGAAGTTCCAACTATAGTTGATCGGCGAAACGAGGTTGGTATCAAGCGAGCCTTCGATTCGTCGTTGGAAGTCCTGCGGCTGGGTTTGCGGGAACGTCACGTTTGCCGGTGGAACAATGAAAGGCAAACCACGTATCGACTGTCCGAGGCCCGTGATTTGTGGACCAGGACGCGTGGTGACGTTGAACGTATTAGCCGACGGCGTGGTGCTTGGGTTGAAACCGAGCGTGTTATTACCGTCGAAGTTTACGGCCAGCGCCTGCCCAAAGTAGTCGTTCGTGATGGCGAAGCCACCGCGGAAAGTCGACTCCTTCTCTCTGCCAAAGACCTTTGCGAGGAAACCGGTTTTGTATGCCGGCGACCACGCAACAGCAACGCGCGGCTGGAAATTGTTTTTATCGAGTGGATAGAAACCGGGAGCATTATGCTTCGGACCAGCAAGATCGACAGTTAAAGGCTCGTCAAAATTCTGACCTCGTTCTGCTGCCTCAAAGCGTTTTTGGAGATACTCCTCGAGTCCCACGCTCGGTCTCGTTTGGAAGCCATTTCGTTCGTAAACCGGGCGGCTCAGTCCATAACGAAGGCCGTATGTCAGCGTGAAGTTATCTCGCATCTTCCACACGTCCTGACCGTAAACATCAAGCTCTTCAGTCGCGAAACTGCGAACTACAGGAGCATTGATAGGTAGCGGGGTCCCGTCCACGTTGAAGTTGAAGTTCGCGGTGTACTGCGAAAGTCGACCAATCAGAGACGCAAAGGCATGTCTGGTGGAGGTTACGAACGACGAATCAATGGCGGTGCCGACCGGAAGACCCGTAAGGTGCGGCAACCACGCGTTAATCGGGTTTGAGAGCACGTTACCCGAACCCGAGTAGAACGATTGATTGGTGATTCCATTGTCGAACGAATTCGCAAAGTTCTCGCGGTTGTTGCGCACGATACGAAGATTCGTGCCGAAACCCAGGGTGTGGTTACCCTTGATCCACGAGAAATCGTCAGTAATGTTCTGTGTCGGGGTGGTGCGGCTGAAACTTCTCGCAAACAGATCCGATGAGAACACACTGCGGAAGGTAATTGCATTCACGTTCGAGTCACCGCTGTTGGTGAATGCTTCTCGCGTTATGCCATACCTGAAGTTGTTTACCTTATTATTTGAGATGGTCCAGGTATAGTTGCCAACCAGACCATATGGATGGCTCCACGATTCTGTCGGCAGCGTATCCGGAAATTGCGGCGCACCGCCCGTCACATCCTGCTGGTAGTTGCCGCGGAAATACGCAATGTGCTTTCCATCCCTGGTGATGTTGTAGTCCATACGGAGCACGTGCGCGCGCAGATCGGCGGGAACGGAAGCATTGAACTGGAACCCACCGGTATTCAAGCCATCGCCAAGCCGGAAATTGTTGGCTGGATACCTGGCTGCGGCCTGGGCCAGGATATTTCGCGTAACGGGGTTGATATCAACCAATGCAGCGCCTGTCGGCGTGTTGGTGTTGTTGTTGAACCCGGTCGTCAACCCGTTAAGATCAGCCTGTGTAAGTGTAACTACGGGGGTGGAGCCGTCAGGTTTGTGCGCAACAAACTTCAACAAACCTTGTCCGAGACTTGCCAACGGAACGGTTCTATTAACCGTAATCTGGCGGGCGTCACGACGGCCTTCATAGTTGTAGAAGAAGAAAAAGCGATCCTTCGAAATCGGACCACTCAGTGAACCGCCGAAGTTGTTTCTAAGTAACACCGGTCGGGGCAGCGCCTTCCCATCGATGATGGTGCTGTTGTTGAAGAAATCGTTAGCCGTGAAAACCGTGTTGCGGTGATACTCAAACAGGTTTCCATGCCAGTCATTGTCACCATGCTTGGTAATCAACTCAACCTGCGCACCTGAAGAACGACCCTGCGACGCGTTGGGGTTGGTTGTCGTGACGCGGAACTCTTCGACCGTGTCAGGACTAACGCGCAGCACCGGACTAAATGCGTCGCCGGTTTGTTGCTCATTAACGTCAACGCCATCGAGCGTGATGTTAGCCTGGTCGCTGCGACCGCCGGCTACATACCCGCCTGGAGTCACTGCGGGTTGCAGACTCAGCAGGCTCGCAACGTTCCGAGCGTTCAGCGGAAGCTGTGTGATCTGCTGCGAAACGAAGTTGTTACCGAGGCTGCCGTCTTGAGTATTAATGAGCGCCTCACTGGCCCCCACCGTTACTGAAACTGTCTGCGAAATGTCCCCGATCTCCATGTTCACCGAGAGGTCGGTCGGCTTCGAAACCAGGGCAGCGACCTGCGTCAGGACAGCCTTTTTAAATCCTTTGGCTTCTACTTCAACCTGGTAGGTTCCGGGCTGGAGACCTTCAAACGCAAATTGTCCACTGTCGTTGGAGGTTGTTGTTCGAGTGAAATTAGTTTCCGGATTCGTCAGAGTCACGGACGCGCCGGCGACCACAGCACTCTGCGGATCCTTGATTGAACCTCTGATTGCGGTATTGCCCTGGCCCTGGCCGAAGGCGGTTCCGCACAAAAGGATTAGAACCACAAACGTACCAAGCGAAAGCATAGACCTATATCTGGTAAAGCTCTTACTTTTCATAGATTCCTCCGCTGGAAGTTTTAAACGGATTTGGAGGTAAACTCCGGTAATGCCCTTGACTACGTGACCGCTGGATCACCGCCTCAGAGACGGGTAAAGCTTTGACTACAAAATAATTCGGAAAGGCTTATGAGGCGGAACTGCTGACTACCGCTTTACGTTCAAGTTCGCTCTTGCAGGAATTATTCCGCAGTCAGGTAGTCACGCTTTTCACCGACAAATAGCAGTTATCGGTTTTTCGGCCGGAGAGTATATCCAAATTTCTATCTCTGTATATAAAATTTCGTACAAGTATGCCGTAGGGAACGTAAGAACAAAGGCACAAGAAGCAGCAGCTTTTTGTGCCTTTGGTTTTTGGCAGCGGAAAGAGTTTAGAACACGTAACGGAAGGCGAACTGCATGAGTCGTCCGGCTCTAACCTCGCCGAGCGGCGCCTGCGTTCCAGTGAAGTTTCCGAATCCCAGTGGCGCAGCGCCACCGGCAATAAACGGATCAACGGTGCTAATACCTGAGCCGTTGAAGCCGGTTAACCGCTGCGTATTTGTGACATTGAAGACTTCCCAGCGGAAGGTCAGTGCATGTCCTTCCCAAGGCATCCTGAATGTCTTATGCAAACCCATGTCAATCGTGAAGTAACCTGGGTAGCGCAAAGTATTCCGGTCACCACCCTCACCGGGTTTCGGGTCGCGGAAGCTCTGAGCCACGGCTGTCGGATCGGCAAACAGGTTCGGCACACCGTTGACATCACCAAAATGTGTTTCAACGGGGCGAACTGCGACCATGCCCGACGAGATCTGCCAGTTGGTGGCCCAACGCTGAAACGCGAAAGGACGCGTCGCAGCGGTAGGTAATCCAGAGTTCCAACGGAAAATTCCCGTGATGTCCCAGCCGCCCAAAATGCCGTTCATAATCGTGCCGGAGTCGTTCAGGAACTTCTTACCGCGGCCGAAGGGTAAACCCACCAGCCAGTTCGCATTTATGTTGTGACGAATGTCGAAATCAGAATCCGCGTAGTTCGACATGGGATCCAGCGGATTAAAGATCAACGAGGCGGTCGAGAAGTTACCGGCATTCTGAAGACCGGAAGCATCGTCCAGCGAATGAGACAACGTGTAGTTGAAGTCAAACGTAACATCGTTGGACAAACGCTGCCGCACACTTACCTGCGCGGAGTTGTAATTGGAAATAGCGAACGTGGACCAAGTATTAAGCGCCGCATACTGTGGGTTCACGAAAGTGTTGTTGAAGATCGAGAACGGCTTGTCGTCCCAACGCGCCCCGGATTGCAAGAACGTGTAATCGGTGACGTTTTGTCCACCCACCGAAGGCAAAGCGATGCGCCGGTATGCACTCTGTGTGGCAGTCAACGTGCGATTAACGCCCAACACACTAAAAGTACCGGCGATGCCGGGAAGCACGTTTTCAAAGAACGGGATCGAGCCAACCGATGTGATTGGCGCACCCGCGTAACGCAAATCTATCAGCGCCTGCATGGCTTCGTAGAACGTCTGGCCTGACTTGATATCACGCAGGTTGTTGAAGTGCATGATATCTCTTTGGCCAAGCAGTTGTCGTGCAAAGCGGCCGACGTAGCTCACCTCAAACGATAATCCCTTGCTCAGCTCGCGGGCGTATGAAAAGTTGTAGCTGTAGTTAACGGGTGTGGTAATCGTGTCGTCGAGTGAAGTTTCGATTCGCTCGGCGCCGTTTGCCGGCTGCGTTAACGGGAAGGAGATCGTGTTGCTGAAGTTTCCGGCAATGCCTGGCAATGTGCGTACGTCGGGTATCACCCCGGTAAAGGCCGGCGCCAGTTTCGTGCTGACGTTGTAAGTATTTACCGGAATCGTCTGTGCTGACGCGAAACCGAGCTGATTATTCAGATCGAAGTTGACCGCCAGAGCACTGCCGATGCGATCGTAGGTCATGCGGAAGCCTCCGCGAAAGACGGCTTTGCCCTCGCGTCCGATCAGCTTGCCCCAGAAGTTATTCGGGAGGTCAGGCTGCCATGCGACTGCAACGATAGGAGCGAAGTTATTCCAATCCTGTTTATAGAAACCAGGCTTGCCATTCGCTTTGCCGGAAAGATCGAGCGAGATCGGATCATTGAAAGGGATGCCTGCGGCCGCACTGGCCTTACGTTGTTCGAAGTAACCACCGAGACTGGTCGTCGGTTGAACCTGGAAACCATTCGTCTCATAAACTGGAGTGGAAGTGCCCCAGCGCACACCATAGGTTAACGTCAGGTTCGAACGCATGCGCCACTGGTCCTGCCAGTAAAGCTCGTACTCCTGAGTTGCGAAAGTGCGATCGGCAGACGAGCCAGTCGGCAGTATCTTGCCATCCTGGTCATAAAGGAAGTTCGCAGTGTACTGAGAAAAACGCCCAATGACTGCGGAAAGGATGTTGCGCAACGGCGTTAATGAATTGCCCGCAACGTTCGGAAAGATTGCTGCGCCCGCACCATCCGCGCCCGCGGAGGTGAGCACAGCCGCCGAAGCCGCGTAGCCCGACGGGTTGGTCGTCAACGAGTCGAATGCACTTCCAAACGACTCCCTGGTGTTCTCGATCAAGCGAACGTTGCCGCCAAACTGCAACGTGTGGTTGCCTTTCACGAAGGTAACGTCATCAACGAAGTTGTGAACGGGCGTTACGCGCGTGAGCGATGAGGTCAATGTCGGGGCGAAGATGAAGCGAAACGAAAGCTGGTTTCCGGTTTGATCACCTTGCCTCGTGAATGCCGCGCGAGTCAGACCGTAAGTGAAGCGGTTGACGACGCGGTTAGACAATGTCCAGGAGTGACCCGCCGCAAAGCCCTTCGGGTGGTACCAGATCGAAGGGGCAAGGAAACCCGGCAAAATTGGCGCGAGGCCGATGTTGTCGTTCTGGTAATTACCGCGAACAAAAAGGGTTTGACTGTTGGTCAGGTTGAAATCCAATTTGAGGACATAACTGTCCAGCGTGCTCGGCGTAGAGGCGTTGAAACGAAAGCCGCCTGTGTTGACTCCATCGCCGGCTGTGATTGTATCGTTCGCGGGAAAGCGCCGGGCTATGTCTTTGAGAAAGTCTAAAGCGGGCTGGCTAACGCCGGGAGTTATTCCATTCGCGTTAAGGTAAGCCTGATTGATTTGGGCCGGAGTCAAACAGTTGAACCCCGCCGGAGTACCTGCTGGACACGAAGCATCGCTGGCGCCGTTCGCCGTTTTATACCGGATAATGCCCTGCGCGACGTGCGGTAATGGCACAACCTGAACGGCGGGGACTGAAGTGGCTTCCCGCAGCCCTTCATACGCGAAGAACGCGAAAGCCTTATCGTGTTTGATTGGACCACCCACAGAGCCACCAAAAAAGTTTCTGAGTAGTGGGGGTCGTGGCGCTCGCTCGTCGCCAACCTTCGCCGACCCGGAAAGAACCAACGGATCGGTTGGGGTAAAGCGTCCAGCAGCATTATTAAAGAAGTCGTTGGCAGTCGTTACCGTGTTTCGATGAAAGTAAAACAGCGAGCCATGCCAATCGTTCGTGCCGGACTTGGTCGCCAACGAGACCTGTGCGCCTGAAGATCGACCGGTATCGGCATTAGGGTTTGTTGTGGTTACACGAAATTCCTGCGTAGAGTCGCGAATTACACGAATGACGCTTGAAAAGGCCTGATTCGTAACGACGTCCAGACCATTCTGTTGTTCATTCACATCGACGCCATCAAGCGTGATGTTTGCCTGGTCGGATCTACCGCCGTTGACATAGCCAGTGCGCGTTACGCCGGGTTGGAGCGAGAGCAGTCCGACAACGTTGTTGGCGTTGAGCGGCAACTCGATGATCCGGCGGGATTCGAATGTGTTGCCGATAGTTGCGTCAGTGGTATTAACTGGAGCATCGGCGCCAGCCACGATGCTGACTGTTTCGGTGATGTTGCCGACTTCCAGTTGGATATCCCGCGTACCGGGAGTATCGATTTGGGCTTGAAGTTCCGAGATGGCCGCCTTCTTGAATCCCTGGGCCTCGACCTCCAGCCGGTAGGAACCGGGCGGAATCGACGTGAAGGTGTAAGCGCCGTCATCGTTGGTGTTTTGCGTGCGGGTGAAGTGTTTCTCCTCGTTTGTGATTGTGACCTGTGCTCCTGCCACTGCGCGTCCCTGCAAATCCGTAATAGTTCCTCGCAGCGAAGAGGTGCCGGTCTGGGCAAAGGCAACGCTCGACATCAGCAGCGTTAAAGCAAGTATGCTGAAGATGACCAGGGCCTTAAAAGAGAGCCTGGCTGTTTTCATAGGTCCTCCATTGGGGATTTATTCAAGGTTCGGTGACTTGATACAAATTCAGGACAAGCGTCCCGGGTGGTTGGAGTCGCGAATTCGTCGCCTAAGCGACTCTCTCGATTTTTATGGAACGCTCGAAAAAACCGCTTGCAGAATCTATTCCAAATTGATCCGAGAAAAGGACGGGGTAAATACTGTACGAATTATTGGCGAATTCGATTATCGAGAAACATAACTCGATAGACAGATCCGAATTTTTCAGGTTGGGCCTTTAGGTTTTTGGATCGACTTACTTCTTTTCGAGTCCTGCTACTAATACTTCAGACAGTTGCGACATCAGAAGATAGGCGGGATTATCGACTGACCACATCGTCTCCGGCATGTCGTCGCAAGAGATCGCCATCGCAATCTTCCCGTGCTTCGTGTAGAGAATTCCGATCGCGCTGCGCAGCCGATCGAGCGCGCCGTACTTGCTCGCCATCGGCACGTTCCAAAGCGATCGCCCGATCGCATTGCGATCCTGCTCGCGCTTCATCAAGTCGATCATTTCTTTCGAGGCCGCGGGACTGATCACTTCACCGCGCTCGAGTTTCTCCATCACGAGCACCATTTCGCGCGGTGTCGCCATGCCGAGTCCGTACTTCTTATTATCCGGATCTTTGCCGGCGGTGCTTTCGCCACCGCTGCCGACTTTCCGCATGATCTTGATCTGCTTGAAACCGAGCGACTCCATACGCGCATTCACGGCGTCGGTAGTCAACACATCGAGCACGAGGTTGGTCGCGGTGTTGTCACTGATCATCATCATCAGGTTGACGGCGTCGCGAAGCGTGAGTTTCAGGCCGTCTGAGAGTTCATTAAGAATACCGGAGCCAGAGACTTTCTTTTCTTTCGTGAGGACGACTTCGTCAGTCCATTTCGCTTTTCCTTCCGCAACGCGCGCGAATGCCTCGATCATCACGGCAATCTTGATCGTGCTCGCCGTGCGCACACGATCGTCGGGATTCAACCCGTACGTCTCTCCCGTGTCGAGGTTCTTCGCGAAGAGACTCACCTTGCCTTTGAACGACGCGACAATCGGCTTCACTTGATCGTCGAGAGTTGTTTGCGCCTCCGCTGAAATGCTGAATAGGAACAGTAAAGGTATTAAAAACTTGATCTTGTTCGTCATGAAGAATCTTGTTAATCCTGTCTATAACTGTCCTAAAGCAATCAACAACTCCGCATTGAGTATCGCCGCACCAGCAGCGCCGCGAATCGTATTGTGACTCAACACCACAAAGCGGTAATCAAGCACCGTATCTTCTCTCAATCGTCCAACCGTGATCGTCATCCCATTGCCGGCATCACGATCGAGTTTTGGCTGCGGACGATCCTGTTCATCACGAACAACGATCGGATTTGCGGGCGCGGAATGGAGCCCAAGCTCCTGCGGCAACGATCGAAACGAGCTCAACGCTTCGCGCAGCTCGGACAGTCCGGGTTTGCGTGTGAAGTTCACGCGCACGGCAGCCATGTGACCATCAGCAACATTCACGCGATGACACTGCGCGCTCACAGCAATCAGTGCGGGTTCGATTGCGTCGTTCACAACGCGTCCCAGAATTCTCGTGGTCTCTGTTTCGATCTTCTCTTCCTCGCCGCCGATGTGCGGGAGCACGTTGTCGATGATGTCGAGTGAAGCTACGCCTGGATAGCCCGCGCCCGAGAGTGCTTGCATTGTCGTCGCTACGGTTGACGTGATCCCAAAAATCGTATGCAGCGGTGCAAGAGCTAGCGCGATCATGATCGTCGAGCAATTCGGATTGGTGACGATGAAGCCGCCTGACTTGTTCGTCCGTCGCTGGCGAGCAAGCAGATCGAGATGCTGGTGATTCACTTCCGGAATTAGGAGTGGCACGTCTTCATCCATGCGAAACGCGGATGAGTTGCTGATCGTAGGAAAGCCTGCGTTTGCAAAGCTGCCTTCTGTCTCGCGTGCGATTTCGCCGGGCAAACTCGAGAACACGAGATCGCAGTCGAGCGGGGGCGCGGGTGGTTGCACCGGTAATGAGCGAACGGCGGTGGGCATCTCACCATTGAGCCGCCATGTGCACGCCTCACCGTAAGTCTTGCCTTGTGAACGATCGGAGGCGGCGACGGCCGTGATCTCAAACTGCGGATGATGCTCCAGTAGTTGAATAAACCGCTGGCCCACCATCCCCGTCGCGCCTAGAATTCCAACACGATATTTCTTCATAACTCAAACAGCGGGGGCAAGCCCCTCTTCCTGACTTGTTCTTTGTTAATGTTGATAAAAGAACAAGGCAGCTTGGAAAGAACAAGTCAGGAAGAGGGGCTTGCCCCCGCCGCCGCCAATCCTTTCTTTATTCGCCTAACACCTTCGTCCAATATTTCGCGGTCTGCACAGAACGAAACACGCAAAAATCCTTCGCCTTCACTCCCGAACGCCGCTCCGGGCACAGTGATCACTTTCTCTTCGAGCAACGCCTCCGCAACCTTCATCGACGATCCATACTCGCTCACATCGAGCATCGTATAAAACGCACCCTCAGGCGTCACTGCTTTTAATCCCAGCTCACGAGCAAACAATCCCAACAGATGATCCCGCCGCGCTCGAAACGTCTCGCGAAAACCCGCACGCGCAACCTCTGCCTCATCACTCCACGCTGCGAGCGAAGCCTTCTGCGACACCGTTGACGCACACGTCGTCACGTACCCATGAAGCACAAGCATCGCCTTGATCAATTCTTCATCGCCACATACCCAACCGAGTCGCCAGCCTGTCATGCTCATCGACTTCGATAGTCCACTGATCACGATCGTGCGATCGGAAAACGACGACAAAGATCCGGGCCGCTCACTCGTGTAGTAGAGATCGCGATAGATCTCGTCGCTGATCAGGTAAGCACCGTGATCGCGCAACGTATTACTAATCGCACGCAAATCTTCGTTTGTTAAGATCCGGCCAGTCGGGTTGGAAGGACTAATACAAACAACAACCTTTGTCTGCGGCGTCAGCGCGCGTCGAAATTCATCGATATCAAACGCAAACCCATTCTCACGCGGCAAACGATAAAAACGCGACGTTCCGCCCGCCATCCGCACGATCGTCGGGTACGCAACAAAACCGGGATTCGGCAGCAACACCTCATCACCTTCATCGACGAGCGTCAACAGCGCGAGATACAAAGCTTCCTGCGATCCGGCAGTGATTATTACGCGCTCCGGTCGCCCTTCGAGATACGGATACTCACTCGCGACTTTCTCACGCAGCGCCGGCAGCCCAGCGTGTGATGTATAGCCGTTCTGCTCATCGATGATCACCCGGACGGCAGCTCTGCGAATGACGTCCGGCGTCGGCAGATCGGGCTCACCAAGTCCGAGATTGATACTGCCGGGCTGCGCGCGATCGAAGACCTGGCGAATGACGCTCTTCTCGATCCCCTGCAAGCGTTTCGGTGGTGCAAATTTATTCAACGCAGGTAATCCTCTAATCGCACCGCCGTGTCAGTCTTCTCATCGCGATATTTCACGATCACTGCCGCGTAAAGCGAGAGTCCCCATTCACGTCCACGCTCGGTTGTCACTGCGCGCGCACCGGGAACAACCACGGCGCCCGCCGGAATCTCGAGTGGTCCATCGGCAGCACGCTGGTAGATCTCGCCGCGAATGAGATCGTAAACCGGAGTCGAGCCAGTCAGGATCGTGCCCGTCGCCAGCACCGCACGCTCACGCACGATCGTTCCTTCATAAACTCCGCAATTGCCGCCGACGAGCACGTCGTCTTCAATTATCACCGGCACCGCGCCGACCGGCTCGAGCACGCCGCCAATCTGCGCCGCCGCGGAGATGTGTACGCGCTTGCCGATTTGCGCGCACGATCCAACGAGCGCGTGGCTGTCTATCATCGTGCCTTCATCAACATAGGCACCCGCGTTCACAAACATCGGCGGCATACACACGACACCGGGCGCGATATAAGCGCCATCTCTGATCGTCGAGCCACCGGGAACGATGCGCACGTTATCTTCGATCGTTGTCGGGCGACCCGGAAATGTATCTTTGTCGAAGAACTTAAAGCTCTCGCCAACGGACATGTCAACGATCGCGCCCAGGCGAAAGCCGACGAGCAGTCCCTGCTTGACCCACGAGTTTACGATCCACTTTCCGTCACTGTTCTTTTCAGCAGCGCGCACTTCGCCGCGGTTGAGTGCGCGCTTCAGCTCATCGAATACGGCCCTGTCTTCACGCGAAAACCGGTTGTCTTCGCGCGCCGCGAGGGCCTCGATCTGTTCACGCAACGGCATGCGAAGTTTCCTTCAATAGCCCGACTTCGGTCAAAATCTCGCGCATGCGATTGCGCGTCTTTTCCTGCACCGGCACGAGCGGCAGACGCAGGTTCTCTTCGATCATTCCCATCAGCGCGAGGCCTGCCTTCACTGGACCAGGACTCGATTCGATGAAGTTGCCTTCCATCAACGGCAGCAGGCGATAGTGCAGTGCGCGTGCTTTGTCCCACTGGCCTGCGAGGGCGAGCTCGTTGAGACGCGACATCATTTCCGGAGCCTCGTTCGAAGCCACCGAGATCAGGCCTTCACCGCCGAGTGCGATCAGTGCGAGCGTGAGCGAATCGTCACCGGAGATAACTCGAAAACCTTCGGGCCGACCGCGCAGGATCTCCATGATCTGCGAGAGATTGCCTGAGGCTTCTTTCACGGCGACGATGTTCTCGACGTCGCGTGCAAGGCGCAGTGTTGTATCGGCGGAGATGTTGGACGACGTGCGTCCCGGAACGTTGTAGATCACGACCGGCAGACCACTAACTGCTTCAGCGATCGCGCGGAAGTGCGCGTACAGTCCTTCCTGTGTTGGCTTGTTGTAATAAGGCGCGACGGTCAGCACGCCATTGACGCCGAGCTCGCGCGCGTTTTGTGAGCGCTGGATCGTGACGGCGGTTGAGTTGCTGCCGGTGCCGGCAATCACTTTCGCGCGACCGCGAGCGAGCTCGACGGCAGTACTAATGACGAGACGATTTTCTTCGTCAGTCATCGTCACACTCTCGCCGGTCGTGCCGCACGGGACAAGGATGCGAACGCCGTTTGTAATTTGATATTCGATCAAGTCGCGCAAGCGTGGCTCGTCAACCGCGCCGCTGGCCGTGAAGGGTGTAACGAGAGCCGTCGCGCAGCCGCGAAGCCAGTCGAGTTGTGTTGTCATGGTGAGTCTCCTTTAGCCACAAAAAGGCACAAAAAGCACAAAAGAGATCAGAAAGAATCTTTGTGTTCTTTTGTGGTGATTATTTCCTCAATCACGTCTGAGAATTCAAATACACCGGTTCGTGCGACGATCCAGTGAGCGGCCAGCAGCGCGCCGTTTGCAAAGCCCTGGCGCGAGCGGGCTGTGTGCGTTAACAAAATCTGATCGGCTTCGGAATCGAAACCGACTCGATGCGTGCCGGGGATGTAGCCAGCGCGCGTCGATGAAGTCGGGATGTCAGGCCCGAGATGTTCTGACATGATGTCGCGCAGTTTCAAGGCGGTGCCTGACGGCGCGTCGCGCTTCCGGTTGTGATGAGCTTCTTCGATAAACGGTGCGTAACCATCAACAGCGGAAAACAATGCGGCTGCCTGTTTCACGATGCGGTAGAAAAGATTGACGCCGATCGAAAAGTTTGCACCGTAGACCATCGCGCCGGAGTGTTCGCTCATGAGTTGTTTCGCGATGGATTCGTGTTGTTTCCAACCCGTCGTGCCTTCGACTAGAGGGACATGTGCGAGCGCGCACGCCTCGATGTTTTTGATCACGGCGTCGCCGGTTGAGAAATCGATCGCGACGTCGTGACCGTTCAACTTCTCCGCAAGTTGATCCACCGGCAGCACGCCGTGGTCGCTCGTTAAGACCACGCCGATCTCGTCGCCGCCCTTGCGTGCGCCGGCAGCAACCAGTTGGCCCATTGCTCCGTAACCGAATAAAGCGAGTTTCATCGAATTAATTGTTTACTCAATCTCAAATACAAGTCGACGGCTTGTTCAAGTTCACGTTTTGAGATTCGTTCGCGATCCGTGTGCGCGTCGAAAATCGATCCTGGTCCAAGCAACAACGGTTTGCCCCACTCAGACAAATACGGCACGTCTGTCGTGAAGCGCACCACGCACTCATCAAACCCCAGCACAGAAAACAATCGCACCGGATTATGCGCCGAGCTGTATTCGAGCCGCCCGCGCGTGCCCACCACATCTTCGAGCACACTCTTGATGTGCTCTATATCGATCCCTAGCCGAATTTGCAATTCCGCACGCGCTTTATCGGCGATCACGTTTGGCCGCGTGCCGCCGTTGAGCACGCCGATGTTGCACGTCGTCGTGCCGAAGAAACTATCTTCAGGCCACTCACACGCACGTATGCCCTGAAGTATATCGAGCAGCTTATCGATCGCCGACTCGCCCGCTTCCGGATACGCAGAATGCGCGGCGCGGCCCTCAGTCGTAACGATCACACGCACCGAGCCTTTCGTGCCGGTGGCTAAACGACTGTCAGTCGGCTCGCCATTGATCAGAAACTGGCACGACTTTGCGAGCGGATGATTGTTCGCCACCTGCGCACCCAGACTGGCCATCTCTTCATCAACCGTGAACAGCAGTCCCACATCGTTCAGACCCTCATCGCGCAGACGCTGCGCTGCAAAGATCTGCGCGGCGATAATCCCTTTGGCGTCGCATGCTCCGCGACCATAAATGAACTCCTCATCCTCACTCGACTCGATAAACGGCGGCACTGTATCCATGTGCGTCGAGAACACAATATGCGGCGGCGCTTCCGTAGTCGCAATTACGTTGAACCGGTTGGCCTCTACCTCCTGTCTCTCAACACGATACCCAAGCTCTTCGAGATGCCGCGCGAGAAACTCCCCCACCGCCAATTCATCACCGGTGACAGACGGAATATCGATCAACCGCCGCGTTAATTTGAAAATGTCCATCTACAGATCTTCTTTGTGTGCTTTTTGTGCCTCTTTGTGGCCAAAAAACTCTTCGTGCAATCTCGTGACTGCTTCCTTAACACGCTCTTCTTCGATCACAAACGTGAAATTGATACTCGACGCTCCCTGCGAGATCAGCGACACATTGATATCACTGATCGTGCTGAATACTCGCGCTTCAATACCCGCCGTTCCACGCAAGCCTTCACCAACCACGCAGATGATCGCTCTTCCCTTCTCGATCCCGACCGTGCCGAGTTGTTGTAACTCCTCGACTACCAACGGCAACGCGCCAGCTTCATCCAACGAAAGCGATACGCTTACTTCCGACGTCGTAACCACATCAATCACCACGCGGTGTCGATCGAACACCTCAAACAACGCGCGCAGAAAACCATACGCACCAAGCATGCGCAGCGACGTAATCTGCACTACCGTCACACCCGTTTTATGCGCGATCGCCTTGATTGTTCGCGGCGAGGTTTCGCTTTGTGGGCCAACCAGCGTACCTCGCTCGTGCGGCAGGCGCGAATTGCAGATGCGCACCGGAATCGAATTCTCGATCGCAGGCTGAATTGTTTTCGGATGCAGGACTTTCGCGCCGAAGTAAGCAAGCTCCGCTGCTTCACTGTAAGACAAACGATCGATCGTCTGCGCCTCGGGAACGACACGTGGATCGGCAGTCAACACGCCGGTGACGTCGGTCCAGATCTGTATCTCATCAACTTTGAGTGCCGCACCGATCAGCGCTGCGGTGTAATCAGAGCCGCCGCGTCCGAGCGTCGTCGTCGCACCTTGCAACGTCGCCCCAATGAATCCACCCAGTACCGGAACCACGCCGTCGTTGACGAGCGCTCGCAACTCATCCTCGGTGCGCTTAAAACTCTCCCGGAGCAAAGGCGCAGCAGCCGTATGCTCTTCATCCGTGACGATGCAACGACGCGCATCAACCTGCCGAGCTTCGACTCCGCGTTGATGCAACACCGCGGCGACCAAATGGCTGGAGAGGATCTCGCCAAATGAAACAATCGAATCCTGAACAGCTTTGCGATTGGAAAGGCTCTGCGATTGCAGTAAGGCGCGCACCTGAGTTTCAGCGCTTCTCACCAGCTCGACAAAACGCTCCAACTCAGATCCATGAAGAAGTTGTTCTGCAGCGACTAAATGTCGACTAAATATTGCTGCGACCGACGCAGGCGTTGCCGCCAACAATGCATCAGTCACTCCGCTCATCGCCGAAACGACGACAACGGGAAACGCCGCACGCTCTGCTGAAACAATGCGTGCGACGTTCTCGATGGCAGCGGCGTCGGCTACTGACGTCCCGCCAAATTTCATCACGACTGGCATTCGCCACAGATTACACGGATCCGTGTTGTCCGTGAACTCTGTGGCTCAACTTTATCGCTGCGGCGCGACGTATTTCACAAACTTAAGTTTCGCCAACGTCTCGAGCTTCTCGATCGGCAAACGCCCGATTACGATCTTTGAATTCTTCGCCTCAGACACGACTTCGAATCCAAGCTCCTTGAGCTGAGCCATAGTTTCGTCTGTTTTCTCCGTCAACCAAACTTGCACTTCTGCTTTGCCGTCGCGAATGAGTGCGCTCTCTTCACTCGAAAGCGCTTGCTTGTTTTTCAACTTCTGCACAATCGCAAAAACTGAGCGATGAAGTTTTTCTTCCAGCTCATTGCTTTGCTGGACCGGCGTTACAATGGGAGCACTTTCATCAACGTCGACGCCCGCACCTACCGAGGAGACCGTAGGCGGCGCGTTCGGAAGCGGTGGCGTGATTCGACTTTTCCTCGCCACACCGCCAGCCCGTCCCGCCACGAGCCCAATTGACTGTTGCGAGTAGGCTGGGGTGAGCGCGAAACCTATATACTGCCTGGATTCACGTTCCCCATACACCATCACTCGATCCACACCTTTCGGAACTTCCACCGGCACATCGACCCGCCGGGGCTTCCCACCATCAGTCACCACTCGCTCCTCGACGGCGACAAACGAAGTAAACTGAGTCATCAAGCGATACTCGATGCCGAGTTGTGTAATCGTATTCTTTAACTCCGGCTTCATGGTCCCGGATTGTGCGCCGTTGAAATCCTGCTTCATCAGATCGTCGATTCGCGCCCGCGCCCAGAGCGGCGCCAGCACGTCGTGCGACGCCATCGTTTCCGGAAAATCAACCGGAATGTCGCGGACAAAATCAACACCAGCCATCTTTCCTTTCAGACGAATACTGCCACGTCCGGCGGCTGTATATCGTCCTTTAATAACAAGAGGCTTCGCGCTGAAAAGATCCGGAATGCGTTGCGGATAGACGTCGGCGACGGGCAGGTTATTCCACTCGATCGCGATATCCGTCAGTAACGGGTTGCGTATACGTTCGTGAAACCGTCGCGCCGCCGCGGATCCGTCGTCCTTCAGACCCACATACTCCACTTCGCCGCGTCCGGCCTCCGCCATCTTGTCGAGCAAGAAACGATTGACTGAGCTGCCGATACCAAATGCAAACACGCGCGCATTCGGATGCTTCTGCACTTCCGAAATGATCTCCATGTCATTACCGACATAACCGTCAGTCATGAAGCAAACAATGCGAACGTGTGATTGCTCATCAGACGGCTCGAGCGAAGCCTTGATCGCCTTCATCATCTCGGTGCCGCCAGAACCCGCTCTCCCACTGAGAAACTCTTGTGCTTTGGCGAGGTTGGCGGGAGTTGCGGGCACGGGTTCCGGAAAGAGTATGCGCGTGTCGCCCGCAAACGTGATCAGGTTGAAGGTGTCAGACGGATAGAGACTGTCGAGTGCGAGCTTCATCGTCTCTTTTGCCTTCTCGATTGGAAAGCCTGACATCGAGCCGGACGTGTCTAGCACGAACACGAGCTCTTTTGGTGTCACGTTTTGCGAAGTCACGCGCTCGGGTGGCTGAAGTATGAGAGTGAAGAAGCCTCCTTTGTCGGAGCGATGTGTGAGTAGTGCATCCTGAATCGCCTGGCCCTCGACGTCATAACGCAGAATGAAGTCTCTGTTGGGAATCGTCTCCTCGTTCTTCAGACGAAGTAGCGCGCTGTGTGCGTCAGGACGTTGAATGTCTGTGGGGTGAGTTTTGGAATCGATATTGTCGATGACCAGACCGGCGTCGAGTGTGACTTCGAGCGAGACATCGTGGCCGCTTCTCACGCCGGCCGGAGCAGGTTTGGGAGTAATACGTGACGCATCAGGCACCCGAGTCGTGTCGGGAGCAAAGCCGTTGCCTTGTGACTCCGGCTTCGCTGCGCCCGGAATGTAACGTGGTCCAACAACCATCGGAAACACGAATTCATACGCGCCGTTAACGTAGCTCAATGTTTCGACGTAGCTGATTGTGATCTTCACCTGCTCGCCGGGAAGGATATTCGCGACTGACTGCGTGAAAATGTTTGGACGTTCCTGGTCGAGCAAGCTCGCTACCTGCCCGGCTTCCTTTGCCGTCTCGTAAACCTTCAGTGCTTCTTCGCGTGGCAGAATCTTTCCGCGCACCGTTCGATCACCGACGATCATCGTCATGTCGTCCACCGCAGCACTTTGCGGAAGGGGGAACGTATAGACCGCTTCGATCTTCTCGTTGAACGGGTTTTGAAACTGCTGCGTGACGACGACGCGCGAGATGAAGCCACTGATCTCGGCCTTCACGTCAGTGTGTTTGAGCGGACAAACTGCTTTCAGTTTTCCCTTTTCGTCGACGACGGTAAGCGCGCCCGGTGTCTCTTCTGTTTGCGCCGAGACGTTTTCCGGCAGGTAAAGCGCGATGATCAATGGAAGGGCGAGAACGCTGAGAATGAGAACAAGCAAAGATTTCGGCAGGAGCTCTCTATGCATGGTTTCCTCCGACGCAGAGTATGGACGCAGTTTTAGAACCCGCTTATACGTCTCTGGTTCCTAGAACGCCAAAAACACTAATGCCTTGCACGCAAAGATCTTTTTTGTGCTTTTGTGCTAATACAGGTTGAAGTTGTACTCCAACTGCATAAAAACTGAGACCGGATGTCCGCCTTTGACCGCCGGCACGAAGTTGATCTGTCGCGCCGCCGCAATAGCTCGTTCCGTTAGGCCATACGGCAACGTGCGCACCGCGCGTATCTGGACTACGTCGCCATTACTCGCAAACACGACGCTCAGCATCACGGTGCCTGTAACCTGATTTTTCCGCGCGTCTTCCGTGTATGTCGGTTCCGGTTTGAATAGAACGCGCGCACGTTGTTCAACTTGGGACCCTGCAAACGGTCGATTACTTCCATCGCGATCTGACCCGCCGCCTGGACCACAACAGCCAAGCTGCCTTTCGCCGTCGCCCATATTTCCTTTTTCTCCCGGTCCGACGCCTGGTCCATCGCCTTCACCGATGCCCAGACCCTTACCTGTTCCGATTCCCTCCTCATTGCCTGGACCTTTGGATTCGATGTCAGACTTCGATCTCGGATCGCCGTAAACAGGAGCTTTGAGATCTTTCCACAACGCGGGATCGATATCGATGCCGGCGGTGGGAAGTGATGGTGGATTGAGCGGCGGTCTCGTTGGTATTGCGGCGAGAATGGTGGAAGGCGGCGGCAATTTTCCAGCTTGTGGTGGAATGGGATTGTGATTACCACCTCCGCCACCGCCTTGTGCGAGTTTTTGTGACGGGCCGGAGCCTTCGCCTTTCTTGTCTCGAAACCCGACTCGACCTGGTCCATCCTTGCCGGTGCTCGGTTTGTTTGTCGAGTCGAGGGGTTTCGAAGGGTCGAGCATGACTACTTCCTCGTCTCCGCTGTTCGCGGTGATATCCGGAGATCCCGAAGCAGTTCTGTCGAATAGAACTACAACAAGTATTACGCACGTGATCGCAGCGACTGCAAACAGTGCGGCGGGTATCACATTTGGAGTTGATAGAAACGTTCGCAGTCGCTGAACGATGCGTTGACTCATCGTTCTGGTGAAGATCACAGGGTTGTTTTTGAGCTCGATCCAGCTTCGCTTAAGCTCGTCGCGCAGAAACGCAATCTGGATCAGGAGTCTTGTTAATAGAGATCGAGTTTCGATAATGGTGGGTTGGTATTGGTGCATCGCAGAACCTCTTTGTTTCTCTGCGGCGCTCTGCGTATCTCTGCGTACTCTGCGTTGAAATTGCCACCAAACGCAGAGTACGCAGAGATACGCAGAGCACCGCAGAGACTTTCGAACGCTTGCCGGTGCGGGGAGCTTCTATTGCTGTGTTACCAAAACCAGTGAAAAGGTGACGCTCTGAGGAGACGTCGAATTCGGAATTGTGATGAGGCGTCTAGTCGTTTGGATGCTTTACTTGATCTGATTGAAAAGTTTTGTCGCGCGCGCGCTGTCGATGCGTTGCAGAATTCGATACTGCTGGAGCGCGAGGTTTCGGTTGTTCACCGCGATATACGACATGCCGAGGTTGTAATGGGCCGAGGCGTAATCGGTCTTTTGCTGAATCGCGATCATATACTGCTGGATCGCTTCCTGGTAACGGCGCAACTGGTGCAACGCGTAGCCAAGCTCGTTGTGCGCTTCGGGATAGTTGGGTCTGATCTGAATCGCTTTGCGCAACTCGTCGGCGGCTTCGGTATAACGCTCGAGATCGTTGTAACACCAGCCGAGGTTGTATTCAGCGGTGGCATTGCCGGGGCGCAGCTCGAGCCCACGCTTATAAGAGTTCGCGGCTTCGTTGTAGTTCTTGATGTTGTAGTAATAGACGTCGGCCAGACCGAGGTGCGCGAGGCCCATATTCGGGTTCAAGCGAATTGCATCCTGATACGCCTGGACAGATTCCTGGTTACGACCGAGATTGCGCAGTGCGTAACCCATCTCGTTTTGTGCTTCCGGGTAATTCGAGCGGTAGGAGATGGCCGTTTTCAGATGATTGAGAGCGTCGGGGTAATTTTTGTTCTCGTTCTGAATCCAACCGAGCTCGTAGTGTGCGGCCGCGTAGTCAGGCTTGATGCTGATTGTTCGAGTGAAGGCTGTGGAAGCGTCGGCGTATCGTTCGAGTTTTTTGTAAGCATAGCCAAGCTCAAACTGTGCAGCGGCGTTGTTGGGCTGAATCGAGACGACGCGTTCGAGCGGATCGACGGCGGAGTCGTAGTCTTCGAGATCGTTGTAGATCCAGCCGATGCGATAGAGCGACGAAGCCATCGACGGATTGATTTCCGTGGCCTTTAAATAGAGGTCAAGAGCTTCGCGATATTTTTTCTGGCTATAGAGTGCTTCGCCTTGCTGGTAGTAGGAATCGGCGGCGCTCGTTGTTGTTGGGGTTGTGGTTATTGTCGGGCGCTTGACCGGAGTTGTTGTTGTCGGCTTTCTGCGCGGCGTTGTTGTTGTAGTCGATGCTGGTTTGATTGCGGGTTTTGTTGCAGGTTTTGTTGAAGGACGGCTGGTGCTGCCGCCAATCATCCCACCGCCCGTGACACCACCCGAATCGTGCTGCGCGACGGCGGCGCCGCTTGTCATTATTAATAGGACTGCGGACAGACAAATTGAGCGAGGGGGCTTGAACGACATGACATTTTCTCCTGCATTGAACCGGAAATGAACGGCGACGACCGCGGCTGACATTATAGTTAAGAATGGCAGCGCGTGGAAACGTTTGTTTGTGAGTTTTGAGTTCGTTTGCGGCGGCGCTACGCCCCTCGTTTGACCATAACGCCGAAGGCGTTGGCCAATTTCAGCCCAGGATTGGAGCGCAGCGACAATCCTGGGTTAGTTAACATATAACGATTAACCCTGAAAGGGTTTCGCGGTTGGCGAACCCTTTCAGGGTTTGATCACGATTTTGAAATTTGTCCCGGGGTTCTCGTTCCTCGAACCCGGGGCTGAAATTAGCGAACGCCTTCGGCGTGTTCCAACTGACGCTGCGCTTCGTTTGACAGTCCTAAATCCCATACGTTAACGTAACCCGCTTACGCTAGTGCCCCTTCACCATGCGTCCCGTTCGTCTAGCGGCCTAGGACACCGCCCTTTCACGGCGGCGACACGGGTTCGATTCCCGTACGGGACGCCAATATCTTACACTTGTGCAGCCACCTCGGAACTAAGCTCCTCGCTATGAGCCTAGCTAACAGTTTCCGAGCGCTCAGAAAGACGTATCCACCGTAAATGGATCTTAATAAGCACCCTGAAATATGGCTGTCACCTGAAATATTAAAGTGGCAGATTACCCTCGGTACTCACGAGGAGCGCGACCGAAGGTCTGGAGCGCGATCCTATGAAATCTGGTCTCATGCCGAGGATCTTTTAAATCAGCATTCGAAAGACTCTCGCATTAGTGGAATATCTACCCTGTGGCGTGCAATTAACTACCGTTTACGTTTGATTGAACGCATTTATTCTCTTAAAAAAATTCCGATTAAAAACAAACCAACCGACGACTACCTTCACTTGCTTGAATTTCTGGGACTAGTACGGCCCCTTATGTTGCAAAGGTTGAAAGTACTCAGGAATGCAGTTGAACATGAGGACGAATTCCCGCCTGATTGCGAATCTTGCCAAGTCTTGTTGGAGTTCACATGGTATTTTCTTCGCTCAACGGATGGCGTGACACAAAGTATAATTACCCATCTAGAGCTTGACGCTGAACCAGATCCCACAGGAGAAGAATCGGATTATTGGTTCGACATTCAAAATCATCCTCATCAAAACTGGATTCCAAGGATTTCCGGATGGATAACTCCGGGCTTGATCTCAAATCAGCCAAGAAGTGACTGGTTAATAATTAAAGTTGATGAAATCGGAACGCGGGCAGAACTTGTCAATCGGCTCAAAGACTTTGAGAACGAAGAATCTATCGAGGACTCAGGTAGAGGTCGGAACCCAGAAGATATTTATATTTCGGGTGAAGTCCGTGGCAGTAGTGAGCCGTTGAAGAATTTAATAAAGCTGTTTCTAGGAGTGACGTAAGAGCTTTAATTTCCTTTAGCCAGGCAACAATCCGGTTCCAAGTCGGAATGCTTTGGGACGCCAATACCTCCAACACCACTTTCCCTTAATCCTTAAGTTTGACCTGCGCTAATCGATAACTCTTGAAGGGATTGCTGGTGGCGTTCGCGCTCATAGAAAAGCATCTTGCTAAGGGTACTTATCGATTACTGCTCGCTAAGCTCTCGATCATTCTTCGTGTTCTTGTCTCCTAGTCTTCATACTCATCAGACCCCAACACCCACATAAACGTGATCTTCGACGCGATGCAAAAGCACTTGAAGCTATCAGGAAAAAGCCAAGCCTCGCTAAAACCGAACTACGCGACCAAAAGGTAGGGCTAACCGAAGAGCAGGCTTACGATTTGATTTTCGCGAATCCTGGGGACGGAAGGCGCCGCCAATCAACTGGGATCTTCTCTAAGATGAAGAGATATGGAATCAACGTCGGCTCGCGATTGCTTTATCGTACGAACATGACCGTGAAAAGATTTACCAGGAAGTATGGTCGGAACCAATTACTCAAATCGCTAAGAGTTATGGAGTCTCCGATGTCGCTTTCCGCAAACGCTGTCGGAAACTAATGATCCCACTGCCCGGACTCGGTTACTGGGCCAAAAAGGCGGCGGGTAAGCCAGTTCAACCACAGCCTCCCCTGCCAGATTTGTCCGTTGCAAATGAGGATTATTAAATCTCTGTCGGAGCTGAAGTGTTTATGTCTGTCTTAAATCCTTACCATGCGCTCGCGCTGACTTGTTTGCGGCAAAGGAAAGAAGTACGCGGTGAAAGCAAGGAAGTTTTTGATTACAGCGCAGAAGATCCAGGCAAAGTTTAACGTGTTCTGCTTGATACCTTCTCTGCTTTAGCAAAAGCTTGATGTGAATTAATCTTTGCAAGTTAAACCTTCGAGTAAGTTTGACTTGCACAATCGCGATCATGTCAGGCTTGTTCGCGTGCTTCTCAGCGTTCGCTTAGACCTTCCTAACATTCGGCGAATACTTCTTAACCTCATTGACGATCACGTCAAACGTGTGTTCGAACACGTCAAACTTTGCGCGGAACTTCCTTGCTCAAAAGCGATCATGTCATGAGTTGGCTCGGCCTTAACGGAACGAGCGCGGTAGCGCCGGGTCAATCTCTTTCCGACGTTCGCTTTGAGGAAATTAACCCGGCGCTACCGCGCTCGGTTCTGTGCTAGTTCAGCAGTTCGCTTTCGATTGCGGCAATCTGTGTGTCAACCATGCCAAAGCAGTTCAGCTCACCGCAGCGGGTGAAGGCGATGTGCTTTACATGATTGACCAGTACTTTCGGTGCGATTGAATTTTCAAGCGTCGACATGAGAACGAGCAGGGCCGCGGAGCTGGTTTCCGGCTGAGCACCAACCTGACAGATCATCGCTGCGAGCCGTTCGAGTTTTTCTTCGGTCGAAATCTCATCATTAGCTTCCAACATGCATGACTCATCGATAACTGGTTCACCCGCATCAACGCGGCGCACGAGTTCTGAAAGTCCGGGAGTATCATTGGTTGCCAAGGCGTAACGGATAAAGGCGCGGTCGCTGGCGTCGATGGTCCTGTCATTAATGAGCGACTGCGCTCGACGTTTGATCGCATTGCTGATTGTGTTGTTTGTGGATGAGTTTGTTGCGTGAGGTGTTGCTTCGCGCTCGGGTGCGCTACTACTATGCGTACTCATAACTGTTAGCCTTTCTTCGGAAGGTTAATGGTTTAGGGTCGGCGTTGTGTTGTAACCACAAGGTCGGCCCGCTGCATTTTAAAGAGGGGTTGTGGCACTCTAGCGGTCAGATTTTCGTCTGTCAATGAGAAAGTTATCCCCACTGTGCCGCGTTCAGGAGGAACTGAGTAATGGCAACGAAGCGAAGAAAAAGACGAACTCCTGCAGAGAAGGCTGAACTGCTCATCTCCAAGTGGAAACGTAATGAGCGCGCAGAAGAAAGTTGGGCCCAATCTGGCGCCTCAGTTGATGGCTACGCGTTGAACCTAACCAACTTGGGTTTGAAGAATGTGCCCGATAGTTTGCGCGCACTCCCCGAGGTTGAACTCTTACAGCTGCGCGACAACGTTATTGAAGAACTTCCGACGTGGATCGGGGAACTCTCGGCTCTCAAGGGTTTAAGCCTATTTAGAAACAAGCTCCGCACCTTACCTGACGAGATCGGCTCCCTCAAAAACCTGAAGCTGTTGTGGCTAGCGGCGAATCAACTTGAGGAGTTACCAGAGACGCTGCGCTCGCTACCACTCGAAGGAATAATATTGCATGGCAATCCAAAACTGGGTCTCCCTGAAAGCATCTTGGACAGACCTGCGGACGAGGTGCTTCGTTATTATTTTGAGTCACGAGCTGAAAAGGGTCGCCCATTGCTCGAGTTAAAACTACTCGTTGTTGGTCGCGGAAAGGCAGGCAAGACGACGTTGATCAAGCAGCTTGCGGGTGAAAAGGTGAACAAGGAGGAATCGGAAACGCATTCGATCGCCATTCGGGAACTCATGCTGAATTGTCCACGCGGTCCCGTGCGCACGCGAGCCTGGGACTTCGGTGGCCAGGAGATTCTTCACTCCACACACCAGTTTTTCTTGACTGAACGTAGCCTGTATCTGCTCGTACTCGAACCTCGCACCGGCTCGGCTCAACGCGATGCAGAGTACTGGCTTAAGCTAATCGAGACTCAAGGGGGTGGCTCACCGGTAATCGTGGTAATGAACTGGAGCCGCGGACAGAACTGGAAGGTCGATGAAGTAAAACTGCGAAGAAAGTTTCCATTCATCGTCGATTTTCTTCCTACGGATGCGTTGCACGGAGAAGGGATCGACCAGCTCCGCACCACAATGCATGAGGTGGTTGAAGCACGCATGAGCGACGTTTGGCTTCCCTTTCCGCTTCGCTGGCGAGAGATCAAGGATGAGGTGGCAGGAATGAGCGGCAATTTCCTCACGTATAGTCAATACACCGAACTCTGCGCTACGCATGGTGAAGACGATCCTGCAGCGCAGGCGGATCTGGCCGGAATTCTTCACGCGCTCGGCTTAGCGCTGTACTTTGGCAAAGACCCGAGACTCCACGACACCAGAGTACTAAACCCGGGATGGGTCACTGGAGGAGTTTATGCTGTGATTCGAGCGCCGTCAGTGAAGCAAAACGACGGGCAGCTTTCAGTGGTTGATATGCCACTCGTACTTCGCCAAGCAGAAGAGCAAAAAGTTATCAGGACCGCTGATTATCCGGCGGACACTCATACGTTCATTCTCGAACTGATGCGGGCATTTCAGCTTTGCTATGCGAGCGAGGAAGAGAAAGGTAAAGCGATTCAATATCTTGTGCCCGAGTTGCTACCTGAGTTCGAGCCCCAAATGGAAGAACAATGGGAATCTGCACCTGTCCGTCTTCGTTACCGCTACGAAGTACTGTTGCCGGGATTACTCCCGCGATTCATTGTCCGCACTCACGCTCTCAGCGATGGAGCGCCACATTGGCGGCATGGTGTAGTTTTGCAACACGCTGAAGCAACCGCATTGATCCGAGAAGAAACCGATCGACCCGAATTACAGGTATTCGTACTCGGCGACGATGAAGAGACGAGACGAATGCTGGTGGCAATCGTGCGTCGAGAGCTGGAATCGCTGCATGCGGAAATGAAGATGCAGCCTGTAGAGGAACTTGAATTAACTGGAGAAGATGAGCACTGGATCAGTGTAAAAGCCCTTCGCGAAATAGAAGAGCCCAAAATGCCAAAGCAAAGACTGCCTGTGCAGCCGGAGGGAACGGCCCAGGTCAACGTGGCCCGCGAACTCAACAAGCTCTTGCCTGCGGAGGCGCGCGCAATCGATCGCGATCCAGCAACAGCGCCTTTACCTGTGCGAGTGTTTGTCAGTTACGCCCACGATGACGAACGCCAGCTCAAACGACTCGACGCAATGTTAGATGTCCTCGAACAGCTCCATGGTCTGACATCCTGGGTTGATAAGCGCCTGATTGCAGGAGAAGAGTGGGACGCTGAGATTCGCCGGCGACTTGAAGAGATGGACATTTTTCTTTTCATAGCAAGTCAGACTTCACTGGTGCGGCCCTACATTAAGGATCCCGAGTTGAGTCGTGCTCGCGAACGCCGTGAAGCGGGTGAAATCGAAATCGTTGCGGTTAAACTCGAGCCCTGCGCTGTCGATGAGGATCCCTTTCTTGGAAAGTTGCAGCGCCTGGCCCCGAAATTCCGTAGTGTCGCTGAAGCACCGCTCAAATCAATGGCGTGGGAACAGGTACGCAAGGATCTGTTGCCCGTTATTAAGCGAGTTCGAGCCAAAAAGGAAAAAGCTGCAGCGGCCCGGTAGACAGTTCCGTTGTGGCTTCAACGTTTCTTGTCTCCTAGTCTTCATACTCATCAGACCCCATGACCCACATAAACGACTGTATGTCTATCATGTCACGCGGTCGTAAATCCGCTACCTCACTCCGTACCATTTGTCCGAACTGTAAAAACTCTGAATACGTTTCCCAGGAGGGGCGTGTCTTATAGTGGAAGTCAAATCCAAATTTCCGCGCTGCAATCCGTGTCACATTCGGTTTTAGAAAAATATGAATCTTTGGGTGTGCGATGAAGCCAAAGACTGTTACCACGGGCCACGTTAGTACTCGTGTTTGTTTTCGAGGAAGCAAAGCAATCACTTCGACCCAGCCCGCAAATCGTTCATTCACACTTAGAGAGCCGTGAAGAAAGTCGTAAAGCCCTTGTGAAAACAGTCTTGCTCCCTCGCGTGACTTGACCGCATCCCGCAAGGCCATCTTCTCAAACGAAAAAAGCAAATTCGTTCGGGACTCGATTCGAATCGCGCGGGCGGCGATTTCACTGTATTCCTTCCGCTTTAACAAACGTCCGAATTCGTGTCGATTTAGAAGTTCTTCCCATTGCTGATGCGCCTTCCACTTGTAGTTTCGTTCCCAATCAAGGTAGGTGTCATCGTGAAAGCCATTCGGAAAGTAGTAAAGAAACTTGCGTCGACTTTCCAGCGCGCCGCTCGGTCTTTTCTTTAGTGTCGTACTTGAAACGGCCGTTTGCCGGGCTGTCACTCTTTCTGTGCTCACATCCCCTCCTTGTTTTGGTCACTGTTTAATGGTTGTGGCGAGCAATTGGCGGGCCAAATCTCTGTGGGGAACTTTAGAAGTGGTAAGGTGTTAGATTACGTCCGGCCTAATCGACGTTCATTAAAAGAGGCTGCCTTCAGCGTAGATGATCGTTATTCAGCTGTAGCAGATCCCATCGATTACCATATAAGTCTTCAAACACCGCGACTATTCCGTATGGCTCATGCTTCGGCTCTCTTATAAACTTGATTCCCTTCACAACCATGTCATTGTAATCCCGCCAAAAATCATCCGTGTTGAGAAATAAAAAGACTCTGCCGCCTGACTGATTGCCAACAAAAGTTTCCTGTTCGGCGGTCGCTGCTTTCGCCAGTAGCAATGTCGTTCCGACTGAGTTGGGAGGGGAGACTACAACCCAACGTTTATTTTGCTCTAGCTGATAAGTGTCTTCGACCAAAGTGAAGTGAAGCTTGTTGGTATAGAACTCAATCGCTTCATCGTAATCTCTAACAACGAGTGCCACATGAACGATTGATTGCCGCATGACGTCGACCAACTCTCTAGTGCTGATTTGCGATACGCATTTTTCCAACGACTTTGAATTGCAGGAAGACGGATGAAATAAGGGTCTTCCTTTTAAGCAAGACGCTTGATGCTCACGTTTCGAATTGAAGCCCGTTTTAATATGTGCTTTCGAGACACGCCGTGAGTTTCTGTGCCAAATAGCTCACGTAGGGCTCTTCCCGAATGGTGTCGTGACGACCAGGAATCACGTACAGTTCGAACCCTCCGCCAGCAATAGTCTTCCACCTACGCCGATTGTCTTCAGCTTGGTTCTTATACCGATTGTCGCGAGCGAGAAAATACGCGAGCTTAGCGGCAATCCGTTTGGGAGGCACATAGTTCTGCGTTGCTCGGTATATGGCCCACTCGAGACGCGCCAGCGGATCCTTAGCAACTAAGACTTTCTGTTCGTACTTTTGTTCCTCATTGGTAAGAGGAACGACGGCGGCGGCGCTTTTGCGATTTAGCGCCAGCCTGATTTTCATGCGGCGTGCCGCAGCCCGGAGATAGGACCTAACTCCTAACTCCTTAAGATGACGCAGATGGCTAATGATCCTTTTCCCTGGCGCAAGAGGAAGCGGACAGTGAGTGTCAATCATAGCCAACAACGCCACCTCTTGCCCGGCAACCCCCAATTGATGCGCCATCTCCAATGCAAACAGTCCTCCAAGCGTATCACCTAGAAGATAATATGGTCCTTGTTTTTGAAACTCGCGAATCTCTTCTAAATAGTGCGCAGCCATGTCCTCAACGCGAATCAGACACTCTTTTTGGTAATCCAGACCGGCTGCTTGCAAGCCATAAACCGGCTGATCCGAACTCAGGTGACTAACAAGCGACCGGTATATAAGGACGTGTGCGCCACATGCGTGCACACAGTAGAGAGGCGGCTTCGTGCCTTGAGGCTGAATTGCTATCAGCGACGACCAGTTCGGTGACCAATCATCATGGCGCAGCAAATTGGCAAGACCCGCGATCGTCGAAGCCTGAAAGAGTGTTGCGAGAGGAAGTCTCTTACCCAATATCTTTCCAATCTCTGCAAAAAGTCGGACACCTAAAATCGAATCCCCACCCAACTCGAAGAAATCGTCGTCGACTCCAATAGGATGTATCGCTAAAACTTTCTGCCACACATCTATTAATTGCAATTCCAGAGAATCACGTGCATCTACCCGAACGAGATCCAGGTTGGGTCTCTGGTCAGGCTTCGGCAAAGCGCTCCGATCAACCTTCCCATTGGGCGTCAAAGGGAGACTCTTCAACAAAATGAACGCAGACGGCACCATATACCCGGGCAGTTTTTCGTTCAGTTTCGCGCGCAAGTAGGTGGCGCTCTGGCCTCGGTCCCTTGCGACTACGTATGCTACCAAACGCTTCTCTCCGGCCTCATCTTCTCTCACAATCACTACACTGTCTTGAACTTCAGGGAGTGCTGCGATGACGGCTTCGATCTCTCCCACTTCGACTCGATTGCCGCGAATCTTTACCTGGTAGTCGACGCGACCCAGAAACTCGATCGTTCCGTCAGGAAGACGTCGTCCCCGATCTCCGGTTTTATACAAACGCGCGCCAGTCTCAGTGGAATACGGATCGGGAACGAATCGCTCCGCAGTCAAGTCTGGCCGATTTAAGTAGCCTCGCGCGACGCCTGCTCCACCTATGTAGATCTCGCCCGCTGCATCGCGTGGAGCTAACCGCAAGTCTGCAGTCATGATCATGACTTTGGCGCCGTCTATCGGGTGACCCAATGGCGCGAAACTCGAATCGGTACCGCTGTCCATTGTCTCTATCTCATGAGTGATAACGCCGACTGTAGTTTCGGTCGGCCCGTAGTGATTGATGATCGTGCAGTCTGGCGCCAGTTGCCGAAGCTTTCCAATCAGATTCCAACTGAGTCCTTCACCGCCAAGTATCAGTCGCTGTCGAGGCAAAACTGCACGAGCATCGGACGATGTCAATAGCGATGACAAATGGGATGGCACAATTTTCAAACAGTCAATCGCCTCATGCCTGAAGTATTCGACTGCGGCCTCAGGATCGACAGCGCATTCTCGAGATAGGAGGTGAAGACAACCACCGTTACAAATTGATGGGAAAAGGACCGTGTTACCAAGATCAGCCGCGAATGTAGAGATCATCGCGTAGTGACCGGTCGTTGGGAGTTTTAGTCGTCTTGTGACAGCACGGGTGTAGTTGACGAGTTGCCTATGCTCAATTGCTACGCCCTTCGGCGTGCCTGTTGAACCTGAGGTGTAAATTACGTAAGCCAAATTACTGGGAATAGTCGTATGTGGAGGATTGTCGTGATCAAATGGTTCGATCCGTTTCCAATCCGTATCAAGACAGATTAAGTGAGGAGCGTTGTGAGGCAGTTGAGGCACATGGTGATTCACAGTCAGCAGCATGGAGGCCTTCAGATCATCGATCATGAAAGCTAGCCGCGCTCGCGGGCAATCCGGATCAAGGGGTGCATACGCGCCTCCTGATTTCAGGACAGCCAGGATCGCTATAGGAATCTCGATACACCGCTCGAGACATATTGCGACCAATACTTCCTGGGTAACGCCTCGACTGCGAAGATAATGAGCAAGCTGATTTGCCCTTCGATTCAGCTCACAGTAGGTTAGTTGATAATCCTCATAGACGACGGCAATGGCATTTGGAGTGCGCTCTACCTGCTCCTCAAAGAGCTCGTGAATAGACTCGTGATGCAGCGACTGCGCAACGCGCATAGGGGAAAGTGCGTGCCCGCCAACCGCTGAGACCGATTGTCCGTGAGAAACGGCTTTCATGGAAGGAATCCCGCTTATTTGAGTTGAGCATAGATGAGTCAGGAACGAACCGCATCGGAGAAGTCTGCCAATTGTCGATGGCAGACTATTGCTGGCATTCGCGAGCACGTCTCTCTATCTCGGATGATTCAATCATGTCGCCCCACTATCACTTGAGCCTTGTGCTGTAAGACGTAATTCGCGACGAAAGTTGATATGACTTTACTTAGGTTTTCAGTTACCTCACAAATTAGACCGCAAACTGCAAAGAAAGACCGATCGGATGCAATTCAACAATGGAAGGAGCATCGCGTTTCCGATGAAAGTACTGGTTATTGCATCGCTAATTATTGGCCGCTGCTGACACTCGCGCAGACTCCGCGCAAAGCCTTTCCTTACGATTACAGGATTGACGATCTGCCGAACGGGGTATCGGCAGATTTCAGCAGCTTGCATAACTCGACATTAGGAATGCGGTTTCTTTGAAACCGCTCCTGCAACGAAATTCGCCGCGGCGTCGCTATTGATGTCGCGAGCCAGGAGGTATGCAATTTCGGTGATAGCAGGGACTGGTAGAACAATCGATCCGCGAATATTTTCCAGAACGCGAATTGTCGCTTGATGCTCTGGTTCTGATGCATTGAGCGAGGCGAACAGAAATCCAGAATCAAGCAGGACGGCCATCGTCAATTCGTTGTGAACCCATCGTGCTTATCGACCTCTGCGCGGAGGATCTCATCGGCTCGCGCAGCGGTGTTACCTGGTCCTCCCGAGTAACGACCCGCCATTGACAACAACTACTTGGCAGCCGGTGAAGTTTGATCTCCAATTGTGGATAGGGCCAAGGCTTCGCCCTCTTGCGGCAGGCTTTCTTGAAGCAGTCGAAGCACTCGGCGACGCTCCTCAGCGGGCAACTTGAGCAACTCCTCGATTTATTCTCTCAGGATCATGGCAATCGACACTTTACCTGACTGAAGAGTTGATGAACAGTGCCGGTAATCTGGCGCAAGACACGGCGGCGCCAGACGTTTCCCGTACGGGATATGAGACCTCGGACACCCCAAATATCAACGGCGTGGCGCAATATAACTGCGTCGGGCCTTGATAACCAATTTGCCTTGCGATTTCTGTGGAGCGGGACCGAGGTCGAGTTTTAATTTACGCGTCGACCCATCCCGCTGCTTGTTCGTGGAGACAAACGCCAGGTTGTAACGGCTGCGCAGGTGATCGATCAGTGTTTGAAAAGTCGTGTCGAGCTTTATAGGTTTGTCTGCCAGTACTTCACCGCCGGTTTCGTTCGCCAAATATTCCAGGTCCATGTATTTGGCTGCGACAACCTTGTTCACGCGGGTAGCAACCGTCTGGAGAGTATTTTCCATGCGTTGGATTAAGACTTTAGGAATGATGGCGCAAACGACGGCGCCTGATTCGTAAATCGCGGCGCTGGCTGCTCGACTAGAGGGGCCATTCGAGCAATCGAAAAGACGCGTCATGGACGTAATCACAATTATGACTCGACGCCCAGCTGGATTGCTTGCCTTTAGCATGTACTCCGCGGCGTCGGCAAACATCAGATTGAAGCAATGTGCGACGTTCGTGGTTTTAGCCGGTGGCGGAATGTTATTGAACGCGTTCTCGATCATCATCCGGTTGCGAGTGAACGGCTGAATCAGCCTCGCGGTATCGGTGAAGGCCATCACTGCGATCTCATCGACAAGTTTGAGACGATCGATTGCTTCACGGGCCGCCCGATGTGCTTCGTAGCTCCAGACATCAAGCGGGTGCGGGCATGCCGGCCCCCGATCAATAACCACCACCACAGAGAGCGGTAGCTGATCCTGACTAAAGTGTGTGATCTCCTGTTTGATGCCGTCTTCGTAAAGCAGGAAATCTTCCTTCTGCAAACCGCCGACGATGCGCGCCGTGTTCTTCTGCAGCACCAGCGCATCGATCTTGACGAGATCGACATCGATCTTGACGACTTCCAATGATGACTCGGGTGTGGGCGTCGGGCTTGGCGAAAGTTGGATCGCCTTTTGACTTGGGCGTCCGATATTCGCATTCAAGTTCTGATTGGGTGTTTGCGAAGTGACCGGTCTGGCTGAGTAGAAGAGCACGGCCGCAAAGACGATCGGGGTGAGTAGAAACAGAGGCAGCAGAATGGACCGTTGATGTCTCATAGCTCCGTCATACAGATGCATGTAAGCCGCATAACGACTAATTAGATCGTAAACAGTCGTGTTGTAATACGAGCTTTACAATATAACACTCACCGAGCAGCTAAAAACCTAAGAAATTGGGCTGGGGATTTCCTACTGTACAGAAGGAGTTCGCGGAGTCTCGCCTTGGGCCAGGGCTGCAAGGGCCCTCGCGATCTCGCCGGTGACAGTGCCGTTCAAATTTGCCAGGACGATGACGGCAAGGCTCTCCTCGGGGTAATAGACCATGTGCGAGTTAAACCCGATGTTATTTCCATCATGCTCAATCAACAGGTGACCGTTTACGCGGCGTACATACAAACCACAGGCATAGTCACCTTTGAATGGCGTGATCATTTTGTGCAGCGATGTAGCCGATAATAACTTTCCTCCGAACAGTCCTTCTTCCCAACGGAGCAAGTCCTCGGTTGTCGAATAGAGTGAGCCCGACGAAAAGCCCATTCTGAAATCGGGACGTTGCGCATTCTCGATCCTATTGCGGCCCGGCCAATAACCAGATGCACGCCGAGGAATGAGCGTCACATACGAGAACATTCCGGAGGCTTGTCATTAAAAAGCAGCAGATCAGGTGACCCCGGCTGGTATTTAGCAGCATCATCAGAGATGCCGGATGTGTGCGTCAGCAGATGATAGATAGTGATGTTGTCCCAGGATGCGGGCGCATCCGGAAGATATTTCTTAACCAGATCACTAGTCTTCAATTTTCCGCGATCCTCAAGCAGCAAGATCGCGGCTGCGGTAAACTGCTTCGTCATCGAAGCGATATTGAATCGAGTTGTCGGCGAATTTGGAATGCTCCATTCCAAGTCCGCCATGCCATAGCCATTGTTGAATATGGTCTTTCCGGCTTTGCACGAGTAATCATGTTTGCACGGTGAATATGGTTCTTGCACGATAAATCAGGTAATGCGAAACCGTCTTTTTGGGTTGCTCTAGTAATAATAAGGGTCTATAGTAGCCGCCTCAAGTTCTTTTACCAACAGTCTCACAACCAATCCGTCTCACGCCTACCAGCGTAGTGACACTTTCCATTTGCAGTTTCAAACTAGGAGGTGACAATATGCGCAAACTTATAAGGTTGATAGTTCTAGTAGGAACCACAATCCTCATGCTCATGCCTGTTCAGCCACTGCAACCCGTGCAACGGGTGCAAGCGGTGCCGGGATATGAGGTGCATTACACGGTTCGTTATAACGAGGATGTCGGCCCGGTTGATCCCTCCTCCTCCATCGCGGGCGAGTGGACCAGTGGCTGTGACGGTAGCTGGATCGGATGGGGATGGGAACCGGGGCACGAGTGGTCATATACCTACGTGACCTATGGCGCTGCGTGCTCGGCGCCTCCGGAACCTTCCTATCCATAGAAGCTGATCCGATAGTAGAGCTTTTCGGGCAGGACGTTAGTTCTGCCCGAAAGCTTTGTGACTCAAGAGAGCGGCGACGCGGATCAGATGTTGGCGGCTCAAAGCTTTTTCAGTCAATCACGCCGCCTCACTTGTAAACTCAGGCGCGATTCCTAATTCATAAACGCTCTGAATTATGACGCAGAGGTTGTGACAAAGTACCTTACAGAGTGCTTCGTTAATCTGCGCTGTCTCTGTCTTACTCCGTGCCGCTCGCCAAACTTCGCTTTAATCATGCTGAAAGTGGTTTCCACGTTGGATCGCTTGTGATAGTGGACTAAGAATTCCTCACGCTTGAAACTGTAGTAATGAAACATGCGTTTCCAAAGTTCTGAGCCGCGTTTGCCGGTCACGTTTGTTTTGAACGGGATGTAAGGCGTTGCGCCGTGGTCTACTACGGTCTGTAGATTGTCTCCGCTGATGTAGCCCTTGTCGGCACTAACCTCAACCATATTGAATCCGGCCTTTGCAGTCTGATCAAGTAATGGTTTGAAATACGGTGCATCGTGCGTTCGTGCGCTAGTCAATTCGACGCCCGTTACAATGTGCGTTCGCACTCCGCAAACAAGATGCATCTTAATCCATTCATGCCAGTCCTCAGTGTTGCCGTACTTCACGTCAAACCAGCGTACAAAGCGCGTAGTTGAGAAGCCCGAGCTATCAACCGCAAAGTCTGTCTCGATTGATTTGAGGGGCAATGCGCTTTCAGCGATCAAGTATTTCAGATACGGCGTGAGTGACTCCATTTGCAAGTAATCAAACATTGAATTGAACGACGGTAGTTTTGAGAGATAGCCCTTTGCCAGCGCATCGCGCATGTCACTTGCGAAACGTCGGGCGCTCATATTGGAGTAGACCTTGAACGCCACTGAAAACAAAACATCCGCAAGCGGCAGTCGCTGACCGCCGCGCTTGCGCTTTTGGATCGGTTCTTCAATCTTCGAGCACAGTTCGTAAAGGAACGCGAGAAAGTCTTGTCGGTGTTAAATGGAAAGCGAAGCTTAACGCGGGTCCATTAAGCGTCCAATAACGATTCCTTAAGACCCGACCTTGCACTTTTCAGGTGGATAAAACGACCCGCTGAACCGGCAAAGAGAAGGTCAGCTACGCGCGATATGCGGAGCGCACTTCACGCGGTAGACCCGCGAAGGATTGCGAACTTCCTCGCCCTTTTCCCCACTCCTTCGAGTTCTTTGCAGAATTGATCAAGCAACGAGGCTGACTCTAACGACTCCCGGCTGCAAAAAATTCAGGAGATCATCATGACCAATGAACAGATCAAACTAGTGCAGGATAGCTTCAGGCAGATTGGCGCGAGTTGGCAGGCTGTAGCAACGCAGGTGACTAAGATCTCTAAGCCTCTAAGCTATAACGAAATCCAGGTGCTTGTTCGGTACAGCAGGTCAAGCAGAGCTACCTGCAAAATAGACCAGCCGGGCTTCTTCCACGTCGATTAGCCCTTCCCAATTGGGACAAATAATATTGCCCTGATAGATCGTTATTGGTTGGTAACGCTTTCCTTTTTCGAGCGGCGGTAACCCTTTCTTCTCAAGCTCCTTGTTGTAAAAATCAAGCTGTGATTCGTCGAGGACACTGAGAGGGTCAAGCATAACGCCATAACTTTCACTGTCTGAAATATTGAGCTTGACCCAATTTTGAGGGAAAGTTGCAATTGAAGCCTTGAGCCAACGCCACACAACTTCATCATTGCTATTTCTTCGCAACTTATCCGTTCGGAAGCTATGCGACTGTAGCGACCTCGAAACCAGTTCCTTCGTCAAAGGCCGTTCTCGTTCAATGGTTGGCGCAGTAACTTCCGTCGAACGATGTAACGATACTTTCCAAAAACGCTCTGCAACTACACCGGAGGCGAAGCCACAGAACACAATGCATGTATACAAAAGAAGGCGTTTTAAAATCATGCTGTTTCTCCCCCTCCATTCCGACTAGCTGTTGCCAAAATACTAATTAGATCGCAAACAGTCACTAAGTTTCTATCGTAAGAGGCACTGTTTGTCCCACATTGAATTAAGGTCGAAGCATCTTGAATTGCGCGAATAGCAAGCAAGATCGGCCCGAACGCGTCTTGATCTCACGCGGTGCTGTTTTGAACTCGATTCGGCTTGTCTGAATTCGACGCAATTGCACATTGAATTCCGTCAAACATGGATTGAATCCAGCAGATCATGGATTGAATTTCGGCAAAACCAGACCGGACCGCCTGGATCTCAGACATCCTCGCGTCGATTCACAAAGCTATTTGTCAAAGCGCATTGCGAGGAACACGAGATCACTTCGCGCCGCGTGCGCCTCAAACTGCATTTTCACTGGTCGCAGGGGATACAGAAGGGGATAAAATATCTCTGTGCGTAAGTACATTACAAAGCTAACGAATCATTGGCGGCGCTATGTGCTATGGGGAATGTTCTGGTTGCTGATTTTCGTTCCTATGACGCTCACGACCGTGTTCATCTTCATTCATGAAGGTGACGGTAGCCGGCCATACGTTCCTGAACTAAGAAAGATTGAGGCCGAGACTCCGATGTTCCGGGATCACAAAAACTCACCGATAAAGTTGTACTTAAGCAAAGCAGGGCGTCATTATCCATTTACTACTCAACACAGGCCCCATTTGCCGAGATAGAATCATTTTACAAACGGGAATTACCGGCGCGAGGGTGGGCGCTTCCAAAGGGGCCTTCGCATCGTTTCATTGATTCCGACGCTCACAGCGAACATTACCGGCGTGGCGATTACTGTATTGCCATAGAAAACTATGGATCGAATAGTTACTCAGTTGTGTTTATTTGGGATCCGTAGTAACAGAACCGAGCGCGGTAGCGCCGGGTCAATCTCATTCCCGCGTTCGTTTTGGGAAAGTTGACCCGGCGCTACCGCGCTCAGTTCTGTGCTAGTTAACCAGCAGCTCAGTTTCGATTGCAGCAATCTGCGCGTCAACCATGCCAAAGCAGTTCAACTCACCACAGCGAGTGAAGGCGATGTGCTTTACATGATTGGCCAGGACTTTCGGTTCTGTTGAATTCTCAAGTGTTGACATGAGAACGAGCAGTGCCGCCGATCTGGTTTCCGGTTGACCGCCAGCCTGGCAGATCATCGCTGCGAGCCGTTCGAGTTTTTCCTCGGTTGAAATCTCATCACCAGCTTCCAATACGTATGACTCATCGATAATCGGTTCACCCGCGTCAGCGCGGCGCACGAGTTCTGAAAGCCCGGGAGTATCATTTGTTGCCAGCGCGTAACGAATAAACGCGCGGTCGTTTGCGTCGATGGTCCTGTCATTGATGAGCGACTGTGCCCGACGTTTGACTGCATCGCTGATTGGGTTTGTTGCGTGAGGTGTTGCCTGGCGCTCGGGTGCGCTACTACTATGCGTACTCATATCGTTAGCCTTTCTGTGGAAGGTTAATGGTTAGGGCTGGCTTTGTGTTGAAGTCACAAGGTCGGCCCGCTAAGTTTTAAGAGGGGTTGCGGCACTCTAGCGGTCAGATTTTCGTCTGTCAATGAGAAAGTTATTCAACTCGGTGGCTCAACGATCCAACCATCCTTCCCGTCTGAATTTGCTAATACAAACTCCGGCGATAGACCAGTTGCACCATCCATAACACATCCGCGCGCCACAGTGTGAAAATTTACACGCCCCATGCATTCGCCGTCACTCGTCCGCCAGAACCCGACAACGTTTGGAAGTTCATTGATCGCAAGAATGTTTCCGCTGGAGCTAAAGGCGGCCCCGCGATAGTCGATTGTTAGCGAAACTTCTCGCTCAACTGTGCTGCCACGGAAGCCACGCAGAGTTATTTCTTGAGTCGAGTTGACTCCGAGGTGGATCGCTGCCGTTTCCACATCGTCAAAGTTCCCGGAAATCACAGCAAGTTGCTTCCCATCTTTACTGAGAGCCATCGCCCTTAATACTGTTGTCGCTGAAGGATGATTAGTTGTATCGAGCAGTCTGACGTCCAATAAGACCTGCTGTGTTGCCTCCACCGTTACTTCAATATCAAGTATGTCGACAGCACCGTCTGCGGCGGTCGATTCTGTAAACTTACTCGTGAGGCCATCGGCTAGTCCTCCCTTTATCCATTCGCCATATGGGTCCCATCCGTTACGGTCAAGGAACACATGACCAAGGTTGCTTCCGAGGTCTAACCCATTATTTTGTTCGAATAGCCATGACGCGAGATCCTTACTCGTTAGTTCTTGATCGATCGAATCGGGTTGGGCCAACGCCTGCACCGCCAAAGTCCTAGGAGTGATGGCAATGAAACGACCTTCCTCGAGGACGACGAGAAGTATTTCTTTGTCGCCACTAGTACACCAAACCCCGCTGATAATATTTATGTAGTGTGGGTTCACTTCAAAGTTGCTGTCAGAAAGATCCGCATCTCGAAGAGTCACATCAATGAAGGTGATATGGCGAAAACTGGCTCCCCGAAGTGAAGCGTAATCAAACGATACTCGTCCAAAACTGCCTCCGAGCCATGATGACTGGGAGAGATCGGCGTTTGTCAGATTACAGTTGCGCAGATGACAGCCACGTACGATCGCTCCTGCTAGGTCAGCTCCATGTAAATCTTTCGAAAATGCCGCAACCTCCAACGCTCGGGCGGCGACTTTGCCTTTAATTCTACGGAATGAAGTTTGGTTTTTGACGTAACGTAATAGAGAGCTCTGTCCACACATCAAGAAGATAAATTCACGTGTCGCATCATCAAGTGCGACTTGCGCCCATGTCTTTTCAAGCTCTTCGGTTGACTCCTTAGCGAAACGTGCGAGGGGTGCAAGAACCTGTCCTTCACCGCCGGTGGCGCGAAAGTAGACCGACCATTGCTGCTCGGCAGGCTGAAGTTTTTTATCAACGTTCGCGTGTTTCCCGGCAGCTTCAACATACTCATCTTTAAGGAGGCCAATCGCGGCCGCAAGTTTGTACGCCGAGAAAAACTCAATAAGAGATTTGTGGGCCGGCCGGTAATATCCGTCATCGTCGCGAACGAGCATCGTTTGCGAGAGCAGATCGTGGCGCCAATGATCTTCCTCTGCCGTGGCCACGCGTGGTCCAAAGTACTCACGAATCCGATCAGGAATCTGCTTGTAATTGATCTTCAGTTCTTGGCTCGACAGCATTTCCCATGAGATCTCGCACATGAAAAATATCTTGTCCGCCATCGACGTAAAGGTGCGCCCAAGGCTTATGTCGCGCTCCATCTTGCGCTGCACAGCCTGGTAGTAAACCTTCGCAAGATCGGCGTTCTCTGCTTCGAGGCTGGGCATCGCTTCGATCAAGAGGTCGACCATCACCGGCCGCCGGCCGAGATCAATGAGTCTCTGATTTGACAGCACGGCCTCGATCAACTTCTCATCACTTGAACGCCGCGAAAGCACGGTTCTGAGTCGCGCTTCATCAAACATCTCAAGCGACGCAACCTGGAAACGCGTGGTTTCGAATAATTCTTTCATCGAGCTACCGCGCAGATTACCGCTCAATACTTCTCGCGCCTGTTTATCAAACTGAAAATATTCGGTACGGCAGGTGAGTATGGCCTTGGAGCCGGGGCCGAGGACTGACGCCAATGACCAGAAGTTATCAACCATTTTCTGCTGGTCCACGCGCGCGGCCATCTCGTCAAAACCGTCGAAGATAAAAAGCAGTCTCCCCATCCGGTTGAGAGTTTCGAGAACAGCGAAACTGCGGATGTTGACTTGATGCTCTCGGAACACGAACTCGGTCAACAACGCTCCGACGTCTTTGAATCCACGGGCATATTCACGCAGCCGGATCACAAGTGGCACACGCGGCCTCGTTAGTCCACGTTTTTGAGCTTCTCGATACTCGGCAACCATGTCGTGAGCATACTTGAAGGCGAACCATGATTTACCCGTCCCGAACTCTCCCAGTAAGCTCAAGTGCTCTCCGTCAGTATCTTCCATCCACTGATCTACATAGTTGGAAATGTTGTCGTGAGTACTGTTGGACCGAAGAGTGCCGGAGGCGTCAATCTCATTGACCGTGACGGCTAAGGGAACATAAAAGCGATCAATGTCGGCGGCTTGGACCTCTGTGTCTAACCATTCGAAATAGCGATCAAAGTCGACGTCCTCCTCGATAAGCTCATCAAGCGTATACAAGAGCACATTGTCGTGTGCCGTAGCAGCTTCTTTCGCCGCCGGACTGACACGGCGGAGAGCAACTAACCACACTTCGTCCAAAGACTTTTCTTTGGCGGCGGCTTGGGCGAGGTCGACGTGCGGACTCTGAATCTCACCAGCTATGGCCCTGACCAGCGTCCGCGTGAATTGCTTCCGGCGTGCGGGAACGCGAACTATTAGATCTGTATAGTCCGGCCCGGTTTCGGGTTCTATGTCGAGTGGATACTCGAGCGCCTCAAACCACTGTCGCAGTTGCCACGCAAGTAAATCAGATGGATTACCGCTTGGTAGTGACTGGGTCGTACTGGCGGCTAACCGTTTCAGGTTGTCTTCAATCTTTCCCGTTCGCCGCGAAGACTCGGGCGACGCTGAGCGTTCAGCAGAGAGACGCCGGTACTCTCGCACCAGCCATCCGTGAACATCCTTCGCTACTTTCTCAGCGAGATCCTCCGCAGTTCGATACGTGCTCCGACTCGGCACTCCGCGAGGTCCTGATAGCTTATCGATAAAGCGCTGTAACTTCTCATCGGTAGTCGATCTGCCAAGGCGCTCATAAACCAGGCACGGCTTATTTAATTCTCGTGCCTTGTCGTATTCGCGCTCTGTAATCTCTCCATAGGATCTGCCAATCACCAACACGAAAATATCCGTTCGCTCTACCTGGAGCAACGATGCTGTCTCCGGATCTTCCGGGCGTGCGCCTAGAGCAACCTCATAAACAAATGCATCGATGCCTACCTTCTCGAGCTCACGGTGCAGGTGGGCACGGAGATCCTCGAGCTCCTGCATTCGCGAGCTGATGAAGACGTGAAGCTGGCCGGTTTGAGGTTTTAGGAGTTCTCTTTCGTTCATTTCACGACTCATTATTCAGCATCCAACTAGAAAACTGTTTCACTGTGCCGCAAGTTGGGCCACCGTCTGTGCCTGTGCCGGGCACGCGTACCTCAATTACGAGATACGCATCCGACGCCTGTTCAATCATCGGCCAGGTTATGCCGGCAAGCGGAATCTTTAAGCGACGACTCCACCGTGTATTCGTCTGTCCGGCGTAGGTGCCGATGTCGAGATAGATGAACCGATTGTGCGCAGGGCCTTGGGCGAAGGGGCCGAGGAAATTCGGTTGACCGTTTTTCCCTTCTCTGACGCGAATGGGGAATTCGAAGCGCAGATCCTGTTTCGTGTATCTCTGCTTCTGAACGGTTTTGTAATCGTTGCCGTGGCCTTCCTGGATGCCGAAATCGACATCACCTGGCGGTCTCTCAACGATTACACGAAGAGTTACCTGTCGTTCCATTGTACGCAGCATAACACCGCGTCTCGGCGCCGGCGCAGTTCAATCTTGAATCGACTTGAAACAGTCTTGTAGTCGCCGAATTCAATATCGAATTTGGGCGGAACTAGAAAGGACTTCTGCGATCCTAGTGATTTTCGTGTCGATACATATCGCGATTCGGCCGATTTATTACGGCTGACCGGAGAAACATACGGTACGAGCGAAACCGCGGAAGGAACTGTAGGGGTGGCCCTCCGCGGCCGCCC